>Ga0209353_10000371_pt1 | contig 27629 bp, 29 predicted proteins | sample LauGreSpBDMM15SD_2_FD_187561 | JGI IMG/M metagenome (GOLD analysis project Ga0209353, IMG submission 187561) | Freshwater lake microbial communities from Lake Michigan, USA - Sp13.BD.MM15.SD (SPAdes) (version 2) | ecosystem: Environmental > Aquatic > Freshwater > Lake | place: Lake Michigan... | reverse complement strand
GCGAAAAAGCCACCTTGCGTGCCGACTTAGAAGCTTGGCGTGGGCGTGCATTTACCCCTGAAGAGCTTCAAGGTTTTAACATCGAGAAGTTGCTTGGCGTGTGGGCAATGCTTGCTATCTCCAAAGAGACTGGGCAGGACGGTAAACAGTACACCAACATCAAAAACATCAATCCTGTGCCTAAGGTGCTGAAAGACACCGTGCCGCTTGGCTTTAACAAGATTGCTATGTTTTCCATTTCAAACCCCGACATGGATTTGTTTGATACGTTTGGCAAGAGCACCAAAGCCAAGATTGAGAAGTCTCCCGAGTGGCAGGCGGCTATCAAGCGCGGTGGTGCGTCAGCGCCTAGCGGTGCTTCGGGCTTTGATGACATGGTTGACGATATACCGTTTTAACCATGGACGCGCACCACGATTTGATTCTGAAGTGCTTGCGTGTCCACGGGGCGCTGGGGAAAGATGGAATATCCAACCGTACAAATTTGGATGTCAACCAATGTTCCCGCGCCCTGCCAATCCTTCAACGACAGGGGTTGGTGGCTTTAACAGGCAGAACAGTATTGTCCGACTCAAGGCGCCCTGAGCGCGAGTGGAGGGCTATCCAATGAACAACGATCCATACACCATGGATATGTTTAACGAGCCCCCTAAGCGCCCCAAGCGCGTAATGAGGGCTTACGGGTCAAAGCCTTTGGAGCGAGGCACAGACCCGTCAACCAGCAGAACAGCCCATAAGTATCTTGATACCAACAAGGTCGAACAAGAGGTTTGCTGGGCCATTGGGCACTTCCCGCAAGGGTGCATCTACGACGACGTGGTAAATCTTTTGCCCCACCGTCGGGTTCACAGTATTCAACCTCGGTTTGCGCCGCTTTTGCGCAAGGGTTTTATTGTGGCAACGGGTGAATTTCGCATAGGCCGCGCTGGTCGATATCAGCGCGTAGTAAAACTGAATGAGGAGCAAACATGAGCGATATACAAAACGTAGTTTTAAAGAAAGCAATAAAATTTCTTGAAGCATTAAAATTAAATTATGCAATTATAGATTTTGATGGGAATGTTTTAGGTAATTTAGAAATTAAAAAGAAAGAAAAAGTTCGTAAATATAAACGTGGTCTGCCTTCACAATATGTTCGAGCTTACTTGAAAGATTTAAATGTTGGTGAAGTTGTAGTAGTGCCGTGTGGACAATTTGATAAACCGACTGTGGGGCAAGCGTGTTCGTCAATGGCATACAACATGTGGGGCAAAGGTAGTGCAAAACAAACAAGTAGAAATGGAAATAATTCTATCGAAGTGATGAGGATTGAATAAAATGACCATTGAAGCAAAAGAACCACGCGCTAGCGAATCAAACCATTGGTACACCCGCGAGGGTGCGCCCATGTACACCGTTGAAGCCGCCAAGGGTGGGCAACGCAATACCACCCTAAGGGATGCCCGCAAGCTCAGCTTGGTGCCCAGCGTCACCACGGTGCTCAATGTAGCCGCCAAGCCTGCCTTGACCATATGGCTACAGAAACAGGTCTTGCTTGCCGCCCTGACCCTTCCACGGCGCGATAACGAGCCTGAGGACGACTACATAGCGCGGATCATTGACGACAGTAAGGAGCAGGGGCGCTCAGCGGCTGATGCCGGCACAAACATCCACACGTCGATCCAATCCTTTTACGAGGGCACGCCCGCAACTGCCACCCAGCACGTTGAGCACGTTGTTGGAGCAGATCACCGTATAAATGAGGCATTTGGTTTTCAATCTTGGGTAGCCGAAAAGTCGTTTGCTAATGAGCACGGGTTTGGTGGTAAGTGTGACCTGCATTCTGTTGCAGACGGCGGTGTTGTCATAGATATTAAAACTAAAGAATTCTTTGACCCAGCAAAGGTTGAGGGCTATGACGAACACCTGATGCAGTTAGCGGCGTACAGAATTGGTTTGGGGCTCCACAACGCCCGCTGTGCCAATGTATTTGTCAGTCGCAGTGTCAAGGGCTTGGTGGTGGTCAAGGAGTGGTCACAAGAGGATTTAGAGCGCGGGTGGGACATGTTTATGCACCTGCTCCAATTTTGGCAATTGAAAAACAAACACAAGTGAGGGTTGCATGCTGACCGAAAGCAAAATCAGAGAGATATTTTTTCACAGTGGTCACCCGCGCTTAGGTGCGGTGCTGGCTGTTGACATTGACTACATTCAATTTGCAGAGAATGTTGAAAAGGCGGTGGAGTACGAAAAGACTGAACGGGCATACCGCGAGGCAATTTCGTTTGTTTCAAGCCTCAACGAGAATGTTGGCGCTCAATTAAGTCAGTGGTCTGAAGAAAAACTTAAAAAAATTCGGTAACCCTGTCAACCGAATCGGTTCCTGGCGCGTTATAATATAGTCTTAGGACATTTTATCAACAGCGAAAAGGAAGCAAAATGAAATATCAATACAACGACGGGGGCCGTGGAGCCGCAGGGTTTAAAGGTATTGCAGGCGACTGCGTAGTTCGTGCAATCTGCATTGCAATGAACCTTGACTACAAAACGGTATACAAACAATTGGCTCAAGCCAACAAGGATTACGGCAATGCAAAATCTGCTCGTAACGGCCTGACCAAAAAAGTTTACATTCCTTTCTTGCAACAGCATGGTTGGGTTTGGATGTCAGCCCCAAAGTTTGATGGACGTAAAGCGCGTTGCGCAGACATGCCAAAGGGCGTAGTTATTGCAAGGCAGGCGCATCACTTAGTGGCTGTCATTGACGGCGTACCAAACGACATTAGTAACCCATCCCACAAGATGGTCTACGGGTATTGGGCTAAACAAGAATAAAAAAAACCCCACCGAAGTGGGGCAAAGGAGCAGGCAACTGCTTCACCCATGATACCGCCCATAGGCGTCTTTATAGATGCCGTTGGGCTTTCTTTCTTGATACTGGCTCAACCCGCCACTTGGCGGTCTTGGTGGTGTATTGGCTGGCTGTGGCGCTGGCTTAGCTGGCTTGCTCTCTCTGTTTCTTAAGTAATCAATGGTAGCAACGGCAAGGCCCCCACCTATGCCCAAGGCCTTCAGGACGGCTGTGATCGGTGTACCGGGGGGCACCATAGCCATTGCCGCCAATACCGTTTCTGCAAGTGCAATAGTACCGCCCACCTTGTCACCGCTTGCAAACCTCTTAGCCGCCTCATCTGCGGCAAGCGGCACCGAAATACCCGCAAGCGCTCCTATGGTCTTACCAGCTACCTTGCCAGCAAACACGCCCGCCTTACCAAGCCCTGTGGGCGCTTTTTTGGCGAGGTCAGCTACCTTAGCTTCTGCGTCAGCCATTGTTTCTGCTGTCTTGGCCCCCTTTGACAAAGCTTCCTCAGTTCTGCTGTAGTTGGTCTTTTCAGCCCTGTCACGTAAGCGTTGCGTTTCTTCTACCTCTTTGCGGGCAATCTCGGCTTTGCGCTGAGCCTCTAAGGCGGCGCTGTTTTGAGCTTGTTGTTCAGCAAGAAACTTAGCATTGCGCTCTGCGGCAATGTCGTTGGGCACTGCGAGTTGCCCCGGTACGGGCGGGGTCAAACTAAATCCTTGGCCTAAACCAATTTTTTCAAGTCGCCGTTTGTTGGCGCTGTTTTGATTAATGATGTTTTGCCCGCCCTTGGTGTTATCTCCCCGATAATTTTCAGCACCTTTTTTTTGCTCAAAGGGCACATCATCGCCACCCAAAGTGTCTGTATATTTTTGAGCACCTCTGAATTCAGGCGGCGCTTTATCTGCCAACTGAGCTTGAAGCTTGCGTAGCTCCTCCTCGCGTACAAGTAAGTTTTGTTTGCGCTGGGCTAACACCTCATCAAGCTCATCCAATGCGCTTTTTGCCCCACCCGTAAGCTTGTTACTTTCTTCCAAGCCTTTAGCGGCTCCCGCCTGCAAGCCTTTTAAATTAGTTTTTTCTGTATCAAGGGCGGCTGTTTGCCTGTCCAGCGTATCTTTGCCGAACCTTCCTAGCAACAAACCTGCCGTGCCACTTGCGGCAACGGCTCCAGTTAATTCACGATTTTTGTCGGCGGCTTTGTAGACGTCAGTAAGCGTTTTGTTGGCGCGGTCATACAGTGTTGGCTCAGGCGGCGGGGCTTTTGCCGCCGCCTCTGTCTGCTCCACTATTTTGTTTTCATCAATGTACCCAAACTTTGATGGAGGCTCTTGCGATTGAGTGGATTGAGTGATGTCTGCAATAGGTTGTTGGCCTTCCTCAAGCGGGGGTAGCTCACCAAATCTGCTTGGGCCCGCCTTGCTTGCCACAGGCTTTGCGTCGCCCTTGTTTGCGTCGCCTACCGCGTATATTTTGTGTATAGCATCAATGTCTTCAAGGTACTTGCGCGTTTTCGCTGGCAATACATCAAAGTTTTCGTCAGACTCCAAATATTTTTTTGCATAATCAAGATTTGATTGGTAGGCAACCAGCGCGGCGCGTGTGTTTCCTTTGTACCTGTCTAAGTTTTCCTTGAGGATCTGTATGCCTGCGGCTATATTTTTTTTAGGGTCGTGCAAGTCCTCTATTGTCATCTTGAGACCCTTTGTATTTACAGGGTCTATTTGCATCAAACCAATTGCTCGGCGGTTTGGATCCCCTCCAATTGGCTCACCAATAGCTTTGGGATCAAATGAACTTTCACGAAAAGCAACAGCAATAGCTAAGTCAGGGTCAACGCCCATCTCTCTTGCTTTATCAGCAATGGCTAAGGCGTATTCTTTTTGTTCGCGGGATAAGTTGCCAAAGTCCATTAGGTACCTGCCTTGCTGTTTCTAATGCGCTGTTCTAGGGGGCCAACTGGACGAGGTGTTTTTGGTGTTTGGCCTTGCGTTGTTTCGGGGGCACTAGGCTTTGGCTTTACAACTTTGCTTTCGGTTGGCGCAACTGATTTTTGCTTGCTTGAACCAAAGTAGTGCGAATACAAAGCGTTCATATGATCATCGTATTCTTTAAACAATATTTTGTATTCACCGTCTTTTTCACGATAAAAATCTTCTACTGTCCTTGTTGAATTTCCAGTTTTATTTCTCCATTCGTAAAAGGCGTCCGCAACATATCTATCAAAATCGGCACGCGCTTCTACTACCTTAGCTTTCATAGCTACAGATTGTGGTGTGTCCGATAAAGATCCAACAAGGTTGGCTATCAAGCGACGCTCAGCATCAGAAACAGCGCCTTGACCTTTTAAGTAGTCTTGAGCCGCCATGAGTTGCAGTTGTCCTTGGATTGACGCAACGTAAGAGGCGGCTTCAATTACTTTCTTGGTGCCCCCAGCGGTGCGCACAGCATCTTCTAAACCTGCGGTTCCAAAGGATCCCCTATCTAAAAATTGGGCAACGGCGACAGCAAATGCGTTCACGACGCCGGGTTCTTTTAACACGCCAAAAGCACCTTTTGTCTCAGGATCCGAGGCTAGGTTGTACAAGACCTTTGCGGCTTGCTTAGTAGCCCCAGCCCGCTTTCCATCGCTAAAGATTTTTTCAGAACTTACTTTATCTGCCTCTACCCTGTCCTTCATTCTTTGTTTGGCTTCTTCTTGGGAAAGTTCTTTTTCTGCCGCCCCTTGGAACCCTGTAATTTTTCCATCATTGGCTCTGCGCACGCCACCAAGACCAGCATCAGCCGCAAAATTAGCAACGGCATCATTTTTTTCTTGTTCGGATTTGCCCTGTAAGCTTGCTTCCAACTGATCGTATTTATCAGACTGATCCTTGGTCATTTTCACATTGCCAATCACGCGCATGGGTCGTTCAATGCTGGATTGGAACTTCACCACCCATTTGCCTGCCATGGTGTCCCAAATGCCCTCAGTGCTCACAACTTGGGCTTCACGCTGAAGTTTTGATAAGCCCCTTAGCTCTTCAGCTAATTTTGGAGATACGCCTTGCAACATGGCAATGTCATTAGCAGTTATACGGCGCATTTGATTTGGTTCAACAAGATCAGGCGGTGACTCAATAGTTTGCGTACCCCCAGTCGTTGTTGGCGCAGATGGTGCGCTTCCTAGGGCTCCTGCGACGGGCGGCAAGGGCCCTGCGGGCATCTTTTTGGCGCTAGGGTCTTTGAAGTAGTTGATTCTTAACTCTTGCTCAAGACCCATTTGATTCAATGCTTGCTTTTGCTTGAGCAAATCAACCTGATCTTTTTCAATGTCTATTTGGCGTTGGTTTTCTTTTAGGTATGCATCACCATACGCGCCACCAATATTGCCAAGAGCTTCAATTGCGCTACCCGTAGACGCAGGCTTTGCGGCGGCTCTTGCTATTTCCAAATACATGGGGTTGAACGGTAAGTTTTGGCGTGCACTTAACGATTTAGACAGCTTGTCTATCTGCGCAGTAAGAACCTCTCTATCCACCGCCATTTTCCGCGTTGCTTTTTCTATGGGATCAATAGGCGCTTCTTCCTCATCAATTGCGGCATTCATAGCCGCCTTGGTGGGGTTTATAGGCGTGTTTACTTGCGCAGGTAGCGCGGCTTGGCTTAAGCCACCCTTAGGAGCTTCTTGTAATTGGTCGGGTACGACTGCCATTTTTTATCCTATCTTGTTGCCTTCGGCGTCATAAAAATTGCCGTCTTCATCATAAAAAACAGCACCCTCGGGAACTTCTGAACCCGTTGAAGTAATTGAACCGCCCTCTGCCGCCTTTTGTGTGCTAATGAGTCCTGACAGATCAGCGGGCTTGGTGGTTGGATCATTGATTGCTTGGTAAAGGGCATACAAAGCAATCATTTCTTGAAGACCGCTCATGCCGTATTGGCCCTGAGAACCCGGGGCGGTGGTTGCCCCAGTCTGCCCCTTAGGTATGTCTTGCTGTCGCATCAACTCCGAGAACTTAGACGCTTGCGCCATTGGGTAGTCCAGCTTAGCCTGCTCGTTTGTTTGTGCAAGCCCGCCCAAATCAGCCATTGACTTCAACCCACTTGTGCCAATTGCATTTTGAATTTGCGCTGTATTGTTTAACGCTGAGCCAGCTTGCACGCCGCGATTAAGGTCATTTGACGCCGCACTCATAGCGTCTGTGTAACCTTTGCTTAGTGCGCCATATTGCTGACCCGTCAAAGCCGCTTGAATATCAGCAAGGGTTTGACCCTGCACGTTTGCCATGCGCCCTGATCCAAAATTACCTGTTGCAATCGACCCAGCATCCAGCGCGGGCATAATATTTTCACGCTGGTTTTTGTTTGATAAACGCGCCATTTCATCCACCACGTTTTTCGTGTATGGATTCATGTAGTTTTGAACAATTTGATTTGAGCCTGTGTAACCAGCTTGAGTCAAAAGATCTTGCCCTGTGCCAGCGCTGGTTGCGCCTGCAAACGCAACCTGTGGTGCCATGTTCATAGCCTGCTGAGTCAGCGGCGACAGATTAGCCACACCACCTTGTTGAACGGCGTTTTTACCAAGGTTAATGATGTCTTGTTGGTAGTCGGTCACATACTGAGGAACGGTATCCTGAGTTGACTTGACCGTCGTTATATTTTCTAAGGGGGAGCCTTGAAACATAGCCATTATTTTGCCTCTTTCAGGTAAGCCAAGGGCGATTTAGCCTTTGGTGGAATTTTGCCAATTGGCGCTGATCGCTTGTGGGCGCGGATCGACTCTCGGAACTTGTCTAACACTTCGGCGCCAGCTTTGTTTGAACCATTGCCCAGTGCGGCAACAACATCCGAATCAAAGACGTATTCTCCATCAGCCAGCATAGCGGGTATATCGTCGCTCTGCCCATCACCCTCACCGTTGACTGCCGCGCCTTGGCGGTAATCTTGACGCCCTTGAACTATGGGCACGCCTGCGGTTGGGTGGGGCAAGCCACCACGTCTCATTTGCAGTCCACCGCCCTCAGGTTTTTGTTGGGGCTGGCGCACGCCAAGCACTTCTAACGGGTCTTGTGGCATGCCATAAGTGAAATACGATGGCGAGGCAGGTTGAGATTGTTGCGGTTGGGCATAGCCGCCGTCTGCCATGGGTTGATCAACAACGGGATCCTCTACGGGGTCTTCGTATTCTTGCTCGTAGCCAGCCACACCCAAGTTTGTGTACAGATTCTCTTGCTGGCTTGGCGTCATTGTTTGCAAGCCACCCATTTGAGGATTCACCGTTCTTGCTGGGCCAATGCCAAAGTCAGTTGTGCGCGAGGGAATTGCTGGTGGCGTGTACGCGGCAGGTCTGTAGGCGTTTGTCTCTTTGTCCTTAAAAGAATTGTAAAGAGACATCAATCCAGCGGCACCCAATCCTGCGCCAGCAAGCGTTTTGATATTGTCTGTACTGAAGATGTCTTTTAAATTGAAGCCGCTATTGCTTGAGGTTTTGGGAACATCCGTGTAATTTGACGTAACGTTATTTACTTTTGGCGTGGTTGTTGAATAAGTTGGTCTTGTTGGATCTGCATTTGTTGGGTATTTGAAGTCCTCTAATAATCTGTAATCGCCATCGTCATTGACGGCAAATTTTCGACCATCTTCGTCTTCAATTAGTTGTTCATCAGCACGCAGGTCGTATGGGTTAAAAACATTTTCCCCTTCATTATTGTTGTAAATAGGATTTGTGTAGTCAGATGGGTCGTCAACATATGGCTTGTTGTAAACGTCTGTATTTGTATAGTCAGTTGGGTCTTCAACATACGGGTATACACTTGCGTCTGTGTAATCCGATGGGTCGCCAAAGTATTCATTGCCACCCGAACTTCCTGTATAGCTATTCATTGCAATAGGCGTTGCCATTGCCTCATAGTCGGCGGCTGAATAAGTAGCGCCACCGCCTGTGTAGAAACGCGGCAAGCCGCCTCTTTTCATTTTTTGCACTTTGCCACCTCGTTTAAAGTCGTCTAAATAACTTAAATCAGATTCGTAATTGTCAAAGTACGGCTCTTCATAGTAGCTGGGGTCATAGTCGTAGGTATACCCATAATTGGGATCTTCGTATGTGTAATCATCGAAATAAGATGAGTAATCATCCAAATAACTTAGGTCAGGCTCAATGTACGGTGGTGGTTCGTCATAATAACTAAAGTCATCGTCAAAATTAAACCCGTACTCGGGCTCTTCGTATACAAAATCGTCTAGGTAGCTTAAATCGGGCTCGTAGTATGGTGGGGGCTCTTCATATGCGGGCTCCTCGTAAGCAGGCTCAAGCAAAGTAAATGAGCCGTCGTCGCCAACAAAGTACAGGTTGCCCGCATCGTCATAAGCTTCATACCCTGCATTTGGATCGTACCCTGCACTGGGATCTTCGTATGTAAATTCTTCTAATACAGGCTCTTCAAATACAGGCTCTTCCAATACAGGTTCGTCAAATGTGGGCTCTTGTAGTGCTGGTTCTTCTAATATAGGTTCTTCAAATGTAGGCTCTTCAATAGCGGGTTCAAGCAAAGTGAATGACCCATCATCGCCAACAAAAAACAAGTTGCCCGCGTCGTCATAAGCCTCATATCCCGCGCTTGGGTCGTATCCTAGGCTTGGGTCTACATAACTTGATGTGTCGTTATTTTCTGTTGCTTCAGGAAGGTAATTTGACCCACCATCAAGCACTGCTGTATCTTGGGGGGCGGGCTCAAGCAAAGTAAATGAACCATCATCACCAACAAGGTATAGGTTTCCCGCTTCGTCATAGGCCTCATAGCCACCACCACCAGCAGTATCTAGGGCTGTATCACCCAAACCGCTGTCAGCGTATTCTGTGCCCGCCCCAGCTTCATTGCCACCCATAAATATTGGTTCGCCAACGGCGTTGCCACCCTCGTCTGCGGGTGAATAAGATCCATCAGCGTTAGCCAAAAACAAGTTGCCCGACTCATCTTTAACAAGCACTGGTTCTGCGCTTGGCTCAGTAGCCACTGGCGTTGGTTCTGCGGGTGATTCAGGATAAACAGGATTAGCAAATATGCCAATCTTCGACGCAGTGTCTGATAACGGCGCAGGTTCTGACACTGGAGTATCTTGAATAGTGTTAAGAATATCAGCTTGTGTTTGTCCTAATCCTCCCTGTACAGGAGCAACAATTTCGCTTGGATCATCAAACATTGACTCATCAATAGTGCTTGAGCTTGGTGGCGTGTAGTCAGGAATGATGTTGTAATCTAAGCCAAGGTCAGTGCCTTGGTCAGTATCTTCGGGGTTTGTATCAAACAAGTCATAATCTTCTTCAGCAATATCTTGATCAGCTTCGGGGGAGCGAATCAAAACGGGCTTATCGTCAATAATTTTATAACTGTTACCTTTGTCGTCTTGAGTGTATTCATCCTTAAAATCAAACATTGACTCATCTAAGGTGGTTTCTTCCGACGGGGTGTAATTGGGTATTACGTTTTCTTCTAACCCAAGTTTTTGTCCATAATCAAGAGGGTCATCAAACATCGACTCATCTAAAGTGGTTTCTTCAGATGGTGTGTTATTTGGAATTACGTTTTCCTCTAACCCAAGCTTTTGTCCTTGATCAAGAGGGTCGTCGAACATTGACTCATCAATAGTGCTACCCCCGCTAGGGTTTGCACTGTTAGGAATTGTGTTGACAGGTAAGCCAACTTTTGTACCTTGATCTTTAAAAGAATTAGCCAACGCATCGTGAGCCGCCGTTTCTTTTGCGGTGTTTGCCGCCTTAACCAATGCATCTTGTTCGGTTTGTAACTTAGGCGGTATTACCACTGAAGTGGGGGGAGGGGCTACGGGTGGTGGCTTAACTACAGGCGGCGTGACTACGGGTGGTTTTACTACGGTTGGTGGCTTAACTACCGATGTAACAGGTGGCTTAACTGTTGGTGTACTTGGACTAATTGCTTCTTTGACAATATTGCCAAACTTGTCATAAAGATATTTACCCGCGAGCGTGGCGCCACCAATAACGGCGGCATTTGTAAGCTTATCGGTTATCGTATTTGTTTTAGGTGCTGTTGGCGTAACTGCGGCTGGCAATCCAGTTGTAGGTGTATTTGTAACTGTTGGCGAAATTACTGATGTGCCCGATCCAGCCGTTGTGTTGATTGGCGTGTTGGGAATAGGGCTACCGCCAGTTACAGGAGTAGTACCGCCAGTTACAGGTGCGGTGCCGCCAGTTACAGGGGCTGTGGGGGCAACAGACGTAGTGTCAACCGTTGTGGGCTTAATGACGCTGGTTAGCTTGCGCTTAGGGGTAAGAAACAACGTGTTTCTTTTCTTTTGTAACTTTGCAACATTTGCCATTTTTGCTTCCTATACAGGCGTGAGGGTGCCACTTGGCTTAACCACAGATGTCAAAGCACCCGTTGGTTTTATCGCAGGAGTCAGCGTACCAGTCGGTTTTGCTACAGGTGTCAACGTGCCCGCTGGTTTTGCCACAGGGGTCAACGTACCAGTTGGTTTTGTCACAGGAGTCAGCGTGCCAGTTGGTGGTTTGACTACGGGCGTCAGCGTACCAGTTGGTGGTGCAATTGTCGTCGAGGTTGGCGTTGTAGGCAAGTTAGTTGCGGGTTTTGTGACTGGCGTAGTTGTTGGGGTACTAACCGCATTTAAGCCGCCAGTTGGCGTAACTGGCGTTAGGGTTCCTGTAGGCTTGGTTACAGGGGTCAACGTGCCTGTTGGAACAACGGTTGGCAGACCTCCAGTAGTGGAAGTAACTGGGGGCTCTGTTCCAGTGTTTTCGGCGGCGGCTATTGCATCTGATTCGGCCTTGGCTTTTGCGGCGGCGGCGGCTTTTATGTCAGCTTGGGCTTTTGCAAACGCTTCGGCTTTGGCTTTTGCGTCAGCGGCGGCTTTTACTTTGGCGTCGTATTCGGCTTTTAGTCTGACCTTTTCGTCGTAAGCGGCTTTTGCGGCGGCGTAGGCGGCAGTCTTTGCATCGTAATCAGCTTTTGCTTTAGCATCGTATTCGGCTTTTGCTTTTGCGTAAGCGGCGGCTTTTGCATCTTGATCCGCTTTTACTTTGGCATCATATTCAGCTTTTAATCTAACCTTTTCATCATAGTCAGCTTTAGCTTTTGCTTCGGCGGCGGCTTTTGCTTCTGCTTGAGCCGCTAACTTAGCCTCATGCTCTGCTTTTGCTTTTGCCAAAGCATCCGCTCTTGATTTGTCTTGAAATTCTTTTGCTATTCTGACTTTTTCGTCATAGTCAGCCTTAGCTTTTGCTTGAGCGGCGGCTTTAGCATCGGCTTGGGCTTTTACCTTGGCGTCATATTCGGCTTTTGCTTTTGCCTGAGCTTCTTGTTGAAGTCTGACTCTTTCGTCATAGGCGGCTTTTGCTTGTGCTCTTGCCGCATCTTGTTTTGCAATTGCTTCTGCTCTTGCTTGGGCGGCTTTATCTTCGGCAATTTTTTTGGCTATTGCAGAGGTTGCGGCGGCAGTGCCAGCGGCAGTTATGGCGGCTCCAATTTGCGTTTGTTTTGGCTCGGTGGTTGTGGGCGTTGCGGTTGCAGGTTGAGTTGTAGTTTTACTTGCGGCTACTCTTGCGTCTTCAGCGGCCTTTACTTGTGCGTTGTGTTCAGCTAAAGCATCAGCATCAGCTTTTTCTTTAGCTCGTTGTTCTGCGGCTCTGACTTCCGCTTTATGTTGTTCGTCTAATCTAGCTTTTTCTAAGGCTTGTTTTTCTTGGGCTTGACGTATACCCTCAGGAGAGTTTTCAAATTCTTTTCTTTGATACTCTTCCAAAAATTTAGCCATTCGTCTTTTGTCTTCTGCCTCTGCTTCTGCGGCATCTTTGGCGGCTTGTTCGGCGCGTTGTGCGCGTTGCTCATCTATTATTTTTTGGTTTTCTCTTGCTATTTTTAAATTAGCTTCTTCTTCGTCGATGCGTTTTTGGCGTTCTTCCGCTTCACGCTTTCGATCCTGCTCTGCATTAAATTCTGCACGCATCTCGGGGTACTTTGCAAACAACGCCGCTTGAGCTTCTGCTTCTGCTTCCTGTTGACGCCAATTAGGGTTTGCGGCATCAAGTTGCCTTGCGCGTTCAGCTTCACGATTTTCTGCGGCTAATTTTGCCTCTTCTGCGGCTTTTACTTGTGCGTTGTGTTCCTGTTGACGCAAATTTTGTAAATGTATTTCTCTAGCCTTCTCGGGATCATCACGTTGTAACTTTTCCGCAGGAGATAGTAATGCGTCTGCTTTGGCTCTAGCTTCTGCATCTTTTTGTATTTGCTGTTCACGTTCAGCGTTTATTTGCTGATTCATAGCCAACTCAGGATTATCCCGAGCAAATTTTTCCTGATTAGTCAGTTTAGCTTCAGCTTCGGCATAAGCTTCGGCTTTCTTTTGCTGTTCTTCTAAATGTTTTTCCTGAAGCAGATTTGCTTCTTCCTGCATACGCTCAGCAGGAGTTTGTGTGTATGCTTGTGAAGCTTTAACTAGCGCATCTTGTTCTGCCTCTTGCCGTGGAGTTAACGTTGTTTCAGTTTGAGGATTTGTCCTTGCTTCAAATTCTTCTTGCGATTCAAATTGATCAGGCTCTTCACCAAGATTTTGCTCTAATCCCGCAAGTTCTTCTTGCGCCTGCATTACTTCTTCGTTTATATTTTCAGCCGCAAGTTCGGCAATTTCATAATCCGTAAGAAATTGTGCAAGATTTACAGTGCTTTCATAGTCTTGGTAGGCTCCAGTAAATTCTTTTTGAGATTCTAATAGCGCCGTATCAGCTACGCGCACATCAAAACTTGCTTGTTCAAAATCAGTTTCTGCTTGTGCATAGCCTGAACTAATAGCTTCTCTTTCGTAATTGCCTTTTGCGGCGTCAAAATCTTGTTCGTGCCTTTTTGCGGAATCATAAAGACCGTCTGCATAATCTTGAAACCGCCTTACTTGCTCGGGATCAAATATTTCTCCATCGTCATATTTTTTTGATAAATCTTTTGCATAACTGTTTGCAAGCATGTAGTTATCTTGCGCATTCTTAGCGGCTTGTGCGGCTAAGACCATTTTTTCATGGTCGCTTACTAAATTTGGCCTGCCTTCCCACAGATCTTTAACTTTTTGTTTTGCCTCATCAAACTTTTGTTGGGCTGTTTGTAATGTTTCTGAATTTTTGGTTATATTTTCATATGCTTTACCAACAGCAAACGAGCCACCAGTCACCATAGCTGATTCAACAATTGCATCACCAACGTTTTGACCGTTTAATATTGCTCTTGTTGCCGCCGTGGTTGCGTTAGTAGTCATTTTGTGCGTTATGTCACTGGGTTTCAAGCCATACCCACCCTGATCTTTTGGCGTAGTTAATATGTCGTTTACATAAGCACCTACACCGCCTGACACTCCAGCATTCGCCACCTGCTCTTGGGTGCCGCCACGTAATGCGGCGGTCATTGCAGGAACAGACATGCCAATTAAAGTTCTGCCGTAACGGCTATTTGCGTCTTTGCCAAGAAAAGAACTTAGCCCCTCACTTACATAATTCATACCCATGTCAATGACCATTGGGTTGAAATCTCCAGTCCTTACAGCATTGACAAGCCCTGATGCAACGTTGTAAGGCAAAAATTGGGAAAGACCCATAGTTGCAAGGTATGGCAATGGTTTTTTTACAAAAGCTCTAGCCTGCGCAAGACTTGCTTCAGTGACAGCCTCAGCTTGCTTTTGTACAACTCGACCAGTATTGTCAACTACATTCCCCACAGCGCTATCACCGCCGACTGACGTGTTCCATGCGTTTTGAGCTTTTTCAGGGACAACCGCCTTATATACTGTATTAGCCACGTGCCCAACAACGTTAACCACGTCGCCAGCGGCTTTAGCAACATTACTTGCGGCTTTTCGAACCTTTTTCCATGACATTATTGGTCACTCCCATCCAAGAATATTTTTAAATCATATTCTTCCTTGCCGTTTTTTCCTTTTTCAACGTTTTCTTTTTGCGAAGAGTAACCAGCTTCATCTACTAATTTTTTTATTAGCGGGTTTCTTGCGTGCACAGTCAACTCTTTATATTTTGCAAATGCCAATGCCCTGCAAAACTCAACGTAAGCTTTTGCCTCAGAGCGAGGTGGCTCTATGCTAAAAACAACTCCTGAAACAACATCTTCATCATCATCATCTATGATAAAAAACAACAATGAGTTTTCATGTCGAAAAAGCCGACTTTTTTGCCCTTTTTTAATTGCTTCATTGATGCCGTAGTACGTAATTTCCCAGTGCTCCCCCATATCTTTGGTAATGGGAGCATCGCGAATAATTTCTTGTGTAGTAGCTTCTTTCATTGTGGTCTCGGATTAACCGCTCCCATCAATGCCGTTGCCCATGCTTCCCAATCATCATAGAGGTCAGTGGTTGGGGCGGCTTCATTGGTGAACACATCAATTGCCAACAGACCGTTGCCCCACTGGTGCCAGTCTGTTGAGTCGGTGGGTATTGCAAGTTGCTGAGCGGCATACAGTTCACACATGAGCGAAGCCCACGAAGAAAACGTGTGATACCTTGGGTCATATACCAGTCCAACAGGATTATTCGTAGCCACGAACGTCTCCTATTGCGCCGCTCAACATCACTTTACCAAGTTGGTAGTCGCCACCAGCAATGTCTGACACAAAGATTAGGCGCATCTCGCGTCGCTGTTCTTTCATGTCAATTTTTCCAGTGGTTGGTGTAAACACAAACGCGCTAGATACTTTGTCAGCCGTCTGCGCATAGGGTCGCCCAGTGATGTATAGCTCCATTTGCCCTTCTTGAATAAAGTCAGGCTCTACGCGCTCAAGACGCAACCATCGGTTCACGCCCTGCAAGGACGGCTCTGATGGGCCTCCACTAACCCAACCAATATCATTGGTTTCAAAACTGCTCTTGATGGCAAGAACGTTTGTTCCAGCTATCAAATCCACGCCAATTTCATGTTGCCATAACGACGTAAAGGTCATCAGCGTGCCAACCGTCAGTTGAAAGCCTGACCCCACGGGCAAAGCGGCAGACAAGACGTTGCCTATTGTGTAATTTTGTCCTCGGTTATTTATTACAACCGTTGTGACTATGCCGCCAGCAACGGTGATTGTGGCTGTTGCGCCTGTACCTGAGCCTCCAGTAAGAGCAATAAACTGGTATGTGCCATTGGTGTACGAGGTGCCGCCAGCGGTGAGGGTCACCGCGTTCACGCCACCACTGGCGTTGGTTGCATAACCAGCCAACACTGGATAGTGAAAAACTTGCGAAAAGTATCCCGCACAGCGTTGGGATCCAAGGGCTTCTCCAGCGTCATACCAGCACTTTTCGCGCACGTTGTAGATCACTGCATCAGTGCATTCGGTGGCTTGACCCCTTGGGTAATACCACCAAATTTCACCGTAGCGAGGCACCTTCATGGCAAACACCTTTTGGCGCTGAACGTAATTTACGTTGTCAAAAAAGTAGTTTTGGTTAAAGGTATTTGGGATCTCTTGAACCGTACCGCCGTACAGCAAGAATCGGTCAATTCCGCACCAGTAATAAATGCCGTCATACTCGATCACGCCCTGCGAAGACATGATAGAAGACTGGCTTGAAATGATGTCATAGCGCCAGTAAAAGGTGCTTGAGGTTACGCCAGTGGTTACCGTGGTTGGCGTAAAGCTCACGCGCACCAGCGAGTCAAGAGACCAAAACAAGCCTGATGGAGCGTTAGAGCCACCCCGAACAGGCAAACCTTTGACAATCTTGGTAGATGTCACGTTGGTTGAGTTTGCCGTTGCGGATACCCAATCATTCAAGTTGCCTGCACCTGAGTTGCGAATCAAGCCAAAATTTCCATATGTGAATAGGTATGGAAACAGCATAACTGCGCCGCCTGAAACCGACACGCTATTGTTAATGGTGATGTTTAAAGTTATTGAGCTTGTTGCCGCGTTTGATATGACAAAAGTAGTTGCGTTGGTGACAGACACCACCGTTGTGTTGGCGGGGATGTTTGAGCCAGTGATGATTTGCCCAGCACCAATCAAAGCAGTCGAGGCAACGGTTATGGTTGTTGATGACGCGGTGGTGGCTGACAGCGTAAAAACGCCGACTTGCGACATGGTTGTGCCCGAGGTTGGGCCAAACAGAACAGGGGTGTTGACGGTGCTGTCGATTGCGGTGAGGTTCTGCCCCGGGTGCGCAATCAAGTTTGCCACCCCATTGCCTGACGCGTCGAACACCGCATCGAATTGCCACAAGTTGTTTACGTTTGCAGTAAAGTCGGACAACGTAAAGTCCACAATACCCGCGCCAACACCATTTTGGTCAACCGTTAAGTTTTGCAAGCCATCCGAGTAGCCGCTGTAAATTACGTTAAAGCCGTTGCGCGGGTCAATAAAAAGACCCCTTGAGGGGCCTGCCCAGTCGTTTGTAATCTGAACGTAGCCCGCCATTTTGCGAGGACGACCACGTTGGAAGCGCACCCATTCACCGTCTGTGTAGCAGGTTGCATCGACTATGGTTCCATCCCGCTGGATGCCCGGCTTGGTATCGAGGGCAAAAACCTTTTCAGTCATTAGAACGTGCCCCCTGACACGCCACCCGAAAAGGTTCCTGTTCCTGTAACTTCAATACCAGCCGCCTTTGTGTTTAACACCAAAGCGCCAAGGATGGAAAGTCCATACTGCCCAGCGGCGGGTCGGAAAACGCCAGTGTTTGTCTCCGAAGCAAAGAACACCGCAGGGTTTGACACCGTTCCATCGACCATTGAAATGTTTGTTCCGCTTATGGTGCTCGTATTGGCATTCAAAAAGTTAGTGCCATCGCAAATTAAAGTGGCTTGAGTGTTTGCCGCCACCGTGACCGTGGTTCCTAAAGTTGTTCCAATTGTCAGCGTAAAGGCGCCAGTGGTTTGGTTACTGATGACGTACAGATTGACCACGGGTGGGAAGTAAACGGTAACGTTGCCTGTTAGAGCGCCAGTGTATTTTTGAATGCTGTTGGAGGCTTCAGACGCCGTTAGGGTGTATGAGCCAGTGGTGACTACCTTGGTGAGCGCGGTAAAAGCAAACTCAGTGCTAACGCCGTAGCCTACAGTGACGTAGGAGGTGCCAGTACAGATGACAAACGCCGAATCACCGGGCTGAAAAGTCTTCGCAGACGAAGTTCCATCCAATAACTCACTGCTCGTAGTGTTTAACAACAAGGTGCCCGTGCCATTGTTTTTTAACAGCACAAACCAGTTGTTGCCAATGGTTGACGCCAAGGGCAGGTAAGCGTTAGTTGCACCACCCGAGGTGGGCCAAGCCAACACTTGGGCGCGGTCTGTGGTTGCAAAGGTGTAGTTTGCGGAAAGTTGACTTACGGGGTGGCTTTGATTAAGAGTCAAGCCGCTGGCAAGTAAGCCATAGCCCGCAAGGGTTGCGGCGTCAGCGGTAGAGGTTCCCGTACCAAAGGTAAAGACACCCCAAACGCCGCTGGAGGTGGAATTGCTTGTCAGGTAAACGTATCGGGCAGTTCCCGCCGCAACCGTTGCAATTGTGTTGCCGTTGTAGTCGGTCACGGTTATCGTGAAAGCACCAACATTTCGTATTAAGGCATCAGTTCCCACCGACGCTTGATCGGCGGGAGGAAACTTCAGTTGCGGAACCGAGCTTGCCGCCTGAATGTCCATGATCCGCGCACATACATTGTTTGCATCTGTGCCGTTTGCAGGCCAAACCAGTTGCAGGGTGGCAGTCAGCGTGTACGAAGCGTAGCTGACGTCGGTTGGGACAATAACGTCGCCTGTGAATGGGCTTATGTATGAAGTCATTATGAGTCAATCGCTATGGCTTGACGGTCAGCAAGCCGTCTCTTATCTTCTTCCTTCAAGGTGCTGATGATTTGCGTGTACTGTGCTTGCCACATTTGTAAACGCTCGTCGTTCTTGAGGAAAGGCATCGCTTGCAACAAGGTTCCATACAACATGGCTTGCGGCGCATATTGTGTGAACCAATTGGTTTGGTTGGTTGAGTCCAAGGGCTGGACGCGCTCGTAGTACACGGTCTCGACGCTGTAGGCAACGTCAGGCGTGGGGGCTATCAACCAGTGGGTGTAATCGTAGTCGCCGTAAAACTTTGGCTGATCGGTGGCTGTGGTGCTAGGCCAATATTCCCGCAGATACTCGTACTTACGCAAGAACAATGGGGTGCGCTGACCATCAACAATCATGGTCATCGAAACGGTTTTATGCCAACGAGCAGGCTTTGGAACAATCGACTGGGTTGCAACCAACGAGAACGTACCAACGTTTATGTTCCCCAAAAACTTCATGTCAGCGGCAAGCACCTGCTCAGCCAGCATGATGAAGGTGGGGATGTAGGCAATAGTGACGGCGTCAGTACGCTCTAAATACGCCTCGACGCTGGTGACTAGGTTGTCATATGTTTGGGCAACAGCGGTTGTCATTCTGAGGCTCCTTTTTAACCAACATTACGCTCAAAATGAGGACAATCGACAAGCGATTTGAAGTTCCCTCCCCAGCGGTTTTTGGGGTTCAAAGATTCCCAATAAGCACCCAACGGCGCAAGGATGCCCTTGTCCCATATTATCTTCCCATCCTTGAAGAAGTTCAAGTCTCCAGCACACCGTTTTAGGTGGATGGAATTCATGGTCTTTGAGCGTCCTGTCTTGAAGTAAATGGCTTGCTGTTCGGGGGTACGGGCAACTTCGCCAGCGGTCACAACAAAACCCTGCTCTGTGGCGTATTGGATCAGCCTGCAAAAGTCCAACAAGAATGCGGCTTGTTCGGTGCTTAGGCTCATTTTCTGCCTTTCATTTCTGCTAGTTTTTCAATAGTTCTGCCGCCAAAGTAAGCACCCATGATCAGCATACCCCACTGCCCAAGCAAGGATACATAAGACTCGTTGGCGTTATAGCCAAAGGCGCTCATCATGGCAAACAGGAAGTAACCTGAAAAGATGGCAATCAAGCTCATGGGACGTATGTTCTTGGACAGCCAAGAGTCGCTGTTCATATCCGACTGCCAACGATCTGTGACGTTGTCGTCCTCGTTCTGTGCGGCTTTGGCAAACAATTCCAGTTCAGCCAACTCCATCTTGGCTTTTTCAATGCCTAGCTCAAGCAGGCGTTCTTCATGCTCAAACTGAAGCTGGCGCAAGTTGCTAACGTCTTCAGGTGTTGGGTCGTCAGGAATTTTTACGTTAAGCGTTTTTTCAACTACTTCTTTGCCCTTGGCTTGAATAGCGCTTGACAGTAGTGTTAACCCGTTTTGGGCTAAGCTACTAAGGAGTGTTGCGACTATTGGAATCATCTCTTCTTTCCTTTTCAATTTTTTGCCTAAGTTTTTCCATTTTTTGAATCTGTACTTGGGCTTCTTTTTTTGTTTGCAACACGTCCATGTACAGCATGCCAAGAAGCGGGATCATCAAAACTACCAAAATTAACGCCACGATGTACCCCATCACTAATTCCCAGTCCTGCTTAAGAGTATCAGGAGCGCCCACAGATACAGGAGGCACAGCAAAGTCGCTAGTAGGTACGCTTGCCTTTCGCTTGAAAGGCGCTCCTTTTCCTTGCGTTGCCATGATTGTTCATCCCGCTTCTTTCTTGCTTTCTCCTGCTCTGCCTTAATGATGTCCCGAGTTGCAAACGTTCGGCTGTACAGAGCCCCCATCTCGGCTGGGGCGCCGTATACCATCGCCTCTCTTATTTCTCGTTCCAAAATTGCCATCTGATCTTGGGCCATGATCCTGTGGAGGGCGGCTTCCATCAGGTTAGCGTCGGGGTCGTAAACGTTTTTTGATCGTTCTTCCTCAACGCGAATTGTTTCGGCTAACTGCTCCTGCAAACGAAAAAAAGTGCTCAATTGACTCACAATATCCGAGAGCACTTTTGTTTCGTCTACGGCTACGAATTTTTCCTTTTTTCGCGCCGCTTGCGCCATAGGCTCTTCTTTGGTTCCGAAGAGCTTGGCCCAAAAGCTTTTGGCCTGTCGGGCAACACCAGCAGTTTCTTCAACAATGGACTTGACCTCCATGAAAGCGGTTTTGGTTTGCTTGTACAAAGCAGTACCTTGCTGGATTGCAGTAACACAGGCTCGAGCGGCCAGCAAGATGGTGAGCGGGTCGATTTCATAGCCCCAAGAGCTTCTTTGTGAATTCGCCAGCCACGCCGGGGCCAAACAGCACGCAGATAATTACCGCGTACAACAGGTACTCAATCTTGCTCATACGCTTGTCGCCGTCCCGCAAAGAGCGATCAATACTGTTGTATCTCTCCATGCAGACGGCTTCGTGTACGGCTAATTTGGTCTCGGTGTTATCCATACTACTCAAGAATCAATTTGATCTTCAGGCGCTGAGGTTGCTCTTTTTTCTTCTTGCTGGATATCTACAGCCTTCTGTATCTGAGCCATCAATTGAAAAATTTCTTGATACGGTCTTGTACCTAAATATCCAACAATTTGATTTGCTGTTTCCAAGGTGAACCAAACTTTTTCTACCATTTTTGTTCCTTTAAGTTAAGCGGGTTTTTGGATCTATATCTTAATATGCCCAACGGGTTTTTGGTTGTGGTGGCTCAATCATTTTGGCAATTTCTTCTGCGTAATATTGCATGCCAAACTTACCATCAACGCGCACATCAAAATTTGTTGGGGGCACAAATAGCTTGTTTGTATCCTCAAACCGACCTTCTTTAATGCGGTCTACCCACACTATGAAGTGAGCACCAAAGGCTTGCCGTGTCTCAGGTGTCGGGCATACAAAGTCGGCAATCACGTGAGCGCCGTATCGAGAAGCAATGTCGCACATTACGCCCATGCGCCTTGCATGCTCAAGCCTATCAGCCACGCTAAAGCCAAGGTCTTTGTTGATCTCTTTGCGCACTTCATCGGCATTGAAGTGAACGCACTGTAGCTCCCTTGCCAAAGCGGTGGCAAGGGTGGTCTTTCCAGCACCGGGCAACCCCATGACCAAGATTTTCATCCCTTGACCTTGTACAGTGACTTGACCTCAAAATTTGGTGCTGGTGTTCGCCAAAAGTCTGTGCCCTTGCCATACTTTTCCCACACCGACTTGGGCAGGATGGTTGGGCGCTCTTGCCACGTTACTTCCTTACGTACCGTGTGCAAACTTTTCATGTTTATGGCTTTGTCGTACGTCTCGTTCTCATACTCAACATTTTTAAAGTCATGGTCAAAGTAAGGTTTGCCAATGAACTGATACAACTCACGCATTACGCCCTCAGGTTTTTTGCACAGAGACTCGTACTCAACCAACATAATCATGTCAGGGTTTAACAGCAAACCCTCTTCTAAGAAATAATAGGGCTTGATTACTTGACCTTCTTTTTTGACATCCATCAAGGCGTCGCATCGTGTTGTGACGGTTTGATTTGCCTCATCATCTGTTAAGGATGCGCCATACAAAGAATTCTTGGCGGCAATGCGCTCAAAGCTGTCCAGTATCCAAGGCAAATCACGCACACAACAAATGATCTTGGTCTGTGGGTAAAGATCTTTGAGGAGTGATGTCTTGGCAGTCCAGCCCCTGCTAGTGTCAAACACTGTGTTTTGGGTGACCGATTTGTAGTAAGCCTCAAACACGTCTTTCAATATTTGTTTGCGCCTGTCTTCATCTATCAGGTGGTTGCTCTCACTGCCTGTAATGACGTTGATGGTTGTTGTAACCAAATTGCTCACAGGGGATGAGATATCAGCGTAGAACTCAGGGTTCTGACGCAGAATAGCCGAGAGCAGGGTTGAACCTGACCTTGGCAAACCTGAGATGAAGAAGAACTCTTTCACGCCAGTGGAATCCAATTAAGAGTAGCTTCATCCCACTGGTATGCAACATTGCCGCCGTTCATAATTGCATCTGCTGGTCTTGCTATAGGCGCCGCCCAAGTCATTGTGTCCAAGTAGCCAATCCATGATGGATAAGGTCTACGCGCCTCAAGCTCTTCGGCTTTGGCGGTATTGAACTTTGCTTCGGTCAATACCTGTAAGACACCAGCAATCGTAGCGTCAGCATCGTCGTCACAAGTGCCGTAATACTTGGGCGCTCTCAAGTATGTGCCATCAGGTGCCAATTCAACAGGCCATGTAGACTGGTCGAACCAAGTAACTTGCAAGCCTTTGACGGCTGGCATTGACGGCCCTGTGCGCTGTGGCTCAACGGTACAGGGGTTTTTTGTTACCGCGTCTACTTCTGTTACACAAATGTACATGAAAAATCTCCTTAATTAAACTGCAATTCTTCGAATTCCCCTAACGCAAGCTACGTAAGGCGTAGCCTTGGTGTAGGCGCTGAATTGACCATTACCCATGTAACTACCCCACGCCGTTGAGGCGCTATTCTCAGTGCTAGACCAATAAGTTGTTGGATTATTTGCGTTGTTAGTAAGGGCTTCTGCTCCTCCAGCTTGAAAAGCACTAACAGTAGTTTGTGCTGGATCGCCATTGGTGTAGTTACTAGGTCTTGGAGGCACAGCGTAGGAATTTTGCCCCGTATTGAGAGCGTTGCCTCCTGTGGTGGGCTTTAAATTAGAATAAATTACACCCCACTCGGAAAAAGCAGGCATGTACCAATCGCTGTAACCACCAACGGTCAAGTTTTCGCAGAACTGTCCCGCTGGATGCTGGGCGTTAGCCATTTGTGCGCTGTTAGCCGCCCCTTCAATGTATGAGTTTGTTCCAGCAGTTGTTGTATTAGTTGTTTTCCAAAACTTACCATCGGGGTTGCTAGGTTGCGTGAATTGAGCAGTCGCCTTAGGCCCTATTACAAGGTTGTAATTAGCAACACCAGTGCCCGTTGTTGAAATTTGACCAGCAAAGTAACCGCCTTCATAAGCGGCTCCAATAGCTGGAATATTATTTGTAGTAGCGCCAGCAAGCGCAAGAACAATTCCACTCATACAGCCACCCTTCTTACTGCGCGAACATCGAACTGGTTAGTTTTAGCCGAATTCCTTTGGTAGCCATAACTAAATTCTTGTCTGTAAGCATTTGTACCCGAGTACACAGCAGACTGAGTACTTGACCAATAATACGCAGACTGAAAATCTTCTGCACCAGTATTTCTAAAATCTGTGGCAGAGGTTTGTGCAGGTGTGCCAGCCGTGTAATTACTTGCCCTTGCAGGAATTGCATTTGCATTTATTCCAGAAGTAGTGACGTTGTCTGCTGTTGTTGGTTTAAGGTTGTAATAACAAACCTCAAGTTCATTTTTTGCTGGTAAATACCAATCGCTAAAGCCGCCAATAGTTAAACCCTCGCAGAATTCTGCGGCAGGGTGACTAGCGTTGTTCATGTTAGAGCTATTAGTAGGCCCATCAATTGCTGAGGATGTCCCTGTTGTGGCTGTATTGGTTGTTTTAAATTGTTTGCTTGCGCTTACCGCAGATGCTACAGGGCCGACAATTAAATTATGTGAAGCAACGCCACCAACCCCAATTTGACCAGCAAAGAAGCCGCCTCCATAAGCCGATCCAATGGGAGGTGGAGGCGCTGGGCCTGTAGTAGCTCCAGCAAATGCAAGAACGATGCCGCTCATGCAAGATTGCCCGTAACTACAGCAACCGTGGCAGTAATGAACAGAATAGTGGCTACACCTCTTGTAGTGACGCTAAAAGTAGAAATATCTGCGTCTGTACCAGCCTTGTAAACTGTTGTTACAGCAGAGCAAGTGCAGGAAATGGTGGCTGATGTATTGTTGAAAATGCTAATCACATCACCCGTTGTAAATACACCCGATGGAACTACAACTGTGCCACTTGTGCCTAGCTCAATAAATTCCCCAACATCACCAGCCACAAGGGTGTAACTTGCCGTCTTAATGCCCGACAGGGGGATATTAAGATATCCAAGAGTCGTAGCTGAAGCCGTATCAGGTAGCGTGTAGGTTACGCTACTGTTGGTGTTTGGAGACGACAAGGTACTTGTTCCAGTACCCGATGCATTGCCTTGAACTTTTAAGTTACTCATGTTGTTTCCTTAAGAAAAGATTAACCAAGATTGATCCGTACCGACTGTCACCGATGATGAAGTGTTTATTGTTATTGTACCTAGCGCTATTGCGTTTTTCAATGCCGCAATTACGTAGTTTGTTGAGATAATTTGTGCGTTTTCAAGCAAACTTGTACCAGTTGGCGCAGTTGATTGCCATGTTGTTCCATTGCTTGTCAGAACATTTCCAGCGGTGCTTGGGGCTACAAATGATGGCGTTGATGTGCCGTTGCCTAAAATAACATTATCGGCTGTGAGTGTGGCTAGACCTGTACCGCCATTAGCCACTGGAAGAGTGCCAGTCACGCCCGTGGACAAAGGCAAGCCAGTTAGGTTGGTTGCTGTTCCGCTACTTGGTGTTCCTAATACGCCACCATTCACAACAGGTGCGCCAGCAGAACCTACGGCTACGGCTAAAGCAGTAGCTACGTTAGTGCCTAAGCCACTGACGCCAGTGGATATAGGGAGACCTGTTGCGCTAGTTAATGTGCCGCTAGAGGGTGTACCTAGTGCGCCGCCATTTATAACAGGAGCGCCAGCAGTTCCAACGTTTACAGCCAAGGCGGTTGCTATACCTGTACCAAGTCCTGACACACCAGTAGAAATTGGAAGTCCTGTTGCGCTAGTCAGCGTACCGCTTGAAGGAGTACCTAAAGCGCCGCCATTGACAACAAACGCCCCTGCCGTGCCTACGTTGACTCCTAAAGCAGTTACAACACCTGTGCCTGTTGTTGTAGTGGCTGGAGCCGCTCCTGCGCCACCACCAAGCACAATTGCGCTTGCCACCAATGCCGCACTGGTTGCCCATGTGGTTCCGCTTGAAAAGTAAGGGATACCACCTGAAGTTCCAGCAATTGTTAGGGCTAAAGTGCCACTGGTCGTAATCGGTGAGCCAGCCACTGAAACAATGCCACCAGTAAATGACTGGGCAACACTGGTCACACCGCCACTGGCTGTAGAGTTTATGGTTTGGTTAGGCCACGTGCCTGAAACGGTAACGTTTGTTCCCGCAACAATGGCAGGCGTAGCGGTTCCCGTACCGCCGTTGGCAACAGGAAGTAATCCTGTTACGCCAGTGGACAGTGGCAATCCAGTTAAGTTAGTTGCTGTTCCACTTAACGGCGTTCCTAAAGCACCACCATTAACAACAAACGCCCCTGCCGTGCCTACATTGACGCCTAAAGCAGTTACAACGCCTGTTCCAGTAGTTGCTGTGCTTGGGGCAACTCCAGCGCCGCCGCCAATCATTAAGGCGTTTGCCGCTAACAGTGCAGACGTTGCCCAAGTGCTTGTGCTGGTGAAATAAGGTATGCCGCCGCTTGTTCCCGCAACCGTCAAAGCCAAAGTACCACTTAGGGTAATTGGTGAACCAGCAACTGAAATTATGCCGCCTGTGAATGATTGCGATACAGAAGTTACTGTGCCACCACCACCACCCGCCGCCGCAATTGTGATTGTTCCACTGCCGTTGGTGATTGTGACGCCAGCCCCAGCGGTTAAAGTTGTTTTGGAAAGTGTGTTTCCTGTGGAGTTACCGATAAGCAACTCACCATCGGTATAAGTTGTTTGACCAGTACCGCCATTGGCAACTGGTAATGCAGTACCCGACAAAGAAATTGCCAATGTACCGCTTGTCGTAATTGGTGAGCCAGTAACCGACAAAAACGATGGGACTGTTGCCGCAACGCTGGTTACTGTGCCACTGCCACTGGCTGTAGCGTTAATGGTTTGATTAGGCCACGTACCGCTTACTGTGACATTTGTGCCTGCAACAATAGCGGGAGTAGCAGTGCCAGTTCCACCGTTTGCAACTGCCAATATACCCGCTAGTGTGATTGTTCCACTTGTAGTGATAGGACTGCCAGTTACGGTCAGACCAGTTGTGCCACCCGATAGAGCGACACTTGTAACTGTTCCACTACCACTAGCACTAGCATTGACGGTTTGATTGGGCCAAGTTCCACTTACTGTAACGTTTGTGCCTGCCACAATACTTGGTGTAGCAGTTCCAGTACCGCCATTTGCTACCGCAAGCAGGGTTGTAAATGTTGGTGCTCCTGCACCACCTGATAAAACTAGCTGACCTGCTGACCCAGCGGCTGTAAACGCTAATTCGGAGGTAGAGTTGCCGTAGGCAATACCGCCAGCAGGTGGCGTATTGTTACCATTGATAATTACTGCCATTTTGTTTCTCCAAAAAGTTAAAAGACTATATACCGTTGATTTGCACCGACAGTGAGAGTGACGCCTGTGTTGACGGTTATCGGCCCAACACTCTCACCATTACTGCCAACAGTGATAGTTCTGTTTACAGAAATTGTATTTTCATTTTCAACAATTGGTGTAGCGGCTACGCTTGAAATTGACAAAACAGTGCCCGCACCGTTTTTGTAATAAATCTTGCCGTCGGTGTAATTAAGCGCAAGTTCGCCAAGGGCTAAATTTGCCGCCAAGGGCTGTGCCGCCGCTGTGCCGCTTGAATATATTTTGATTGGCGTAAAGCCTGACTGTGCCATGTTTTTCCTTTACGTGGGGCCGTACTTACCTTCGTATTTAGGAGACTGATCATCGACTTGGGTCAATGTGCTATCAGGTCGCGGAAAACGAAGGTTGATGCGTTCGGTTTGTCGGGCGGCTTGGCGGTAGGGATCCATGTTGTCTTTACAGCCTTCGCTTACGGTGCCACAGACGCGGAGGCCGGGGAAGTTCGGGTCGCTCTCCAACTCCACAAAAGCACGCTTCATCCTGCATCTATCGCAAATAGCGATAGCCAGCGATGTAAGCCCTTCGGTGTTTAGGAAAACT
>Ga0209353_10000367_pt1 | contig 27849 bp, 16 predicted proteins | sample LauGreSpBDMM15SD_2_FD_187561 | JGI IMG/M metagenome (GOLD analysis project Ga0209353, IMG submission 187561) | Freshwater lake microbial communities from Lake Michigan, USA - Sp13.BD.MM15.SD (SPAdes) (version 2) | ecosystem: Environmental > Aquatic > Freshwater > Lake | place: Lake Michigan... | reverse complement strand
TAGATTGTGGTACGGTCTCTTTTACCACCGGATATGCACATTGTATAGTCTCTGGATGAAACGACATAGTTGATTGCATTATAATATAGGAATAGAATTATATATTATACTTGTTTTTTTTATTTGGGCAGTATGAAATAACTACACTAAATATCACCGGATTCAATTAACTGAATCAGTTCTTGCTTTTTCATTTTACTCGGGTCGCTGGCTAACCCCTTTTCAATAACGTAGGCTTTCAGTACAGGGAGTGTCATTTTTTTGTAAATGTGGCTGTTGTTTTTCGACTCTGCGACTGAACTGGCAATAGATGAATCGTCTAAATGACGTTCACCAGTAGGCAACTTTTCCACATGTAGCTGGATTTCTTCCATATTTTCGATATGTGAGCTTTCATCGTCGACATGGTCATCTCTGTTACCTGTTTCGGCGTTTAGGTCTTCTACAGTTTCGATAATATCAAACTCTTGTTGATTGTCCAAATTTATAATACGAATGGTATTCGTGATATTTACGTCGTCTTCACCGCTTTCCGCAACATCGTGGACACCATGACCGCCGCCGTCATTATCATCATCCTCACCACTTTCATTGACATCATGCGCCACATCATCATCACTTTCCTCATCGTCATCATCGCCATCACTTTCCTCATCGTCTCCATCGCCATCACTTTCCTCATCGTCATCATCGCCATCACTTTCCTCATCGTCATCATCGCCATCACTCTCCTCGTCGTCATCGTAATCACTCACGTCATGATCATCGTCGCTAATTGTAACATTAATTTTAGCATTCTCGGGTTGCACTTGTGGTGCAGGTGCAGGCATCTGTGCAGCCCCTCCTATGCGAAACGCGCCGCGAATATTACCTAATTCACTCACAACATTATTAATAATTTCAAATGTAGTATCGCACTTATTTTCTAATATTGCAAGCCGCTGTTTAAAATGATATACTAAAAACAGGACTAATACAAAGGTAATGCCTAAACTCAATATAAAAAACGACTCGAGCATTCCAATTAAACTCATTATACTAGGAATACAAATTATAACATATTAATAAACGAATGTCTAAATTCTTTTTGTAAGAATATTAGAATATTAGTATAATGCGGTTCGCAAAAAAAAACTGGTTATAATATATAATTATGAATCAGTCATTTGAAAATACTCAAAAACCAATAACGCCGAGTGTGACCGAACCGACTATTGTACCCATCCAAACTGGCGAAGTGAATATGTTTAGTGGAAAAAACATGGTTATTGTTGTGTTAACTGTCTTACTCGTGTTGTCCTTTTTAGGTATAAATTTGTTGGCATCCATAGGTAATCTGTTGCAAACAATTAGCAATGTTTTTGGCCCTCTATTTACTCAAATATTATCCGTGTTTGGATATACTGCCGGAACCGTAATTGACAAGTCGACAGACGTGGTAACGGATGTAGCAAAATCTGGCATTGATTTGGCTGGCGATACTATACAATCTGCTGCCGAACTATTAAAGGCGGCGAGCCGCGGACATGTTGCTGCCGATGCAGTGAACCAACTCGACAATTCGTTTAGATATGGAAACAGCAGCAATTTGGACAATGCGATAAATAATTCAAAGCCGGGCCTAAATCAGCCAGTCCCGGATGCGAGCGTCGACCCGATTCAAAAGCCAATTACTGCAGGAAAGGTGAACTGGTGTTTGGTTGGGGAGTACCAGGGAAAACGCGGATGCATTGAAGTGGACGACGATAGCAAATGCATGTCCGGACAGGTGTTTCCGTCACAAAATATGTGTTTGAACCCGACACGTAGTGTGTTTATGCACTCACATGCACAGTAAATGCACAGTAATTTCGAAGTAATTTCGAAGTAATTTTGACGTAAACGAACAATAACGGACCGACTAATCGAATAAGTTATTTATAAATTTCCAAAAAAATAATATAGACTTTCAACACTATATTATTTACGTTTCGCCCAATGTTTTTGTTACATGTACTATTATTGACCGAAGATAAACTGTTTTTACATGGTTCATCGACGACATCCACCGACGATTCTGTTATATTACTAGAATGTGAAATAATGCACGAATATTTGCAAAAATATAAACCGTTACGAATATTAGAATCCATTGTTTTGCGTCAAACATGTGAAATCGATTTTATCGTAAAGAAACACATGAAGTGTTATGGGATCGACAATGTGCGAGGTGGGTCGTATACAGCGTTTGAGTTAACTAACGACGAAAAAAAGTTCATACAGCGAGAACATTTGATGACGATAGACACAATGCAGACAAAATGTAGTGCGATGGCAACGGTTTTCGATGAATATAAGGATATAGGTACGTGGTCATTGGATAAAATAAATAACGAAATGACGTCAGTGAAACAACAACAAACTAAGTATGACACCGAAAAAACGATGTTGAATAAATTAAGCATCGGCAAAAATAATATACAAACCAACCGGATTTTCCTGACCGATTTGAAATGGATATTGAATCAATCTGCAAAAAATATGCAACAACCGTCGCAGCCAACGGCTAAGATCGCGATTGTTTCCGCAAACCGGGATATTATAACCAAATACAAACAAATATTGAATAAAATGAAGACATTGTATGCAATATTCTGTGAACATATTGATGTTGAGATTAAATATGAACCCCGGATTCATTTATATGCACCTGAAACGCTACTCGACGTGTTTTTTTATCATTGTCATCAGGTCCGTCATTGGGAAACATATATGTTTCAGTTAATTAATCTATGTGAATACTACGAATATATATTTTATTGTGTCATCACCAGAATCGATGAATATAAGTTTGATGTAAATACATATCCACCGGATTTTGAATTGACAAATCGATATAGAATCACTTATTTACAAAAGTGCATCGATTCTAACGACTCTCACGGTATAGTTTGAGGCATCTGGGGTCTTTCATGGCATCGCCATACTTGATGTTGAACTTTTTCGAACACATTTTCAAGTGATCAATCCACTTTAGTTTTGGCATGGGACTTTCGGCTGCCTTAGCTGGGGCAGAGGCAGGAGAAGCGGCCGGTGCAGGGCTTTTCTTAGCGGTCTTGTTGCGCTTTAATGTGTTGTTGGAACGTTTATGGCATTTCCCTGTTTTGGGAGGGCATCTACGAGAACCAGGAGGGCAGCGAGGCATATTATATATATACACCCACATATTATTGTTTATGTAAAAAGATATGTTTTACATAAATACTAAACTGTTTTTCATTTATACCGCCGAAAATTTGAAAAGGGGACACCCATCTGGCATCATTCCAAATTGTTGGTTATATATGGCCCTTAAAAAATAAAATATCCCATTTTGATTCTTCAATGGTTTAAACTGACAGTTTTTTCATTATAAACCATCGATTAAGGCCTTGCGTTTCATTATATATAAATTCGCATTTAAAATAATTGCAGATTTCTTTTAATAAGTCATCATTGTAAACATAATGATGGAGACATCTATTATTAATATTATCTAAAGATCTTTTTGTAAATGTACCTAAATCGCCAGCAGGAGGGTCCATGCTTAAATCGTGATTTTGCAAAATTTCGGGAAGTGTAGATAAATCATCTTCACCTACATTTTTTTCATATTGCGATAATAATGTTGAAAACTGTGAGTATGCTCGTTTATGGTCAAAACATGCCGATTTTTCTGGAACGATAATAATTATATAACCATCTTTATTTATTATTCTTAACCACTCATTTATTGCCTTTAATGGGTTTGCTATATGTTCTAATGAATGAGAAGAAAAACAAAAATCATAATATTCAGGTTGAACATGTGAAATATTTACAGCATCATTAATTATAACTTTACCTTTTTTATTTGTATAATAATTATAATCTTCGTTGTGATTAGACCAAATGGTACGGTTTGAAAAAATAACGTTGTCTATAGACCTTGCATTTTCATAAATAATAGCTCCTGTATAAGATGGACCACCAATTTCAACGCCTAGTTTGTTATGCGTTATATCTTTTAAAATATTACTCAGCATTTTAAAACCTTTAACAAATTTAAATGAAACTCTTTAAGTTGTTTCAAAAAATAAAAGAGCTTCAAATTGGGGCCTTTTCATACACGTAGAATGTTTGATTTTAGTAACCAAATAAAGCCCATTGATTACTTGGATAAATTCATTTTATTCGTACAAATAACTTGCATTATATGTGCAAATAATATATAAATGACAAAGCTCCTTGTATTGTACGTATTTCATATTTACAATGACAGAGTAAAATATTTTATTAATAATTGTATTTTCAAAGACAGTCGCGTCGATTTTATTATAATAGCAAATGATAAAACTAACATATTTGAGTGCCCTGATTTTGTAAAGGTCTTATTTAGAGATAACATAGGTTATGATTTTGGAGGATGGAGCGATGCATTGCTAACAAATAATTTCTATGAAAATTATGACAAGTTTATATTTGTAAATTCTTCTGTAATTGGTCCATTCATTCCGTCTTATTGTAAAGATAAATGGACTGACATATACATAAATGGGTTACAGAACAACGTAAAGTTGTTTGGTAGTACAATAAATACGTGCAATGATCCGTTGAAAATATCACATGTACAATCTTACATTTTTGCTATGGACAAAATTACATTGCAATATTTAATAGATTGCGAAATATTCAGTATGACAAATTATGCGAAAACATTTCTAATAGCTATTACGGAAAAGGAGATAAAAATGTCAAGAAAGATAATTGAAAATAAATGGAACATCGGTTCATTATTGCCATATTACAAAAATGTTGATTTTACATTTAGTACCAAATCCCCAGAAGACTATAATATTAAGTTTTTAGATGATATAATGTATAACAAATTTAGATATTCTTTATGGAATGAATATCAACTGGTTTTTATAAAAGGAAATAGAAATATCGACATTAGAAATGTAAATGTGTAAAAAATTGATAACTCTTTTACATAAATACAAAAAGTAAATGAATCAATCAAAACGCGACAATGCCTAAATTAACAAGAGATGAGATGTTTCAGCGTGCGATGGCTGAGTTTTTGCAGACAGTGGAAGTCAAGCTCACCAACGGTGAAATAAAACCATTTCACATACGAACATACACTCTTACAAATAAAACAGAAAACAAAACAAAATTTGAACACGAATATGAGCTGGTTATGCCCAAAGATGTAGTGATTGCATACCGCGATATCACAAGCCACATGGAATCGAGCGAAGTCGTATGGGAAGACAGTGAACCCATTTACGGAATACAAGAGTTGCCTTCGATTACCGAATTTATGCAATCGTTTAATGAATATTTCAATCCATACAAATTGTATTTGCAACACACGCTCATGTCCTATGTACGGATTCTCACTCCCCCTACAAGTGCTGCCAGCGCAAATAAAACCGTCCAGATTCGGGTCGTTTATCATAAGACACACACCCCATTTCCGCGCCCATTGACAGAGTTGGAGGAAAAAGAAAACGAAATCAACTTCTTAAAAGCAAAAATAGATTCAAAAACACGAAAAATAATTACATTTCGAAACATTTTAAATAGAGAACGCGACCGAGCTGAATACAACTACAAACGAATGCAAACCAAATTTCGGGCAATGTATGCGGCGGAAAATAAATACGAAGATTGCCCAGTATGTTACGATACTATATCACCAGAAAAGTTAATCATACCTAGTTGTTTTCACTACATATGCGTATCATGTGTAGTGAAATGCGAATCGTGCCCAATGTGTCGAGATGATTATGATCGATACATTGAAAATGACGAACCTATTCATGCACTTGTGTGAATGTTTTATACCAGCGAAGATTTAAAATGGTACGCTCATTAGGAGCGTCATTTCAAAACATTACTGGTATCTGGCCATTGAGAAATTAAAATGTTCCATTTTAATTCTTCAATGGTTTAAAAGTGGGGCATGCCAGTAAAAACCACATTTTTCGATGGCAGGGAAATAGAACTAGGTACCAATGTACAATTAACCGACGATTGAAGTGTATACGAATCCGCCAGATTTGCATATAATTCAAATGTCATTCCCGATATAATAGCATTGTTGTTATCTATTTTTTCTTGATCATTGCCGATTATGGAATTTGCGACTTCATTTAAACTATATCTAATATTTAAACCATAAACAAACCCCGGACTGGTGGTAAGTATCATACCACTTATTTCTAATAATCCCACATAGGCTTCGCAAAAATAATTAAAATTCGTGCTTGGTCCAGACGGTGGTACTAGTTGTACATCAATAGAACTGTTCTGCAAAAAACGGCTGGTTAGTTGAACATGGTTACCGAGCGCATTTTGGTTATATGTTGCTTGAAAGCTCAGCGTCGCGATATTCGCATTTATTGTTGCGCCAGCGCTTTTAGCAGTCGGTGATGTACCTTTCAGTCGAAATAGAATCGGGGTTTGATAATTAAACCGTGTATATGCTTGTTGAATCGGGCTTCGAATAACCAATTTTGCAATCTCCGTGTAAATATTGTTATTATTGTCGGGACACAGTTGGTTTGCAGTGGGCGTAAAGATCCATTCTAAATCGTCTTCGTATATGTTTTCGGCATAAGCATTTGTTTCTTTCACGTAATTATATAGGGGGACGTCGGGGTCTTCAACTAAATATATGGGCGGACCGGGTACACCGGCCGAAGTCGTTAATACAGGGATTTTATAGTCATTTGGACATACTACTCGCGCAGCGTTATATCCACCTCGAAATGTTGCGGCCAGCCGTTGCCTTTGTGTCATTCGTGGCCCTTGTGTCGAGTTTTTATTGTACTTCAATATTTCTGTTTTACGTCGCATATTTAATTGCTCCTGTGTAAATGCCGGATAAGGAGATATCGATTCAAAGCGTACAGGCGGTATATTATAAAGTTGAAATTGCTTACGTTGTTCGCATATTGCACTTAAATCACTCATTTAACATAGGCATAGAAATAGTTTATGCTTATGTTACTGCCTGGTATAAATGGTCTATAGTTTGGCCGTATACCAAGACGTGGATAAATAATTGAAATTAGTCATTGCAGGTCGAGTATTGGCGGAATTTGTATTGGGTCCAGATGCTACTATTTTCGATATTTCAAAAATGTTCAATGCGTAAGAATAATAACGTAAATTCGACAATTGGCCCGAAAACCCACCATTTTTGCAAATATTTACATCATAATAATTCTGTAATGGAACATTGGTCAAATTTAATCGCCCTGCCACGGTGCCGTTTATATACACGTCCATCGTGGTATTTTGCATACGAATAATTACATTTATCCATTGTTTTATCGGGATGTTATCCACATCAATAAAGTCGTTTGTACCCGCAGTGGTAGTTGACATAACAACACGAAGGGATGCATAGCGCGCATCATTACCGCCTGGTGGTATAATTTGTTTAATGTATAATCCAGGTCCATTATTAATCTTTGCTATACCTGCATTGTCGCCAGTCTCTGTAAATTCATTGGTACCCTTATGGAAGACATGTTGATACTTATTCATAATATCTTCGTTACCTGGTAGTTCGCCGATGAGTATCCATGTAGACCATGTAAATTCAATGCCGCCAGATTCATTATTGGATCTGCGAATGAGTACGGACTCGGATATCTTGGGGTCTTGTGAAATGGTAATCCCTCCACTGGATCCGTCGATCAATCCATTGACTAAATATGGACTACTCGACGGATTCATAAAATATTGAATAGCTAAAATCCCTAAATTCAATAGAAACAGGAATACAATTACGACTAAAATAAGAAATGCGAATTTTGCGATGATGGTATTGGATGATAAAAACCCACTCGATGCATCCACGCCAGCCTCAGCTTGTTGAGAAAAACTATTTATACTAGCACTGACCGATTGAGATAGATTATTCACGGTTTCGCCAATGCGATTGCCTATATCTTGAACACTTTGTGGCATTTCTATACGTGAAGATGTTGCTACAGGTTGTATTGTATTCATAATCGTTTAATATATTATATGGGTATAAAACGATTTGATAAAAATTAGAATAATGAGTATTTGGATTGTTCTATATTATCCTTAATAATCGATAGGTTAATGCCGTATGATGACATAAAATTGGTCACATTGCTCTGTCCATTACCTTTCATATATTCGCTCCATACGGTTTGCGGGTCAATGGGCTCAGGCCAGTATTGGAACTTGGAAACATATGCATCAAATGGATTGCCCCCGATAATCATGGGCGATGTATCCGGAGATGCTGGACCACTGGTTCCATCAAACATTCGCCCGGATTTTATGAGTTTACCATCTAAATATGCATCTACATATTGATTATCCACACTAACGGTTATATGGGTCCACTTCTGTAACGGAAAATTATCGGTGATTTCGAGTGTTTTAACCGGCTTAGTGGTTGACTCGCCTGTCATGGTAATATCACACTTCAAAATGGGCGCATTTGAATCTAAATATAATTTAATGTTATTGGATCGTGAAAAAACGGTTTTCACAGTGTTCGTATTCCACGAATTCACATAGATCCAAATACCATACGCATAACGTGTACTAATCGATCCATTCTTAATAGGTATGGACGGATTGGTCGCATTTAAATTAGCAGATTTGGATATTTCTGTCGATTTTACTACGAAGAAACTGTATAATATATAGAATAACAGTACTACAACTATGGCTAAAATAATAGCAACGATATTCATTTATGTATATAATAAATCATTATAAATTAATTACCGGCGGTCGTTTTTTCATAAATATGTTGTACATACTGGCGATTCTATGTTTGCTAACATTATTTGGGTAATATCGTATGTTACTAATTGCCCCGTGAAGACCATCTATGCTGCCAGTCGTAACAACGTCGGTTGTTTCCGTTGTAGGCAATCTTCGATTTGCAAATGAAAATGTGCGTTCCAAATGGCCGTTCACAAACAAATCTGCGTGGGTCGAGCTGTAGTTAAACACTAAGTTATTCCACCGTTGCATCGGCAGCTTTAATTCGTAGTATGATGGATCCGGTTTTTCTGCTCCAGTTTTCTTATCTATCAATGGATTGCTTGTAAAATAAACGCGGTATACGGGAGAGGAATCGCGATTATCTCCGTGATAATATGTTATTTTGGGTTTACCATTGCCGTGGTCAAAAATTAACGACTCGGTATTATACGCGATTTTAGTTGTGCCATGCGCATTAACATATGTCCACATCGACAATGCATAATTTTGGAATTGTGTCTTATCAATATTTCCGGCCAATTGAATGTCCATATCTGGCATAATATTACTTTTACCCACGTTAAATGTGTGAGGTGAATTTAAATATACAGTGCCTTCGAGTATCGGCGTACCTTCTTGACTAGAAATGTAATTAATTAAGTCGGGTATATACACATAAAACAATATCAATAGTATTTCTATCACGAATAGTATCAAAACTGGACTCGTAGTCAACTTAAATTCATTTGTAATGTAGTGTACAAAGGATAATAACATGCATGGGATGTAAAACAAAAAGTAAACCGCGAAACCAACCCAACCAGTAAACGATTTCAAAAAATTACTAAATACATAGAAGAACATTGCAAGGCCGACGATCAAAATAAGTGACAGAATTGCCGTCGTTGAATATGCGAAAAATGCGAACATTTTTGAATCCACGGTCACGAGGACGTATACGATTATGGATATTGCAATAAAACCTGCTACTGCCGCAAGAACCGCCAAATTATTTGACTTAACGCCAGACAACACGGAGGCATACATAAAATACCCAATACCAATAATCAATGACAAGATCACTGTAGATACATTTCCGGAAACCGGTTGGTTATTTCTACTATTTATGAAACCATCATTGATCGATATTCCTGCAACAATGAGGGATATAGCTAATACCAGGTGTTTGTTGTATGATTTTATGAATTCGAGACCTTTTGCTGGTATTGTTTGTTTCGAAATATCTATATCTGCCATTCTATAAAGTGACTGTAGATTATATAGTTGTGCATTTTTGATATTTACATATATCAAAAATACAAAATGTTTGCCGACATTATAGGTTCTCCATGGTCGTTTTCTTACCGTGACATTCGCGGCATAATGCAACTAAATTATCTACATGATTACTTCCTCCATATTCTAAGCGTATTTTGTGATCGACTTCGAACCAAGCGGTTAATTGATGTTGGCAGTCGCCGCATTTCCAGTCCTGTCTAGACGCCACAAACTTCTTTTTGGTTTCACTTACAGAACGCTTTGTCGCCTTTTTTCCCGATTGCATAATACGCGCCTCACTAGTTACATTGGACGTATCTGGCATAGCTAATATCGGTCGGGCATGATTGCCCCCGTCCTGTTGTTCGGCAAATTGTTGTCGGCTCGTAAAATCCAAAATAGGCGATATCATGTTGGTGGTATTTCGGTCAATCGGTAAATAGCGCAAATAATCATTTGATGCATTCAGCATTTGGTGTGCACGTATCGGGTTGCGTTTAAACAAAATATATATCATTAGTGCACCAAATGCAACGCCCGCCATTTGATAATATTTTTTACCCGACATGAGCATTTTCGCATACTTCCCATCGGTGTATATGTTGGCTATTATAAATCCGGCAATGATTATGATATACAACTCTAACCGCATCTTTGTATTATGTAGAGAATATTTGCCTACGTTATTCATAATACATGAATATCAAAAATACGACAAGAACGATGAAAAATGCATACAAATAGTGCCGACGCAGGTTGATTTGTTCTGCTAAATATATTGGTTTTGGCTTATAATGCGAGCGATATTTGGCTAGCGCCTCTGGTAAAGACAGTTCGGGTTTTTCGAGTGAAACATTGATCTTGTTATGAATAAAATGCATCCAGCGTACGAAAGACTGTTTCGAACACAAATACGGGGTTACCGGATATTTATCTAATAAGCGGCTAAATTTGTCACCAATTTCGCTAATTGGAATAAATAATGGAATGTTTTGGATTAAATCGTAATATTTGCGTTTTAATACTTCGTTTGGATTTTCGGGATAGCATTCGGCAACTGTATGTAAAAAAAACCAATAATGAGGTCCCCACACTGACGGTTCAAACAACATTGGGTAATATTTATATAAAGAGACCTTATTATATTTACTTAGGATTTATCGTATTACTATAAAAAATGGCAGATAATTATTGTAATAATTGTGGCAAATACGGACATGTATATCATTTATGTAAATTACCGATTATAAGTATAGGTGTAATTGCGTTCCGCATTGTCGATTCGAAACTACAATATTTGACAATACGACGAAAGGATACGTTTGGGTTTATTGATTTCATGCGCGGGAAATATTCAGTGCATAATAAGGACTATATTATGAATATGATTATACAAATGACGAATGTCGAGAAACAGTACTTACTTACGAAAACGTTCGCCGAATTGTGGAAACACATATGGGGCGAGAACGTAATTAGCAATCAATATAAACATGAAGAAAATGGGTCTCGCGATAAGTTCGAAATGTTGCGGTCTGGTATAACGAGTAAAGGGGAGCAATATTCCCTCGCGTCGTTAATCGAGGATAGTAATCAATACAAACAATGGGATGAACCGGAATGGGGATTTCCAAAAGGACGACGTAATTTTCAAGAAAAGGATTATGATTGTGCCATTCGCGAATTTTGCGAAGAGACTGGGTTTGATCGTAAAAATTTACACAGTATACATAATATTTACCCGTATGAAGAAATATTTACGGGGTCGAATTATAAATCGTACAAACATAAATATTATATAGCCTATATTCCGCATAAACATAGTGAAAATCTGGCAAATTATGAAATTACAGAAGTGAGTAAAATGGAGTGGAAAACGTTTGACGAATGTATTTCTATCATGCGGCCTTATAATTTAGAAAAAAAGCGATTGCTTACAAACATTCATAATACATTGACCCAATATTACATGATGTATATGTAATTTGATAGTAAAGTAAATAAATGATTTATATGTGTAAAATATATACATATATCTTAAGACATGCCGAAAAAGACGCGTAAAGAACCAAATGACACATCGCCGTCTACGAATAAAACGCGCAAATTAAAGGTTATTCGGCCGAATGAACCGACTCAGCTGCCGCCGCAACCGCTACCACAGCCACAACCACAACCGATTGTGGATACGATTGTAAACGCGCTTTCCGCGTTAAATCCGTTTCGTAATGCACCTGTACAAGTAGAACCTGTGCAATGGCAAGAACCAGATGCTCTGCCTGGTCCAGGTGAGGCACGTGCAGCTGCTCCGGCGCCGGTTCCCGTGAATGACGCAAACATGACATGCGAAGATAAACGGTGCCCGGTTGGATATAGGTGCGACGATAATAAGGTATGTTACAAGTTAAAAGATATTGAATTAAATTCAAATGGTAAACGTGTTGTTTTGTCGGTTGACGACCACCGCAAAAAAACGTATGACATTGACCTTTTAACGCGCAACTTTGATAGAGTGTATCACCTTAAAAATGGGAAAATCGATGGTAAACGTATTACTGGAGCGCGACTAAAGACCGTGATTGATACACTAAAAACGCGAGTAAAAGGTGATACAAAGTCGACCTATTTTGGTACGTTAAACGATGAATGGATTATTCAAATTATTTATCTAGAGGAAATGGAGCGAAATGAAAATGCACCACTAATTGCAGAGCCTCCTACTGAACCGGAAGCAGAAGCAGTGGCTATTGACGAACATGCCGACTATACCTCTAGGGCCTTACGTGCCGAAACTGTCATTCTCGACGAAGGCCTCTATAAATTACCCGAAACAGATATCACATCTACTGCCAACGAAAACGATCTGCAAAATAAGATTGGTATTGCACCCGACGATGTCGACTCAAAAGAATATAATACATTCATGAAAGAAAAGGAGTTGGTTGAGCGCAAAAATATTAATTTGGAAGACACATACGATTTTTTATATCCGGAATTAAACGACCCCAATTTCAATATCAAAATTGCCAAACGAAAGGAATTTCAGGACACCCAATACGACGGAAAAATATACGACGTAAAGACGCAGGCCGAAAAGATGTGCAATGCCGATTTTGAACTCATGCCACACCAATTATTTGTTAAAAACTTTCTCTCGTTTCAAACCCCTTATAACAGCTTATTGTTATACCATGGGCTGGGTACGGGCAAAACGTGCAGTGCGATTGGAATTGCAGAAGAAATGCGTAGTTACATGAAACAAACCGGCGGCACACAGCGGATTATGATAATTGCGTCGCCAAACGTGCAAAACAACTTTCGACAGCAAATATTTGACGAAAGAAAATTAATGATGGAAGGTGGCAATTGGAACTTAAATACGTGCATCGGGAATGCGTTGTTGAAAGAAATCAATCCATCACAAGTCCAAAATATGCCGCGCGATAAAGTGATTTCGCAAATCAATTCACTCATTAATCAATACTATACTTTTATGGGATATGGAGAACTTGCAAATTACATTAAGCGAAACATCGCAACCGACGGTGAGAGCGGTTTATCTACAAAACAACAAAAACAACAGGAAATCGGGAAAATTCAGGCACTGTTTAACAACCGTCTTGTCATCATTGATGAGGTCCATAACATCCGCATCATGCAAGACAATAAGGAAGCGAAGAAAACGGCCAGTTTGTTAATGCGTGTTTGCAAATATGCCGAGAACATGCGATTGTTATTGTTGTCCGCTACACCCGTTTTTAATGACCCGCGCGAAATTATTTGGTTGACGAATTTATTGAATGCGGTGGATAAGCGTGGTCAAATTGACGAAAAAGACGTGTTTACACGTGAAGGTGAATTTGTAAAGTCGCGTACATTACCAGATGGCACACAAATCGAAGATGGGGAAGAATTACTTCGACGCAAATTGACAGGGTATGTTTCGTATGTTCGAGGTGAGAACCCGTATACATTTCCGTATCGTATTTATCCGGTGGATTTCGCACCCGGTAGACAATTACAACTGGAAAGTTATCCATCTACGCAAATGAATAACAAACAAATAGAACAGGCAGAGAAGCCGAGCAAAACGCCATTGTATATGGACCCGGCTGGAGAATACCAGAAGTCCGCGTATAATTTTATCATTGAACATTTGTTGCACACTTCTTTTTCTACTACGGATATTTATGGCAAAGAACGAGAAATGCCGTCATTCGAAAACATGGAATCATTTGGATATACGCAATTAAGGGAACCGTTACAGTCACTTAACATCATTTATCCGTCGCCCGCATTTGACGCATTTGTGGGCGAAATGGAGAACCAGGTTGATGAGGAAGATGAATCGACCGAAGAATCGCCTGAAAATACGGAATCTGTAGAAGAACTGACCGAAGAATCACCTGTAGAAGAATTAAATCTGGTAGAATCACAGGCAGCAAAGGAGTTTGCAGGAGGAAATGGTGAAAATAATACACCGGATGCTGCGCAAGAACCGGTTGTGCCAGGTCAGGTTGTTGACAAAACAATCGATGCCGATGATAATGATGAGTCAAGTGAGGATGAAGAAGAAGAAGAAGAATCGAGTGAGACAGAAGAAGAATCGAGTGAGACAGAAGAAGAATCAAGTGAATCGGTTGATGAATCGGCAGCCGAAACTGTCGACGAAGAAACATTGGCACAACACGCCGAAATTATAAACAGCATGATTGGTAAAGAAGGTCTGTCAACTATAATGTCATACGAACAAACGAGAACCCCATTTGAGCTTCGCCATAATTTCAAATATCAACCAGATATTATGTCAAAATATGGTAAAATATTTCATCCAGATAATATTCAAAAATATAGTGGTAAAATAGCAAGCATATGTAAGACTATCAAAGAATCAACGGGTATTGTCATGGTCTATTCACAGTTTATAGACGGTGGGGTGGTTCCCATTGCGCTCGCATTAGAAGAAATGGGACTCACTCGTTACGGGTTCGCCAGTCATACCAAATCTTTGTTCGAAACCGCACCCACTGCACCGGTCGACGCAACTACATTTAAAACATTGGCCGAAACCGAAGATAAATCGACGTTTCATCCTGCAAAATACGTCATGATTACAGGCGACAAATCGTTCTCGCCCAATAATTTGGCCGATTTAAAACACACAACTGGCTCCGCAAACAAAAACGGAGAACAGGTCCGCGTCATTTTAATCACAAAAGCTGCCGCGGAAGGTCTCGATTTCAAAAATATTCGTCAATTGCATGTTCTCGAGCCGTGGTATAATATGAATCGCGTCGAACAAATCATTGGTAGAGGAGTTAGAAACCTGAGTCATTGTATGTTACCATTCGAAGAGCGCAATGTAGAAATATATTTACATGCGACTGCGCCCGACGGTGATGCCGAACCCGCCGATTTGTATGTGTATCGTTATGCAGAAAAGAAAGCAATACAGATTGGTACCATAACACGCATATTAAAGGAAGTCGCGGTTGATTGTATATTAAATATCGGGCAAACATCATTTACCCTTGACAAATTAAATGCTCTGGCAGAGAACCAAAACATTAAGTTGAAGCTATCTAGTAATCAAGAAATCGACTATAAAATCGGTGACAGAGAAGGCAGTGGTATTTGTGATTACATGAATTGTGATTTTGTATGTTCTCCAAATACTGTAATTAATCCTGAAGATATTAACAATAATACATATGGAGAACATTATGTGAAGATGAATTACAATGCCATTGCAAAGCGAATTCGCGATGTTTTCAGGGAACAGCCGTTTTATAGCAGAACGCAATTGTTAGCTTCTATACAAATTATGCGGACTTATCCACTCGAACAAATCGACTATGTATTATCCATGTTCACCGAGAACCCATACAATTATATTGTAGATAAATATGGTCGAAGTGGCTATTTAATTAATACGGGCGACTATTACGGGTTTCAACCACTCGAAATTACGGATGAACAGTCGTCGGTGTTTGATAGAACAGTACCGGTTGATTATAAACCGAATGAAATGTACATGGAATTGCCGTTGGAAAAGGAGGGCGCGCGCAAACAACCTGCACCGGTTCTCGAAGTTGATAAACCTGATATACCTAACTTTGGTAAAATAGAAAAATCATATGAATCATTTGTGAATGAACTAAGATCGGCATTCGTGGATATTGACAATGAAAAAATAAAGCACGCAAATGGGACCTTAATGGAGACCGCTGAAAGCGATTGGTACAAACATATGGGCCATGTTTACGCCGAATTGGAGAACAATGTAAATATACCGACAGATATGATTGATAAATACACTGTTTTTCATTGGATGGACATGCAATTGATTGAACACAAATTAATCATGTTATATCATTTGTATAAGACTGACACATATATACCCACATATATACACGAATCTAGCATAAAGTCATATTTCGATGAAAAAATGTTCAGCCAGGGTACTGATAAATGCATTGCACTGGGCGGAAACAACCACATCGAGTTGTACATTCAGGTGTTGGAGACGCGACAATGGAAAAAGGCACCCGCGGCTACGGTTCGAAAATACAAAGACGAATTGCGTAAAAAATACCACATTGAGCCGTCACAATTGCAGTCGTTCGTCGGGTTTATGCATTTGTTTAAGAAGAATGAAATGACATTTAAAATGAAGGAAATCGTAAAACAACCCGTCGCAGGTAAACATGCCTACTTAAACAAAGGGTTCAAATGTAGTGTGATGGGAAAAAGCGAAATCGTCAAATTCATGAACAATAAGGTTTTAGCCAAAAATCCGTATTTCGGTGGCCAAAATAAAGACGGGATCATTAAATACGATGTAAATACAAATGCGAAGAATATAATGCGAATCGGGCTGTGTGTTATGATGGAAGTAATTATGCGGTATTTTAATGATAGCCCGAATTCTGGAAATCAAAAATGGTTTTTGGATGTAGAAGAAACATTGGCGAATGATTTACCGAAACTATAATATATTTGGGCGGAGCTGGAAAATTGAAAATATATTTCTAGAAATAACATAGAAATATATTTTGTATCGATATAGTAGTATGAATAAACAAGCCGACAATAAGAAAATATATGGGGTATTTAGTCCGGCGATTTTAACCCAAAAGGTGATGTTATCAATTACCGAAGTAGGCAAAACGGTGAAACAGAACCTGGAACGAGATATTTCGTATCGGGTTACCGGGAAATGCATTGCGGAAGGCATTGTAAAACCCAATTCAGTGCGCATTATAAACTATTCGAGTGGGTCTGTTCGCGGACATCGTGTGGAATTTCAGGTAATGTTTGAATGCATGGTCTGCCATCCGGTCGAAGGGATGTTGATTGAATGCACGACGAAAACCATTACAAAGGCGGGTATTCATGCAGAGGTGGTAGACGAAGACGGAAGTGTGCCCGTGACCGTGTTTATTGCTCGCGACCATCATTTTACGGATAAAAATTTCGCAAACGTAGTCGAAAATGACAAATTAGTGGCGAATGTGATTGGTTCGCGCTTTGAATTGAACGATCCATATATATGTGTTATTGCGAAGTTGCTTGAAAAAAAGATTCCTGGAAATGGACCCACTAGAGACCGATATGTAAAAAAGGCGACATTGAATATATTAGACAAATAATTTGCAAATATGTCATAAATTATTTCCAGTTAAATTGTAAATAATTTTTTTTACCACCGAACACTAACCACTGCGCATGGGACTAGTTTGTCAACTGTTTAACATTTTTTAATGGGCCCGGTTATATTCAATGTTTGCATTGTTACTGCGCCAGAGACTATGAGAGTGCCGCCAATTGCTGCATTGCTGCTCAATGTCATTGTTGTCGATCTGGTTGCACCGGACACATTGAGTGTACCAGTCGATGTGGTTGCGCCGGTAACGGTGAGAGCGCCCCCAACAGTTGCATTACTGCTGGTGTTTATTGTGGAGACAGTAGTTGCTCCTGCCACGACCAATGCGCCAGTAAGGGAAGTTGCTCGAGTAACATTAATGGCGTCATATAACGTCACGTCACCGGTAGTTATTGCATTGGGCACTATAAGAGGTGCATTCGTATATAAACCAGATGGTAAACTAAAATTGAACACGCGGACATGACCGCGGTTGTCAGTTGAGAGACTAGTAGTTCCGTCATTTAAATTTGCACCAATTGCTAGTGTCAGCCCGTCACTAGATAACGATACTGAATATCCAGATTGGTTACCGGTTGCTTCTCCATCGATGTCAGTGCCGAATTGTGACCAGGCATTAGTTCCGGACTGATATTGATATACCCTTACATGACCTCGATTATCACTCGCATTTGTAGTGGTTCCATCATTTTTGTACCCACCAATTGCCAGGATTGATCCATTGCTAGATAGTGCGACTGACCGTCCAGACTCATCTAACGCAAATTCTCCGTCAATATCTTGACCCAATCTTTTCCATCCAGCCGGGCCAAACGTAGTAAGGGTTTGGTTGGTTTCTGTAACTTTGCCTTCTACATATTGATAAACTCTTACATGGCCACGATTATCGCCACTATTCGTAGTGGTTCCATCATTGTTGCTCGAACCAATAGCAACAAATACGTTTGGCCAATTTGCAGCTAATGATACGGATACTCCAGAACCGTCACCTGCAACTTCTCCATCAATATCTGCACCCAATCTGTTCCATTTGGATGGGCCAAACGTATCTGCATCATTTTTGGTAGCATCATATTTATAAACCCTGACGTGACCGCGGTTGTCGCCAGTACTTGTAGTGGTTCCATCATTGTTATTCGCTCCAATTGCAACAAAGATATTTGATGATGGATCGCGAACTAATGATACCGATATACCAGATTGGTCAGCTGCCGCTTCTCCGTCAATATCGTCGCCTACTTGTGTCCAATTTGATGCCTCATATTGATATATCCTTACATGTCCACGATTATCGCCACTATTCGTAGTTGTTCCGTCATTTTGGGTTGCACCAATTGCAACAATAGTACCATCTGCAGATAACGATACCGAAAATCCAGACCTGTCAAATTGCATTTCTCCATCGATGTCATTCCCTAATTTTGTCCAATTCGGCGCATTATATTTGTACACCCTTACGTGACCTCGATTGTCAGATATGTTAGTAATTGTTCCGTCATTTTGATTCGCACCAATCGCGACTGTCAATCCATCTGCCGATAACGATAATGAATAGCCAGATTGATCAGTTGTGGCTTCTCCATCAATGTCGCCACCTAATTGTCTCCACCCGATAGGCGCAATTGTAAAATTTGTTGCGTCTCGTTGATATACTTTTACGTGACCGCGATTATCAGTCGCACTTGCAACCGTCCCGTCATTTTTGTAAGCACCAACCGCAATAATTGATCCATCTGCAGAAAGTGCGGTCGACCATCCAGATTCATCTAGTGCAGCTTCTCCGTCAATGTCATTGCCAATTTTCACCCAATCCCCAAATTGGCTATACCGAACGACTGTACTACCGGATGGAAATCCAAGACTGCTAGCGCGTAGATTACCACTAACATCAACTGTAGTTGAGTTGAATGTCACATTGCCAGAAATTGATGTTTTCCCATTTACGGTCAACGTTCCTCCAATGGTTGTAATACCAGAGGCAGTAATTGTCGACGCCGTAGTTTCACCCGTTACATGTAATGTGCTAGCTAAATTGGTACTGGTTGTTACGTACATATTTGATTTAAGTGTAGCCGCACCAACGACTAATAACTGCGCATTGGCAGAAACATCCGTCGTTATTGTCGTGGCACCAGTAATACTTAATGTACTATTCAATGTCATATTGGTGGGAATGGTTAATCTAGATAATGTAGTCGCACCGTTAACATTTAGCGTTGAATTTAATGAAACGTCTCTAGCAACTGTTAGTTTCGAATTTAGAGAAGCATCCGCTGCAAATGTATAGGGTAACGTAAATGCCAATACTCCACCGATCGTCGAATTGCCGGCAACATAGGCTGTATCCATCATGGTGGTTGCGCCGTTAACACTCAGCGTACTCGCATATACACCAGCCAGTGTAGTTGCGCCCGTTACAAAGAGTGTAGAATTGAGTGATCCAGCGCGATTAACAAATAATGTAGAGTTGAGGGAAGCATCATTTCCAACATATAACGTAGAATTCATGGAAACGTCACTAGTGACGGCTAATGTTGAATTGAGCGAAACGTCTGCCGGAAAAGTAGTTGCCGCGGTAAGATATAAAGTTCCTCCAATATTAGTATTTCCGGCTGACAATATGGCCGTTGTAGTTGCTCCGGTAACGTATAGGGTTCCAATATTCGATTTTCCAGCTGTTAATGCTGCCAACGTAGTTGCCCCTGAAACGTTTAATGTATTACTAATAGTGAGATTCGCCGTGTTCAATGATGTTGGAATAAGAACTGTATTGACATTTAGTGCGGATGAAATATATTCAAGTTTCGCAATGTCCACCTTAATCCTATTTTTGACAGAAAGTCTAGCGTTCATGGAAACGTCGGCATTAAATTCACGAATAATGGCTGTGTTTGGAATACTATTTGCCGCGTAATTGGCATACAAATTGCCGTAAATATCTATTCTAGACCCACTCATCCCAAACGATACATCATTTAAGAAATTTGTTTTTCCTGCAACTACTAGCGTTGATGCCATCGTGGTTGCGCCTGCAATAGAGAGTTTGGCATTCATGGAAAGATCCGTGCTGTATACGGGTGAAACGTTTCTAATTGCAGATGTAGGTATACTATTATTCGGGTAGTTTGCATACAAATTGCCGCAAATATCGACGCGCGATCCATTAAATGAGACATCGCTTGCAAAGATGGTTTTTCCAGTAACGCGCAACGTATCGCCAATATTTACATCGCCACTCACAGTTAATGACGATAATGTCGATGCACCGGTAACTGCGAGTACGCCTCCAATTGCAGTATCGCCTTTGGCCGTCAATGTTGACGCAGTAGTTGCCCCTGCTACACTAAGCCCCGCATTCATGAAAACATCCGCAGCACGTACACTATCGCTACCTATAATCGCAGATAGCGGAATGCTATTTGCTAGGTATTGTGCACGCAAGTTACCGCAAATATCGAAATTCGCCGCACTAAATGACATGTCCGTTGTAAAAGTCGATTTACCATTAACTACCAATGTACCGACAATGGATGTATTTGCGAGGGTGGTTAATCCGGTAACCGCCAAGGTTGAGTTCATGGATACATCACCTGCGACTCTCAATGTCGAATTCATGGACACATCGCCACCGAATAATGTGGTACCCGAACCAACCGTGAATTTTTTATTATTTGCAATGCCAACATTGTTATTGAATGTGGTTAATCCTGCGACAGTTAGTGCACCATCTAATCGAGATGCACCGCTTACATCGATGTTTGCACTTGTCACCATCTTTATTAGCGATGTCGGTCCGGTAACCATAAGGCCCGAGTTTATAGAAACATTATCTGATACGTATAAATTTCCGCTATTTATAGACATATTTCCCGAATTCACTAGTAACATTCCGTCAATGACACTTAACTCTCCTGAACGATGATTTATGTTGCCGCTTACATCCAAAAAACCCGTAATGTATGTTTGTTCTAATTTATTCGCGTCATTGAAATCGGCGAACTTAAGAATATAATAAACCGAGAACGTATTTGCAGCATTATTACTATTTCCAAGAGAATCGGTGTAATTACCCGCTGCAACATCAATTGTGCATGCACCTTGACTCTCTGGAGTAAATGTGGCTGTATAAACAGTTGGGCTAATAGAAGCAAAATTAGTTAATTGACCATTAGTAACACTAATGTCTACTCCCCCAAAATTGTTTGTTGCTTTAGAGGAAGTGAATCTTAATGCTATGGCATTATTGATGATTGAACCACCGGCAACACCAGATGTGGTTGATGTTATAGTCATAGTAGGTTGAACACCATCAAACGTCCAAGTAAATTGTGTCGCGAGATTGTTAAGATTCGTTGCTGCATCGGTGTAAGCACCTGCTGCAACACCAATTGTGCATAAACCTGAACTTGTTGGAGTAAATGTGGCTGTATAAACTTTACCGTCCGTTCCGATTCCAGCAAAATTACTTAATGCACCGTTAGTAACAGTAATATCCCCTACCACAAAATTGTTGGTTGTTTCATTGGAAGTGAATGTTAATGCTATGGTTGCATTATTGGTGGTTGAACCACTGGTAACACCAAATGTGGTTGATGTTATTGTCATGATAGGTGAAACACTATCAAAAGTAAAAGTAAATTGCGGCACGAGATTGTTAAGATTCATTGCCACATCGGTGTAAACACCAGCTGCAACACCAATTGTGCATACACCCTGATTCAGTGGAGTAAATGTGGCTGTATAAACCTTACCGTCCGTTCCGATTCCAGCAAAATTACTTAATGTACCATTAGTAACGCTAATATCCCCTGCCTCGAAATCGGTTGTTGCTTCATTGGAAGTGAATGTTAATGCTATGGCACGATTGATGGTTGAACCACTGGTAACAGTTGTTGATGTTATTGTCATGCTAGGTGAAACGGCATCAAAAATCCAATTAAATGTTGCTGCAGCATTACTATTTCCAACAGCATCGGTGTAAGCACCTTCTGCAACATTAATAGCACATGCACCCTGACCAGTTGGAGTAAATGTGGCCGTATAAACAGCACCACTTCCATCAAAAGAAGATAATAATGTACCGTTAGTAACACGAATGTCCCCTACCACAAAATTACTTGTTGCTTCAGAAGAAGTGAATGTTAATGCTATGGGTGAATTATTGGTGGTTGAACCATTGGTAACGGTGGTTGATGTTATGGTCATGGTAGGTTGAAGCCTATCAAAAGTCCAAGTAAATTGCGGCGCAGCAATATTATTATTATTTCCAACAGCATCTGTGTAAGCACCTGCTGCAACGCCAATTACGCATAAACCTGGACCAGCTGGAGTAAACGTCGCCGTATAAACCATACCGTCCGTTCCGATTCCAGCAAAATCACTTAATTCACCGTTAGCAACACTAATATCCCCTATCACAAAATTACTTGTTGCTCTAGAGGAAGTGAATGTTAATGCTATGGTCGCATTATTGGTGGTTGTGCCGCTGGTAACGGTTGATGATGTTATGGTCATGGTAGGTTGAACACTATCAAAAGTAAAAGTAAATTGCGTCGCGAGATTGTTAAGATTCGTTGCCTCGTCGGTGTAAGCACCTGCTGAAACATCAATTGTGCATAAACCTTGATTCAGTGGAGCAAATGTGGCTGTATAAACATAACCGTCCGTTCCGATTCCAGCAAAATTACTTAATGTACCATTAGTAACGCCAATATCCCCTGCACCAAAATCATCGGTTGCTTCATTGGAAGTGAATATTAATACTATGATTGCATTATTAGTGGTTGAACCACTGGTAACGGTGGTTGATGTTATGGTCATTATAGGCGAAACAGTATCAAAACTCCAATTAAATGTGGTTGCAGCGGTATTATTATTACCAAGAGCATCGGTGTAAGCACCTGCTGCAACATTAATTGTATATGTACCCTGACCTGCTTGAGTAAGCGTTGCCGTATAATCAGTACCATCTCCAGCAAAATTACTTAATGTACCATTATTAACAGTAATATCCCCTACCTCAAAATTGTCTGTTGCTTTAGAGGAAGTGAATGTTAATTCTATGGTTTCATTTTTGGTTACTGAACCACTGGTAACGGTTGTTGATGTTATTGTCATTATAGGTGGAAGACTATCAAAAGTCCAAATAAATTGCGGCGCAGCAATATTACTATTTCCAGCAGCATCGGTGAATTTATTTGCTGCAACATCAATTGTATATGCACCCTGACCTCCTTGAGTAAGTGTCGCCGTATAAACAGTTGCGCTGCTAACAACAAAATTACTTATTGTACCTTTATTAACAGTAATATCCCCTACCACAAAATTGTTTGTTGCTTTAGATGAAGTGAATGTTAATGCTATGGTTGCATTATTGGTGGTTGTGCCGCTGGTAACGGTTGTTGATGTTATAGTCATGGTAGGTTGACCGCTATCAAAAGTAAAAGTAAATTGCGTCGCGAGATTGTTAAGATTCGTTGCTGCATCGGTGTAAGCGCCGGCTAGAACATCAATTGTACATACACCCTGATTCTCTGGAGTAAATGTGGCCGTATAAACCTTACCGTCCGTTCCGATTCCAGCAAAATTACTTAATGTACCATTAGTAACGCTAATGTCCCCTGCGTCAAAATCATCGGTTGCTTCATTGGAAGTGAATGTTAATGCTATGGCACGATTGGTGGTTGAACCACTGGTAACGGTGGTTGATGTTATGGTCATTATAGGCGAAACAGTATCAAAACTCCAATTAAATGTGTTTGAAGCAGTATTATTATTTCCAAGAGCATCGGTGAATTTATTTGCGGCAACATTAATGGTATGTGCACCCTGACCGGCTTGAGTAAGTGTGGCCGTATAAACCTTACCGTCCGTACCGATTCCAGCAAAATTACTTAGCGTACCTTTATTAACAGTAATATCTTCTACCACAAAATTGTTTGTTGTTTTAGAGGAAGCGAATGTTAATTCTATGGTTTCATTTTTGCTGGCTGAACCACTGGTAACGGTTGTTGATGTTATTGTCATTATAGGTGAAACACTATCAAAAGTAAAAGTAAATGTTGGTGCTGCAGTATTATTATTTCCAAAAGCATCGGTGAATTTATTTGCTGCAACATCAATTGTATATGCCCCCTGACCTCCTTGAGTAAGTGTCGCCGTATAAACAGTTGCGCTGCTAACAACAAAATTACTTATTGTACCTTTATTAACAGTAATATCCCCTACCACAAAATTGTTTGTTGCTTTAGATGAAGTGAATGTTAATGCTATGGTTGCATTATTGGTGGTTGTACCGCTGGTAACGGTTGTTGATGTTATGGTCATGTTAGGTGAATCACTATCAAAAGTCCAATTAAATGTCGTTGCAGCAGCATTACTATTTCCAAGAGCATCGATGTAAGTACCTGCTGCAACATTAATTGTACATGCACCTTGACCGTCTGGAGTAAATGTGGCCGTATAAACCTTACCGTCCGTTCCGATTCCAGCAAAATTACTTAATGTACCGTTAGTAACAGTAATATCTTCTCCCTGAAAATCTGTGGTTGTTTCAGTGGAAGTGAATGTTAATGCTATGGTTGCATTATTGGTGGTTGTACCACTGGTAACGGTTGTTGATGTTATTGTCATTATAGGTGAAACACTATCAAAAGTAAAAGTAAATGTTGGTGCTGCAGTATTACTATTTCCAACAGCATCGGTGTAAGCACCTCCTGCAACATCAATTGTACATGCACCCTGAGTCGTTGGAATAAATGTGGCTATATAAACCGCACCACTTCCAGCAAAATCACTTAATGTACCGTTAGTAACGCTGATGCCCACTGCCTCAAAATTGTTTGTTGCTTTGGTTGAAGTGAATGTTAATTCTATGGTTGCATTATTGGTGGTTGAACCACTGGCAATGGTTGTTGATGTTATGGTCATGGTAGGTGGAACACTATCAAAAGTCCAAGTAAATTGCGTCGCGAGATTGTTAAGATTCGTTGCCTCGTCGGTGTAAGCACCTGCTGCAACACCAATTGTGCATAAACCCTGATTTTGTGGAGTAAATGTGGCCGTATAAACCTTACCGTCCGTTCCGATTCCAGCAAAATTACTTAATGTACCATTAGTAACGCTAATGCCCACTGCCTCAAAATTTTGTGTTGCTTCATTGGAAGTGAATGTTAATGCTATGGATGCATTATTGGTTGTTGAACCACTAGTAACCGTTGTGGATGTTATAGTCATGCTAGGTGAAACAGTATCAAAAGTCCAAATAAATTGCGTCGCAGCAATATTACTATTTCCAACAGCATCGGTGTAAGCACCTGCAGGAACATTAATTGTACATGAACCCTGACCGTTTGGAGTAAATGTGGCCGTATAAACCGTACCACTTCCATCAAACGAAGTTAATAATGTACCGTTATTAAGAGTAATATCATCTTTAATAAAATTGTTTGTTGGTTTAGAGGAAGTGAATGTTAATGCTATGGTTGCATTATTGGTGGTTGAACCACTTGTAACGCCGAGTGTGGTTGTTGTTATGGACATGGTAGGTTGAACACTATCATAAGTCCAATTAAATGTCGATGCAGTAGTATTATCATTACCAGAAGCATCGATGTAAGCACTTACCGGAACATTAATTGTATATGCACCCTGACCTGCTGGAGTAAATGTGGCAGTATAAACAGAACCGCTTCCATCAAACGCAGTTAATTCACCTCTGTTAAAACTAATGTCCTCTACCTGAAAATCAAATATTGCTTCAGATGCAGTAAATGTTAATGGTATGGATGCATTATTGGTGGTTGAACCACTGGCAATGGTTGATGTTATGGCCATGGTAGGTGCAGCATCAAAATTAAAAGTAAACACCGCTGCAGTAGTATTATCATTACCAGAAGCATCGATGTAAGCACTTGCAGGAACATTAATTGTATATGCACCTTGAATTGTTGGTGTAAATGTGGCCGTATAAACAGAACCGCTTCCATCAAACGCAGTTAATTCACCTCTGTTAAAACTAATGTCCTCTGCCTGAAAATCAAATATTGCTTCAGATGCAGTGAATGTTAATTCTATGGATGCATTTTTGGTGGTTGAACCACTGTCAATGGTTGATGTTATTACCATGCTAGGTGCAGCATCAAAATTAAAAGTAAACACCGCTGCAGTAGTATTATCATTACCAGAAGCATCGATGTAAGCACTTGCAGGAACATTAATTGTATATGCACCCTGACCTTCTGGTGTAAATGTGGCAGTATAAATAGAACCGCTTCCATCAAACGCAGTTAATTCACCTCTGTTAAAACTAATGTCCTCTGCCTGAAAATCAAATATTGCTTCAGATGCAGTGAATGTTAATTCTATGGATGCATTTTTGGTGGTTGCACCACTGTCAATGGTTGATGTTATTACCATGCTAGGTGCGGCATCAAAATTAAAAGTAAATTCCGCTGCAGTAGTATTATTATTACCAGAAGCATCGGCGTAAGCACTGACTGGAACATTAATTGTATATGAACCCTGACCTGCTGGAGTAAATGTGGCCGTATAAACAGAGCCGCTTCCATCAAACGCAGTTAATTCACCTCTGTTAAAACTAATGTCCTCTACCTGAAAATCAAATATTGCTTCAGATGCAGTAAATGTTAACGGTATGGATGCATTTTTGGTGGTTGCACCACTGTCAATGGTTGATGTTATTACCATGCTAGGTGCGGCATCAAAATTAAAAGTAAACACCGCGGGAGTAGTATTATCATTACCAGAAGCATCGATGTAAGCACTTACCGGAACATTAATTGTATATGCACCCTGACCTGCTGGAGTAAATATGGCCGTATAAACAGAACCGCTTCCATCAAACGCAGTTAATTCACCTCTGTTAAAACTAATGTCCTCTACCTGAAAATCAAATATTGCTTCAGATGCAGTAAATGTTAATGGTATGGATGCATTTTTGGTGGTTGCACCACTGTCAATGGTTGATGTTATTATCATTCTAGGTGCGGCATCAAAATTAAAAGTAAACACCGCTGCAGTAGTATTATCATTACCAGAAGCATCGATGTAAGCACTTGCAGGAACATTAATTGTATATGCACCTTGAATTGTTGGTGTAAATGTGGCCGTATAAA
>Ga0209353_10000366_pt1 | contig 27888 bp, 39 predicted proteins | sample LauGreSpBDMM15SD_2_FD_187561 | JGI IMG/M metagenome (GOLD analysis project Ga0209353, IMG submission 187561) | Freshwater lake microbial communities from Lake Michigan, USA - Sp13.BD.MM15.SD (SPAdes) (version 2) | ecosystem: Environmental > Aquatic > Freshwater > Lake | place: Lake Michigan... | reverse complement strand
TGATGTGGCCCACGCACAATGAACCAGCCACCTAGTAATTTATTGTGAATTATTTTCACGTTAAATTGACGCATGATAGATTCTCCAAGGGTTAGGGGTTAGCGATAGATGTTGCCATCACGAAAAGCGCAGCGGGTGAATTCACCAGAGGGGTTAGATGTGGCATACCACACTAAACCAGTGCATTCAAAATAAAAATAAGGGTTACTGAAGTGATAACGCATTGTCAATTCTCCAAAGGGTTAGGGGTTAGCTTGCACTACTGCAAACCCGGTAAACCCCATTTCTAGGGTTTACAAGCTTTACATTAATGTGCTTGGTAGCTCACGGGTTCAGTGCCCCAACATGCCCGGCATGGCCCACATTGGCCCTGGTTTTTTGGCGCTTGACACTCTAGGCCCATAGGGGTCACAGTGTGCACATTAGAAACAGTGACGTTAGCTTGATTTTGCAAGCTTGCAGGGATAGTGACCATCTTGTCAACGTACATAGCAGACAATCGCACAATCAAATTGTTTGGCAGTGCCCCATGTTTAGAAATATAAGCTTTAACCATTGAATATTCACGTGTAGGTAACCAGTGCATGCACTCAGGGGTTAACTTTGCCACTTGTGCTATCTTTTCAAGATGCCACAATCCTTGTAAATCGCCACTATCATGCCAGCGAAAATAGCTATCAGTACCAATGTGGGAGACCATAGCGTCAACCCACAATGGATCATTGAGTGAGTCTAAGCGTGCATGTTGTGCGGGTTCTATGTTGTTTGCATATGCAACATAATTGCCTTTGTTTGCATAGCATGTTGAGCATATCGACCCGGGTATCTGCGCCATTTTGAAACCAGTAATGCATGCCACAGTAGGCAAACTGTAGCTTTTGCACGGCATTTTAGTCGTTTGCGTTACGCTGCCAGCCACTAGTGCGGCTTCAAGCTTACGCATTGGTTGAATCGATATGGTCTTCATGGATAACTATCCTCAGGGTTAGGTTCTGATTGTCAAATGACAATCCACATGCCCACATTGTGAGCATGTAGGTGTCACTCTTAGACTCTACCGATGATAAATTCAGGATGTGATGCGACTTTGTAAGCCACTGCAACACTCAATATTGTGTTTTGCTGGCTTGTTTTGCGTGCACTGCGATACATAGCAGATAAAGCACGTGCAAAATAATCATCACCCAGTGATTCACTATAGACGATAACTTTAGCAAGTTCGCGTTTTTGGCTTTCGTTCAATGTTGTCATGGCACTGCCCTTTAGGTTAGGTTAGGTTACTGATAGCGTTATTGCTGCTCAGTGAATATAGTTTACTATATAAACACCCCTTGTCAACACCTATTTTTCATAAATATTTTTATCGTCAATCAAGTGACGTTAGGTTTTATCTATGATAGTTATGATAAGATACACCCGTTGTCTACAGTAGGGTATATAATATATATAAGGTTACTATATTTATTGTCTTTATAATTTATTGTCTTATGTGATAGGTTATGCCTTTTATGCATAGGTGTTAGTCGGTAGGTATATCCCTGCCCGTCCACCAGCAAAGGGGGTTTGGGGTTTGGGGTACTGCCATTGAACCAGTGCCATGACCTAATGCGCTATCATTACGCTATCGAAAAGGGGTTAGGGGTTGTCGCACCAGTTGCAGAACCCGCAGCGTTTTCGTGGCCGATTGTGATGGGTCGGGAGATATGAAAAGAGGTGCACCCCACATCTCGCTCCCCCCAGAAAAAAATAGGTTTCTGGCTTTGCAGTTGCCGGAATTAGAGCTACCACTTGCGTAGCTCTTTTTTTATCTGTAAGATAGCGTTATCTGTATAGAGGGTTAGGTGATGATTACTGCGATTGAACTGGAGACTGGTAGGCCTGTACCTGTAGCACGGGTGGTGTATGCCTACCCGTATGAGGAGATGGATGTTGGAGACAGCTTCTGTGTGCCTGTAGGGGCTAGGCAGAAGGTGTTGAATGCCAACTACAGGGCTAGTAGGCGGTTAGGTATTGGGTTAACGGCTAAGACTGAAGGTGTGGTTGTGCGGGTCTGGAGGGTGAGATGAATAATCAGTACTGGCTGAAGATGGCTGAGAGGAGTTACCACTGGCATCTACAGGAACCTGGGGGTCGGTGGGAACAGTTCATGTATTTTTATTTGTTTAAATGGCGAGGATACAAAGATGACTGAGCTGCTGTGGATGGAGGAAGATGAGTTGCGTGAAGTCTGTAGGGCTTTGATGACTCGTCTTTGCCAGACAGAGTTAGTGGTGCAGATGTTGGCTGGACAAATGAATGAGGCGGTGGCTCATGGATACGAGCAAGGATACACAGATGGCTTTATACGTTTCTCGTATCAAGCTGAAAAGAGAGATGGCCCGGGCGTTGTCTTGCATTAAGCCATCGGCTAAGAGAAAGCTGGCACAGGAGTGGCGGGAAACGTATTCAGAGTTGTTCTACAAGGAGCTGATACGCTGCGCCAAGAACAAGGCTGTGGCGGCAACCATCTCTGAGTGGGACTTAGATTCTTTTGACAAACAAAGAAAACAATGAACTTTGACCTAAACAAGTTTTACAAGTTCTGTTCCGAACTCAAGATTGAGACAAAGGAAGAGGGCTTGAAAAAGATGGGAACCCTCTTGGGGACTCAGACGTATGTGATGGAGGAAATCAAAAAAGGTCTAGAAGATGATGTTCACTTCTTTGTCATCCTCAAAGGTAGGCAGTTGGGTATCACAACTGTTTCTCTGGCGCTTGACCTTTATTGGCAATTCACCCACCCTGGGTGGCAGGGCACACTTGTTGCGGATACAGAAGAAAACAGGGACATGTTCCGCTCGACTCTCGCTATGTACATGGATGGTCTGCCCAAGGAGTACAAGGTTCCGCTGGTTGCCCACAACAGAAACCAAATGGTTCTCAAGAACAGAAGTCGTATTTTCTATCAGATTGCCGGGAATAAATCTCGTCTGGGTCAAGGCAAAGCCATCACCTATTTGCATGGAACAGAAACAGCTTCCTGGGGAAGTGAAGAGGGCATAGCCTCACTGATAGCATCTCTTGCTGAAAAGAACCCTGAACGGCTTTACTTGTTTGAGAGTACAGCGCAGGGTTTCAACATGTTCCACGACATGTACAAGACCGCTAAGAAAGCAAAGACACAGAGGGCAATCTTCTGCGGCTGGTGGAGGAATGAGTATTACTCTGTTGCTGGCGACTCTGACATTTACAAGGTCTACTGGGATGGCAAGCTCAGTGCGGAAGAGAAGGAGTGGGTGAAAGACATTAAGAAGCTGTACGGGTATGAGGTTAACTCCCGGCAGATGGCTTGGTGGCGTTGGAAAATGCACGAAGGTATCAAAGACGAATCCTTGATGTACCAAGAGTTTCCACCCACTGAGGACTATGCCTTTGTAATGACAGGCACATCCTTCTTCTCGTCTACCCGCTGCACAGATGCAGCTAAAGAGGCTAAGAAACTTGTACCAGACCACTATCGCTATGCTTTTGGACAACTGTTCCAAGACACTGAAGTTATTAAGTCCACTGAAAGACTGGGCACACTCACGGTCTGGGAAGAACCTGTTGACACTGCTTATTACGTTATTGGTGCTGACCCCGCTTACGGCAGCTCTGATTGGGCGGATAGATTCTGCATCCAAGTCTACAGATGCTACGCAGATGGACTTGACCAAGTTGCTGAGTTTGCCACTTCTGAGATGAACACCTACCAGTTTGCGTGGGTCATCGCCCACCTTGCTGGTGCATACAAGAACTCTACGCTCAACCTGGAAGTCAACGGCCCTGGTCAAGCAGTCATCAACGAGATACGAAATCTAAAGCGCATGGCAGTCTCGCTGGGAGGAGCTGCGGGGCACGGCTTGATGGATGTGCTTGGTAGTATGACCAACTACATTTGGAGGCGCAATGACACGCTTGGAGGCCTCTCTAACAGCATTGGCTACGTAACGACAAGCAACTCCAAAGAACGCATGTTGCAGTACATGAAGGATTATTTTGAGCGGCAGATGATAAAGATACGCAGCATGGAGACACTGGAAGAAATGAAAGGCATCGTGCGGGAAGGTTCCTTCTTGGGTGCGCCCGGCAGGGGCAAGGATGACCGTGTGATTGCGACTGCTCTGGCGTGTGTGGCGTATGCAGAGCAGATTCAACCCAGACTCATTGCACAAAAGATTACCCGGCAAATCAGTCATGCACAGGAAAACTTCACCCCTGAACAAATCTCTGTGGGAAGAAACGTCAGCGATTACTTGAAAAGGATTGGAATGTATGGAACACAATGACCTAACCATCGTGTCGGTTTATGGGCATAACAGCGGAGCCAGTGTTATCCCCAGCATCAAACGGAGCATGAAGGAGTTACCCGGCTCCAGAGGGTTGCTCTTGTCTATTGCCAAGCCTGACAACTTGCCAGACAACATAGAGTGGAAACAGATAGGGTTTGTCAACTACCTCCAGTATTCTGTTTTCATGATGCACCAGCTATACGCATTCATAGACACAGAGTATTGCCTGATTGTCCAAGATGACGGATGGGTGCTGGATGGCGACAATTTTCTTCCTGAATACTATGAGTACGATTACATAGGTGCACCCTCTCACTGCGGCTTTTTGCCCCAAGCTGAAGGGTTGCATTTATATTTGAACTTTACTTGGGTGGGCACTCCTGGTGTGTTGGTAGTGCAAAACGGCGGGTTCTCCCTGCGCTCTAAGCGTTTCTTGTCTGCTTGCAATAAACACGGCATCACCCATCTACAAGCCAATGACATACACGGATGGAACGAGGATGCCCAACTGTCTGCCTTGCTCAAACCCCGGTTACAAGAGTTGGGATACAGGTATGCGCCTGACCACATTGCCAAATACTTTTCTTTGGAGTACACGGGGCCAGGATTTCACGAAGAAGGTTTTGCGTTTGATAGGCTGCTGGGTTGTCACGCCCAGAGCAGGAAGCTCATGGATGATGACCACATCATTGTTCCTGCTGACCCAACAAAAGCATACGGAGAAGTAGAGTTTTTGGACTACTTGCAGTCCACAGGCTACACAGTAGAGTTCAGATATGAAGTCCCTGTCCAAGTTTGAACTCAAGCGCCAGATAAAACGCTTCCACGCAGACAAGGATAGGGGTATCTCTATCAACTTGTTCTGCGAATTAGCGGGTATGTCTATGGCTCACTTTCTGGATGTGTTCGTCAGAGACAAGGAACCGCTCAGTGAAGTAGTGCAAATCAGGGTTAGTAAGGCCTATCAGCAGTGGAAAAGCGGAAATGTACGGGTCATGCAGAACAAAGACAGGACAAGATACGTGGAATACAGGAAGGAAAGCAAGCCACCAATGATGGCAAGCATGGGTTTACAGGTCACATCAGGGGGCATAAAACTAAAAGTCGGCATGGTTAACCGCCATGACTATTCAGAAATCACACTTGACGAAGCACTAAGAGGGTAACTATGAGCGTTCTAAAAGACTATCACTGCAAAAATCACGGCATATTTGAGGCTTGGGAGCCTGTATGCCCCATGAAGAACTGCAAAGGCGAACTGTCCGTTGTTTTTTTGAAGCCTGTGGGCACAAGGTCTGCCAAGACCAAGCACACAGACAACACAGTCAAGCAATTGGCTATTGAGTACGGTATGACGGATGTAAAAACCACCAGAGAGGGCGAACACCAGACTGGTTACCTCAAACGCAACAACAAGCTGTCAGACAAAGAGTTTGCACACGCTACAGACGCTATGAACGCCCAAAAGAAAGAAGCTAGGCCTGGAGATGCGGCAATTTGGGGCGGCGGTGGTAGTATTAGCATGAAATCCGTTATGGGTGGACAATTCAAGCCAGTGAAAGACGAGTCTGTTGGCATAATGCCCAGAGATGCCTCTCCTACAGGTTCATTGTCCGGCCCTACGGCGGGTGTTGGCACTATGCGTGACCCAGATAACTTACAGGTGAAGACAACATGAGGATACCTACCAACCCCGTAGATAGAGAATTGTTCTATCTTGACCTGATTTCCAAGTGTCAAGTCTCTCAAGAGGAGAGAAAAGTAGACTATAGCTCCCTGCGGAGCTTCTATTTGTTTGGTAGTGGCCCAGATGAAGCCCCGGCTCTGTACAACAAAATCTTTCCGCACATTGACCAACTCACCAGTTTTCTGTATTCAGCAGAAACAACCCGCTTTTCCATTGATGTTGGTGCTGCTGTTGACCCCAGAGAACAGGTAAAAGTCCCGGCTTTGACCCGTGCACTCAACGATGAGTGGATAAATAGCAACGCTGACCAAGTGTTTTCCATCGCTACAACGTGGTCATTGTGCTACAACACCACGTTTATCAAGATAATTATTAACAACGGCATCCATCCGTACATGGTGGAGCCAGCTTGCATGGGTGTATTGCGGGAAGATACGCCCTATTCAGACAGGCAAGAGGCAATTACCCAGACCTATTACATCACCAAGTCGGAGTTGTATGACCGTCTGTACAGCCATCCCAAAAGGGAAGAGATTGTCAAGCGCATCACGGCTACCCAGCATGAGCGCACACACATTGCAAACGGTGTTGAGCGCATCATGTTGTCTCAGTCAAACCCAACAATGTACGGTAATGTTAATTTAGACCTTGCCGGACAGAACCGTTATAAAGCCACAGTTGCTGAAGACACCATAGAGATGACTGAGCTATGGGTGTGGAACGATGAAATCAAAGACTACCAAGTTGTAACCAAAGCAGACCCAGACGTAATTATCTATGACCGCCCTGGTGAGCAGGTGTTCCTCAAAGGCGAGTTGCCATTTGTGCAGGTCTGCCCCAACCCTCTGTATGACTACTACTGGGGTGGCTCGGAGGTTCAACGTTTGATTTTCCTCCAGCAGCTACGCAACAAGCGTATGCAGGAAATTTTGGACTTGCTATCTAAACAGGTCAACCCGCCTACTGCGCTAATTGGCTTCACTGGAATCTTGGACGAGAAGAACTTTGCGCTCAATCGTGCTGGTGGATTGCTGGCAACTGACATGCCTAATGCCAAGGTCGAGAAGTTAGCGCCAACTATTCCACCTGACTTGTTTAGGGAAATTGGTGAGATTGACTTGATGTTTGAAGAGGCATCTGGCATTGTGTCTGTGTTGCAAGGCCGGGGTGAAGCAGGTGTGCGTTCATCTGGTCACGCATCTCAGCTTGCTCGTCTAGGCTCTAGCCGTGCCAAGAAACGTGCCCTCATTATTGAGGACAGCTTGGAGAAGTTGGCAACCCTATATCTGAAGTGTATGCAAGTCTATGATGCAACCCACTTCACAGATATGGAAAACAAGAAGTTCATTGCTGAACAGTTTACCCAAGACTTTGTTGTAAAGGTGGACGCCCATTCCAACTCACCCATCTTCATGGAAGACATGAGAGAGCTTGCTTTTAACCTCTACAAAGCCCAGGTGATTGACAAAGAATCTCTGCTTGACTTGTTGGAACCACCAATGAAACAATTACTCAAAGACAGATTGAAGAAGATGGAGGCTACGCAACAAGCACAAGCTGCTGCCGCCCCTCTTCCCAATGCAGAGGGTTAACCAAACTGAAAGAAGGTAGGACAATGGCAACACAAGCAATCGTGCCTCCTAGGGCTGACCAGCCTCGGACAAGCACTGAGCAACTGAAACGTGGGGAAATGCCCTCCAGCTTGACATATCGTCAAACTGGGGTTAAAAACAACACCGGGCGTAGTCAACGTGACTATTCTCGGCAAGGTTAACCAGGAGGCATCATGTACGGTACAAAACGTGGTCGTAAGACCCGGCGTTAAATTTTCCGCAAGGAAATAGGGTATGGCTGCTTCCCCTATGAAGCAAGTGGCCGCCTGAACCAAGGAGCGCATCATGCGTAAAGGTCGTAAGGGTCGTAAAGCCTGTAAGTAATCCGCAAGGATTTGTCTTTGGGAAGCAGACACAAAATGCTTCCCACCTATTGACAAGCAGTTTGTAAGTGGTTACAAACGGCGCACAAGGAGTTTTTATGAGCGTACCTTCAGATAAATTGATGGAATTGATGCGAGGCAGTCGGTCTGCCGCCGCACCTGCCCCTGTCCCTGAACCTGAAAACAACCCCTCAGAAGCATTCTCTAGTGATGACACTTCTCCAATGGCATCGCCCATGTCTACGCCTGAACCAAAGATGGGTTCAAAAGAGGCGGCAATGATTAACATTGGCATGGCAATGGATTTGCTAGAGCAGTCTCTCCCCGCCCTTGGCTCTGATTCTGATGAAGGCCAGAAAGCTCTGGCAGCAATCCGTACCCTCACAGGTTTGATGGGGCCACGCAAAAACAACACCAACGAACTCCAGCAATCTGAAATTTTGCAGATGCTTCAAACATTACCCCAGGCAGGTGGCGCAACGCCTGAAGGTAGAGCAATGCAAGCAGCGCCGATTCCCGGTATGCCGCCAGCAGGTGGCGCACCAATCCCACCCCCAATGTAAGGAAACAACATGGAATTGTTCAAACCCCGTGGCGCAGCCGCACCCCGCCGTCCTACTGACAACAATCAGCAAAACGGTACTATCACCAACACCCCCCGTTTCTCACAACTTGGTGGCTTGAGCAACCCAGCTAAAGTCGGTAAGACTGGCATGGCTGTGCAGAAACCTGCTGACGGTAAAAAAGTCATCTAATCGTATAAAGAGGGTAAACCATGTCACTTGAAAACATTTCATCAGATGCTCGGGATGAGTTAGCGGCCTTGGCCCAACAACTCGCTGAGAATCCCGCCACTCGCAAAGACTTTCTGCGTATGACCAAAAAGGTCAAACCAGACTTGCCCATTCCCGAGCTTGACATTGAAGACTACACGCACCGGGCGGTTAACCGTTCTGAAGAGCGTGTGCAACAGTTGGAAGCCAAGTTGCGTGAGCGGGATGCGATGGAAGAGTTAACCAAGCGCCGTCAGTCCTTGATGAAAAAAGGATTGATTGCTTCTGAATCTGAAGTGGGCGATGTGGAGAAAATTATGCTGGAGCAAGGTATCACCAACCATGAAACAGCAGCACAGTATCATACGTGGATGAAGCAAGCGGCAGTTCCGACTTCTTCTGGTTACAACCCCCAAGTCATTCAACAGTTTGACTTGAAGGGATACTGGAAGAATCCGACAACTGCTGCCCGTTCTGAAGCAATGAAAGCACTCAATGACCTGCGGAAACCGCAACGTCCCATTGGGTTGTAAAGAGGGTATTTTTTTCTAAGGAGGCCTTATGGCTATTGGCGGCGGCATCCTACCAGCAACAGGGTCAAATCAGTTCAATGAATTGACCTACGTTACTCGTAGAGCCTTTATCCCCAAGCTGGTTGTCCAGCTTTACAACTCGACACCCCTGATGGCGGCTCTGATTGCCAACAGTCAGCAAGCCTCCGGCGGTGTGTCTTCCGTAACCGTGCCCGTTCAAGGCGCTCAATTTGTGAATGCTCAGTGGTCTGACTACTCTGGCTCCTTTGCCCAGCCGTCAGTTCAGCAGGGTGCTTACAACGCTGAGTTTGACCTGAAGCTGATGATTTCTCCCGTGCCGTTCCTCGGTATGGAAGGCGCTGTTCAGCAAGACGCAGCTATTATTCCGTTGATTGAAGCTCGTATGAACGATGCAACCAACGTGATGATGGATGCAATGGCAACAGCCTTGTACAACAACACTACCAACACTCAGCAGTTTATCGGTCTTCCTGCTGCCGTTAGCGCCACTGGCACTTATGGCAACATCAGCCGCTCTGCTTATACGTGGTGGCAGTCCAAAGCCTACGCTGCTGGTTCAGTGAACCCAACTCGTCAAAACATTCTGCAATACATTTCCGGCACTGTGAAAAACGGCGCTGAAATGCCTAGCTTTGGTGTTTGCGGTTTTGGCACCTGGACTTTGCTGGCTCAAGACTATGTTGGTCAAGAACAGTATGTCATTACCCCAGGCTCCGGCTTTGATGGCGACAACAACGGCCCCCAGGCAGCATTCCGTGCCCTGATGGTTGCTGGCGTTCCCATTTATCCTGACCCCTACTGCCCAGAAGGTACGGTTTACTTCCTGAACACTAATTACCTGTCGCTCTACATCCATGAGCAAGGTTCGTTTGTGTTTACTGGATTTGAATCCACCCTCCCGAACTGGCAGATTGGTTACGTTGGTGCGGTTTTGATGATTGCCGAATTGGTAAGCGTCAAACCCAAGTCGATGACCGTGGTGTCTGGTTATAACTACCTCTCACTGTAAGGAGTCATCATGTCTCTATCAACTAACAAAATCATCCTGGCTGGTGCAACCACCAACTCTGCTGGTGCATATTTCAGCAATGCCACTGTTACAGCAACCAATGCTGGCGCAGTGATTCCTGCTGGTGTGTACGTGATGTTTCCAGCAGCTAACGTGGTTGTTCAAGCAAACAACGGTTCTACCATCTCAACAGTTCTCGCCAACAACACTGGTGGCGTGATTCTGTCTGATGGTGTAAACGTGTTTGCCACTTCCACAATTGCTGGTAACGGCACTGTTGTTCTGTTGGCTACCAATGGTGGTATCAACGTCAGCAGCACCTACGCAGCATAAGGGGACGGCATGAACGCAAACCATGTAGGCTCACTTTATCCTGCCAGCTTTGGCAATTTTCTCATTGGCGCTACCCCCAATCCTATCGGGCTGGGCAACACGGGTAATGCTGTTGCGACAATTCCAACCGTTGGTACAAGCTACATTGTTCGCCGTATCACCGTGTCGGGAGCTAATGGAACAGTAGCCGCCGCAAATGTGACCATCATCAATAGCTCTGATGGTGCAGTTGCAAATGCGGTGTCTAACGCTGTTGTATTGGCAAACGTCACAGGCACAACCAAGTATCAGGATTTGAATTTGACGGCTAACACCGCTACTACCATCTACACTGGTTCTTTGTTTGTTTGTGTGAACACGGGGGCCGCAGCTAACAACTCGGTTCTGGTTGAGGTATACGGCGACATTGTGACGCTATGAGTGTTGTCTACGTAACCAATCGCTCTCCTGACAGGCTTGCAGTAATGTATGCCTACCAAGAGTTAGAGTTCCCAGTCGGGAAATGTGTTGAGATACCTTTAGAGGCAGCTCAATATATTTTTGGTTACGGTAAAGATGACAAGGAGTCGTGTCTGGCCCATCTGGGCTGGATACGCCTTCACTCCGAATTGGAACAAGGAATGGAGAAGCTGTCTAAATTCCATATTCAGACAGAAGCTCCCGAACAGAACCGCTCGTTACCCTCGGCGGTTGGCGTAGTACCTCTGCGGCTTGAGAAAGCCGCCGGGGGAAAGGTCACCCAAAGGGCAGCTTAAAATGGAAGCCAAATGGCAACTCTCACTTCCTACATCTCGGAAGTCCGGCGGCTCTTGCATGATGCCAATGGTGTCTTCTGGTCAGACGCTGAACTAACGGACGACATTAACAGCGCCCGTGAGAGAGTAGCGAGAGATACTGGCTGTTTACGCACACTTCAAATTTCTAGCACCCCCATTTCTAACACGGGCGTAGCTGCAACTGTTTGGACTGCTGGAGCAATTGTCACTACCAACTCATTTGTTTTTAGTGGCGTTTTTATTTACAAAGTTATTACTGGTGGCACATTAGGCTCTACGGCTCCTCCTTACCCATCTGCTTCTTACACATTTCCGCCAAGTACGTCTTTCACTGACGGCACGGCAACCCTGCAATATTCCAGCCCTGCTGAGATTATTCCGTATGGCATTTTGTCTACAGGAACAACGCTAGACATTCTGAACATCACGTTGTATTGGGGCAACAGTCGCCTTCCTTTGCGATACTTGCCTTGGTCAAACTTCAATGCCCAGTTGCGGTATTGGCAAAACTATGTTGGCAGACCCGTGTGTTTTTCAGTCTATGGACAATCTCAGATATACATCGGGCCTGTGCCTGACCAAGCGTATGTCATAGAAATTGATAGCACCATTCTGCCAACCCCTCTAGTCACGACAAGCCCGTCTGCAACAGACCCTATTAATGACCCCTACACATCGCCTGTAGCTTTCTATGCGGCCTACAAAGCCAAGTACAAAGAGCAGAGCTATGGTGAAGCGGAAATTTACAAGCAAGAATATCTGAAGCATGTGAATGCCGTGCTTAACAGCACCTTCACACGGCGTATTCCAGACCCTTACTCAACTCCGTACTAATCATGGCAGCAGCAGAGCAAAAAAAGTCCTATGCTGTCATCAAGAACTTCAAAGGCCTAAACACAAAGGCCAACCGAACGGCGATTGATGAAGAAGAGTTCTCCTGGATAGAGAATGCCCAGCCTATCGGGTTTGGCAACATCAAGATTGTCCAAGCTCAGTCTGCTGTCAATACCTCTGGCAATGCGGCAGTTGTTTTTGCCAATAGCACTACGGCCCTAGAGTCAGTAAACATCAATGTCAGTGACTATCTCTTGTCTTTTGAGGATAACGGACGGGCTGAATACTTCAACCTGACCAACTCTACCAAAGGCAACGTGGCTGTGACAGGCACTTTCTCTAGTGCCAACGTGTCTACCGCCCAGTTTAAAAACGAGCGTGTCATCATTGGTGACCCCAACAAGGGTTTGTTTAACTGGGATGAGACAAACCTAGTCTCTATGGGGTCTGTAGGCTCTATAGGCATCACAAACCCAGGTTCAGGGTACTTGGCTGCACCCTCAGTGGTTATCGGCGCTCCTAACAACACTGGTGGTGTTCAGGCTACAGCAGAAGCAACCATTAGTTCTGGCGCTGGTGGGCTTACCAGCATTGACGTAACTTCTGGGGGTACTGGATACGCAACTTTCCCAGGCGTGACGATTACACCCCCAGACGTACAAGGTGGAACACCAGCTCAAGCGGTGGTATCTGCCATTTCTAATAGTGCAGTTGTTGCCGTTACCATAACTGAACCCGGCTCTGGATACTTGAATGTGCCCACGGTTGGCTTTTCTTCTGGCGCAGCCACTGCTACAGCGGTGTTAACCAAGGGTACGGTAAATTCCATCACCCTGACAAACGCTGGTACAGGCTATACCTCCCCGCCTACCATCACATTGACAGGTGGTGGCGGAGCAAATGCAGCCGCTATCTGCCAGCTTGTCACGTTTAAAACTGGCACGTTGTCTGTGCTGGTGACCAACGGTGGTTCTGGCTACGGGGCCAGCGGTTCTTTCTTTGTCACGGTCACAGGCACTACTGGCACAGGTGCAAATGCCTCTGCTATTGTCAGCGGTGGCGCAGTCACGCAAGTGATTATGAACAACCCTGGTAGTGGCTACACGGCTGCTGGCACGGTTACTTTTGGTGGCTCTGGTTCTAATGCTGCTGGCACGGTCATCCTCAACAGTGATGAGATTGCCTCTGTAGCCACTTTCTCAGGCCGTACTTGGGTGGCGGCGGGGCGTACCATCTACTATTCTGCTGCTGGAAGCTACAGCGACTTCACTTCAGTGTCTGCCGGAAACTTCCCGATAACAGACTCAACTCTGCATGGCAACATCAAATCCTTGTTGTCGGCAAACAACTTCCTCTACATTTTTGGTGAAGACAGCATCAACGTCTTCTCTGACTTGCGTGTCTCCGGCACAGGTACAACCCTGTTTACAAACACCAACGTCAGTGCCAGCGTAGGCAGTAACTTGCGGTATGCGGTATTCCCATACTTTCGCAGTGTGCTGTTTATGAACAACTACGGGATATACGCCCTGGTTGGTTCTACTACCAGCAAGTTGTCTGACCAGCTAGACGGCATTTTCCCGTTCATAGACTTTACTTTTCCCGTGACTGGCGGTCAGGTGTTGCTTAACAACATCTTGTGCGCTGCCTTTAACTTCTACTTGAAATCTACCTACCCGTATGCAACAGGTGGGCGTTTCATCCAGTGTGTGTTCTTTGAAAAGAAGTGGTTTGTCACCAGCCAGGGTGAGCTTACATACGTGACCTCTGCTCCTGTTGGTGGCCTAATTAGCCTGTACGGAGTTGCAGACAAGTCTCTATTCAGGCTGTACGCCAGTGCAACAGCCAATGTATCCAGCGAGATACAGACGGCCTTGTCTCCCATGAAAGACCCCATTCGTACCAAGCAAGCTCTAAAGTTTGGTATAGAGGCAACGCTTACCTCGGGTGGCACATTTAACGTAACTGTAGACAGCGAGAGTGGCTCTAGTCCTACCTACGTGCTGAACAACTCTGTGACTTGGTACAACAATTCGAATGTAATTATTACTTGGGTAAATAATTCCAGTGCGACTATTGTCTGGTTGACAAGTAACGGTTATGCTCTTTATAAATCAGATGCCCAGCAATACGGTAAGTATTTGGGTCTGACAATGACTTCTACAGACCCCGGGTTTGTAGTCAACACGTTTGAATTTGAACATGAACTACGAGTGAGGTTCTAACATGCCCGTACCTAATACATTTGGCACTGCAACTTCTGCCATACCTTTGTCCCAACTGGACGCAAACTTTGCCACGCCAATTACTATCGGTAACACGGCAGTGCAGTTAGGCAATACTGTCACTACGCTCAACAACATGACGTTAGCTAACGTCACTATTAGTAGCGGCACTATCACTATCACAAACGTAGCTGTGACTACAGCTAACGTGAGTGGCACTGCAAACATCTCTACGCTGGTAGTTGTAGGTAACGCAACTGTGGGTGGCAACACATCAGTCACTGGAACGCTGAGTGCTACGGGCATAATTACCGGCAACAATTCAATTAAGTCCACAACCGCCTCCGCAGGGCAACCTGAGTTTGTGCTTACTCAAACAAGCGTAGCTTCATGGTCTATCTATAACCCTCCATCATCTACTGACCTCCGTTTTTATAATGGGGCAGATAGATTAGTCCTTTCCGCCACTGGCCTTGCAGTCACTGGAACGCTGAGTGCTACGGGGGCTATACAAACAGGGTCGGGCAATAGTACCGCCGCTGGCCTTATTGCTGGATATTTTGGTGCTTCTGGATACGGTGCAATTTGGAGTACGGGCGTAACTCCATCAACATCTAATTTTTCTTTTCTTACAAATGCAACAAGTACCGTGCTTAATGGCACTACGGGAGTTGCTTTTCAAGTAGGCAATGTCGATAAAATGTCATTAGGCGCAAGCTTATTGACGGTTACGCCCGGAGCAACCATTCAAGGACTCACTGTAGGTCTTGGCGCAGGTGCTGTAGCCACCAACACTGCGGTGGGTAAAAATGCTTTGGCGGGAAATGTGGGCGGGCTGGAGCAAGTTGCCGTAGGACAAGATGCTCTATTTACAAATCAGTCAGGTAGCTATAACACGGCAGTTGGTCTTGGAGCCTTGAAGCTTAATCTTTCTGGTAGTAATAATACGGCCCTTGGTTATCTTGCTTTATTGCAAAGCACAGCCTCAGACAACACTGCTGTAGGTTATCAGGCGGGATACACCAATATAAACGGCAACGGAAATGTATTTGTTGGCTATCAAGCTGGGTTTTTATCAAACTACCCAACCAACGGAGCAATACAAAATTGTTTTGTTGGTTATTCGGCTGGCTCTGCAATAACCACGGGGTACAAAAATACCATTATTGGTACATTCCCCGGCAACTTATCTAGTCTGGACATTCGCGCAAAAAACAACAACATCGTAATGTCTGATGGAGATGGATATCCACTCTTTGGTCGCCTTTACGGACAATGGACGCAATCAGTGAGCACAGCTTTTGTGGCATTGACCCCCGTCAGCGGTGTTGGTATGTTTGTATTTATTAACGGGTACAACGCCTCAACCGGGGCACAGGGCAACTGGATAATTTCAGCAAATGGAACATCTGGCGTTACTGTTGTCAACGCCAATAACTCAACAGGATTAACTGTTAGTTTTGATTATGCCGGGAGTCAACTGAGAATGTCAACAGCATCCGGGCAACTTGGCATTGCTGTTTTCTACACACTGTAAGGAATAAAAATGACAGCCTTTTCATGGAATATAAAACACCTCAAAGAAGATGACCGGGGGTATGCCTCAACTCTGTACTGTGAGTTAAAAGGCGTATCAGACCAAGGTGTCACAAAAACTTCGTCCACTGTGTTTTCTTTTGGCGGGGATGATTACAAGCCGAAATCTGAATGGACGCAGGAGCAAATTGACCAATGGGCTGAAACCACCCGTGTTCGTTTGGAAGAAAACCTCAACGACAAATTTAATCGAGGAACCACACCATGACCACTTTTACTACCACCATCACCGCTATGTGGACTATGCAACAGCCAGACCCCGACTATGTGGTCAATGTGCTGTGGGAAGTCACTGGCGTGGACGGGGAATACACCGCCAAGATCGGTGGCAACACCACCTTTAACAGCAATCAATCTCCTTCTTTTATTCCTTACGATGAATTGACAGAAGCAACAGTGATTGGCTGGATTCCAGAAAATGCGATGGCAAGCGCACAAGCATGCGTGCAAGGGCAAATCAATAGCATGATTAACCCTCCTGTAAGCCCTGAAAACACACCTCTTCCCTGGAGTGCATGATGAGCGTTAATTCACCTTTCACACCGACAGGAAACACTGTCACATTCACAGGCGTTATTACTACGCCTCCTACGCCTGTGCAAGTTAACAGCTACTCTCTAGGCTCTAATCAGTACCGCATCCTTAATGCTGGTACTGTTACTGTCTTTCTGGGTATAGGTAACACTGCTGCTGGAGCTACTGCGAATGCAACTATAGTTACTGGCAATGCCGCCGCTATACCGTTGCTTGCGGGTACAGATGAAATATTGTCGTTTGCCCCTAACGCATATTTCACGGGTATCACAGGCTCTAGCTCTGCCATTGTCTACATTACCCCTGGTAGCGGTTCGTAATGTTAAAAACAGTTAGTTCAATTACCAATGCCATAGGCGCTCTTAATTACAAGGGCACATGGAATGCGTCTACAAATACACCTACGTTGGTGTCTAGTGTTGGTACGCAGGGTGATTACTATGTCGTTTCTGTAGCTGGTTCTACAAACCTTGACGGAACTACCTTGTGGGGTGTCGGGGATATGGCTATCTTCAACGGTAGCATCTGGCAAAAGGCAGATGGTGGAGACACCAGCCTAGTTACAGGCCTGACAGTCACTAGCCTGACAGGTTACATGTATGCCAACAACACCACACCTGTTACCGCATCTACAACCATTCCTGTTGCTAACATAACAGGCGCTGTGCCTAACACAGTCAACATCATTGCTGGCACAGGCATGTCTGGTGGTGGTGCGCTTACAGGTAACGTCACCCTCAACCTAGCCAACACCGCTGTAACTGCTGCCATTTACGGTAATGCCTCTGCTGTCTCGCAGATAACTGTAGACTCACAAGGGCGTATAACCAGTGCTGGTAATGTCACTATTGCTATTGCCAACTCTGCTGTGTCAGGGCTGGGCACTATGTCTACGCAGAATGCCAACAACGTAGCCATTACTGGTGGCAATGTCACCGCAAATGTGTCGCTGACAAACACCACTAATGTTGGTGTTACGTTTGCAACCTCTAGCTTACCGCTTGTACCTGCCGGGTATATCAAAGTCAATTTGAATGGAACGGTGGTGCTTGTGCCGTACTATGCCCAGTGAACATGGAGACACTATCCTATGTGAAGTACGGGGACAAGGATGGCCTCGGAGAGTTCTTGTTTGAGAACGGTGTGCAGCACCAGCTCTTCTACGAGATTCTTGCTGACCAGGGAATACTCATCCAGAAGTATCCCATCACAGATGCCGACCCCGAAAACCTAGATGACTGGTTGTTCGTGCATAACCAAGAACATCAGCAGTTAGCTGTTATCTTAAACCTGGATAACCCGTTTCAGTTGCTAGACAGTGACTGGAATGTAGAAGATGATTTTTACGACTGGGTTGGCGTGCATCAATCTATTCATCAACAGATAGCATCGTCTTTGGGAGTGTGACATGGCAGTAGACTTACAAAATGCAAAAGGTTTTATTGCTAATAAATTTGGCACAACAGTAGAACAGCTAGATTCTTTATCTGTAATTCCAGGGTTTGACTCACAATTACAAAGAGGAATAAACCTTTTTGCTATAGGAATGAATGAAGGTGGAAACAGGGTTATTGCTGGTTTAGAAATTATGTCTAACGCAATTACAGGAGCATCAGCCGACCCTGTTGCTTTTGTAAAGTCAGCTATGCGTGATTCTGTTTATAACGGAAACATAGATTTACTTAAAAAACAAAGTGTTTATTTACAGCAAAACAACATACCTGTAGAAGATATTAAATCTTTGTATACAAGTTATGCAACGCAAAAAGCCAATGATGATGCGGCTTATGCCGCTGCACAGCAGGGTGGAGGCGGTTTATTTGGTGATATTGGTAAGTTTTTTGCCAGCATTGACCCCAGCACTGCCATCAGCCGTGAGCTAACAAATCTTTATCAACCTGTAGAAAAAGCAATCACTGCTGGTGTAGAAGAAGTCAGCAAAGCTCTCAGCACTGATGATGCTAAGAAAGCTATGGCAATCGCTGCGGCATATTACTTACCTGGTGTTGGTGTTGAGCTTGGCTCAATATTGAAAGCGCAAGGTCTTATTACTGGTGCTGCCATTCCTTATGCAACCGCTATTGGCACTGCACTTGCCAGCACAGGAGCTAGTGTTGCGCAAGGTGTTCCTTTTGATACTGCATTGACAAACGCAACTGTGAATGCAGTAACAAGCACTGGTTCACAAAGTGTTGCCGGATACATAAGTAAGTTGGGTGCATCACCAGAAGTGGCAAACGCAGTTACTTCTGTGGGCGCATCAGGATTAGCGACTGCTGCAAAAGGTGGAAGCGCAGCAGATATAGAAAGAAACATGACTGGCGCACTTGCCGGGTCAACTATCACAAGCATGACTGGTGACAAGATTACTGGCGCTGCTGTTGGTGGACAAATAACTGGTGGTACAACAGGCGCTCTTTTAGGTGCTGCTGGTGCTGCTGGTGCAAGAGATGCAAAAGAAGGTGCTACTACTACAACCGCACCAACTACACAGGCCACTCTCACCCAAGACCTTACTGACGCACAAGTTAGCCAGATACAGAATGCACTTGGCATATCTGTAAGTGATGCAACCAACAATGATGTAAAGCTGGCACTAGGCCCATTGCTTGCCCCGCTGGGTGCGGGTGCTGCAATTGTTTCTGACTCCGTTATTCCTTTGATTGGTATCTTTGGAGCAAAAGCGGTATCTGACACCATTGATTATTTCAAAGCGCAAAACGACTCATCTGGTTTTTATAGGTGGGTAAACGAAAATATGCAAGCGGCAGATGACCGTGTGCAAAACAAACTATCGCTTAACCCCGCTGGTGCAGGTAGAGGTTTTGTTAATCCTCCTGTAGCCACACCCATCACACCTTCACAGGCGGCTGTTTCTGGCTCTTATAACGCTGGATTTTCTGGCGCAGGTGGTGGCGCAGGTGCTGGTGTAACTGCTGGAGAAGCAACTGCTGGAGAAGCGGAAGCCAGAGATTTCTTGGTGGCACAAAAAGTTACCAATCCAGAAATTGATTTTGAAACATTGGCAAGAGAGCCAGCGTTAAACGAGCCGCCCACCGACCAAAAAATTATTGATTTGATTCAGCCTGGTGTTGCGTCCACACCTGCAACTACTCCTCCTGGTACAACACCTACTGACAGAGACATCCTTAATTTTTCAGGCATAACTCAGCCGGGAACATCAACGGTAACGCCATCAACTGCGGTAACTCAACCAACAACTGTTACTCCGCAAACCGCAACTCCAGTAACATTTACACCCGCAATTGCAAAAATTGCTACACCCGCAATACCGCAAATTTTTACACCTGCAATACCGCAAATTTTTACTCCAACAGTAGAAACTGATGCCGAAAGAACTGCCAGAAGGAATGAGTATATAGAACGAACAATTGCAGGGGAGCAGTATTACTACAAAAAGTTAAATGAGGGTAGAGGCCTTGGCAATGTTGTCGTTGGCCCAGCACCAGTTGCTACACCTGCCGACCAAGCAGTTATTGATTTAACACAAACAAGAAATGGAAATGTGGTTATTGGCCCTGGGCCAGGACCAGGCCCAGGAGGCCCGCCGCTCGGCAACGCCACTGGAAATGTTGTTATCGCTGATAGTGGTGACAACGCAGCAGGGAATGTGGTTGTTGGGCCTGGTCCCGGACCAGGAAATGTTGGCAATGTAACTATCATTACTGGCGGTGAAAGCAACAATGCATCCTCTAACGTGTCTGGAAATGTGGTTGTAGATGAGCCACCTGTTGATGAAGACGAACCACCACCTCCTCCACCTCCTCCACCTCCTCCACCTGAAGAAGAGAAGCCACCAGATGAGCCTGAATACAAGCCGGAGATATTTATCTATGGTGGGAAAGAGCCTCCTAGAAGACCTCGTCCAGAGTTGAGGACTACACTACAGGGGCCGTTTGCCCCGTCAACCACTCTGGGACAGGCATTGACAGGATACCGTGGAGCGGGTGAAATTGAGGGTAAGAAAACTGGTAAGCCTCGCAAGAATGTGTGGAACGAGGAATCACTGCGTCTTAAAGATGCGTTAGGACTGTAAATGGCTTCAGCACTTAGAAAAATGACCAGCGTTGGCGCAGATGTGCGCCAGATTGCCGCACTGTTGCAAGCAAAAGCTCCGCAAGGGCACATGCTGGCCTACATTACCCCCCAGGAAGCAGCCCTGTTAAAAGCACAAGGCGGCTCTGGGGAGCCTGATATGGAGACTGGAATCCCGTCTTTTCAAGAATATGCTCCAGGTGACTTTGATTCTGGCCCTGAAATACCCTACACGCCAGAGCAAGTTGAGGATTTATACCCTGCTGGGTCAGACCCTAACACTTATACAGCTGATTTCGCTCCCCCGCCCCCAGAAATTTCAGGTTTCCAACCTTACACACCTTTGACTGTTGGCGGTAGAGATTTGCAGCCATCAGAGTTTGCTGGTGCGGCAGACAGAATAACTGCTGGGCCTAGCCCACAGGCTACCAACATTGGCCCTAGCGGGGTTACTCCATCTGCCATAAAACCTAAAGATGAGGCAGCAGCACCTAGAGCTGCAAGAGACTCAAACGAGATGTTGGCAAGGCTTGGTCTTGCTGGTGCGTTAGGTCTTATTGGTGCTGGAACATCAAGAAGAGCTGCTGAAGAAGGACAGGCTGGTAGGCGTGAGATACAAGCTCTTGCCTCACCTTATCAAGCTCAAGGCCAACAGTTGCAAGCGGCTGCACAGCGGGGTGAACTCACTCCCACAGGCCAGCAAGCTATTGCTGCAGCACGGGCACAGGCGGCACAGGGCGCAGAGCGCAGAGGTGGTGTGGGCGCACAGCAGACAGAAGCGCAGGTACAGGCTTTGCGTCAGCAGTTGTTGTCACAACAGTTTGACTACGGATTGAAGTTGGCAAACATTGGTGACCAGATGGCTATGGGCGCTATCAGAACTGGTTTGCAAGCTGACCAGTACGTCAACCAGTTGAATCAATCCTTCTTTACCAACATGGCATATATTGCTGCTGGTTCAGTACCGTTTAGGAGTCAGTGATGGCTTTAGATTCAATCACGCAAATGCCCAATTTGCCTATTACATCGGCATTCAAGGCATCTCTACCTGCCGCTCCCAACGGACGTATAGGCCCAAAAGAAATTGCACCTGCGGCAGAAGAGCTTAGTTCTGCTATTTCCACTGCTTCACAAAAGGTTGGAGAAGCAGATGTAAACATAGAAAAAGCTAAGAGAGAAGAACAAGCTATTGGGTTTGAAAAAAGAGCAGAAGGCAAGCGAAAGTTTGTTGAAGACATTAAGATAATGCCAGAAAGACAAGCGTACAAAGAAGTTGTGAAACAAGAAAGGGGAATGGAGTTTGTTCCTACTAGAGACACAGTGCAAGACATTGCTGGCTTGTTTGGATTGCTTGGTGTTGTTGGTATGGTCATTGGAAAAGGCAATGCCATGCAAGCTATGGGCGCTATGAATGGCATGATGGAAGGCCATCGCAAAGGCCGTCAAGATTTGTATAAACAAGAGCTGCAACAGTTTGAAAAGAACTTCAAGGCTATGCAAGCAAAGGTGTCTGCTGCTTTGGCTGATTTACAAGAGGCATTGAAAGTCAAACAATATGACAATGAAGCGGGAGACCTTGAAATACAAGCTGTTCTTGCTAGGTCAGAATCACCTTTTTTAAAAGCTGTAAAAGACAAGCAGGGCGATGCCGCTGTTTTAGAACGACTGAAAGAAGTCAACAAGTCAGTGACCGTTGACATGCCTAGAACAATTAACGATTTGCAAGAAAAAGCAGATGCAAAAGTCATTGCTGAACGCCGTTTCCGTGAAACTATGGAACAGCGTGACCGTATAGCAAGGGAACAAGCGGTTTTGCGTGAAAAATTGGCAACGATTGCCGCGAGTGGAAAAGGTCAAGGCACTCTTAAGCCTGGAGCAAAAGTAACAGAGGGTTACATTGCTGACAACATTTTAAAGACGGATGTTGAAGGTTTAATTAAAGATTTGAGCAATCCCGCATTGCAACAACAAATTAAAGCCAATCGTATTGAAGCGTTTTTGACTGAGGAAAGCAAGGTTCTCAATCAAGTATTAGCCAAAGAGATTCCTCCAGAACTTCAACAGTTTCTCACTAAAGTCAGAGATATTCGTAACAACTACTACTTGAACATATCAGGTAAGGCGGTTACGGGTGGTGAGGCTTTGCGTAACTACGGCACTGTTCCACAGCCCGGTGACGATGCTTCTGTCATGGTAAACAAATTGAATGGTATGTCAGGCCGTATATCTGATTCCATATTACTCAAGCAACAATTGTTTGGGTTGCCAAACTTAACTTTGCGCCCTGGAACAAAACCCAATTTAAAACCTGGAGAAGACTATGCTGTAGGTAGTCAACCCGGCGCATATGAGCTAAACCAAGTTATAACGCTAGGTCGCAAGAAATACAAAGTCATAGGATTGGATGACCCTAGTGACCCTGACCTGGAAGAAATAAGATGAAACTTTCAGAAGTATCCACTGCTGAACCTAAAAAACTAAAGCTCTCTGACATTCAGTCAGAAGCTCCGGCATCTGACAAAGCTGCTTTTGGCGTTTTCCCCAAGCCGGGAATGGAGCCGGAAACAGACCCGAACAAAAAAACCTTTTTAAGTGAAGCGGGTGATGTTGTAAAAGCCGGAGGCTATGGTGCGCTTGCTGGCTATTTCACTCCAGAATTAATGACGGCTGGAGGTGCGCTTGCCGCAACTAATCCCGTAACTCTCCCAGCAGCCCCATATTTGTTTGCTGGTGGTCAATTAGCCCGTGGAGCAAGACTTGCAGGTGCTGTGGGTGGAGGACTAGCTGGCGCTACTGGCAAGACTCTTGGGAAGGTTGTGCCTGACCCAGAAAAGGTTGAGGTTGACATTCCAGGAATACGGCTTACACGAAAGCAACTCGCTGAGACTGCTGGTGAATTTGCTGGCCCAGGTGCGCTTAAAGGATTTGAACTTGCGGCTCGTGGCTCTCCCATAGTTGGTAGTGCCATACGTTCACTAGAGCGGTTTGGAAGTATGGGAAGAGCAGAGTATGCAGATGCTGCCGCCCGTGAACTTGCTTTGATTGCAAAGCCTGGGTTGCGTGAGCGGTTTGCCGGGTCTGCTGTCCCGGTAACTGAAATCAAAGCCTACCGTGACATTTACGATTCTCTTGCCGGGTTAGATTCTGCAAAGCGCAGAGAAGGTGAGATGGCGCTGGAAGGCGCAAAGACCAAAGCACAGAAAGTCATCTCTTACTACAGTGAGCAAGCTAGGCGTGTGCAGCAGTTTGATGTTGCAGAAGCCCAGCGGTTGCGTGAGAAAGGCAACACTGATGCCCAGCAAGTTATTGATGACGCAATCAGTCAGGTAGAGCAGAGGTTTGGCATTGTTCGCAAAGCAGAAGCGGCTGGCAAGAAAGCTGTTGCAAGCGGTCAAGAAGCTCTTGCATCTGTTGGCAATGCACAACGCTCTCGCTTTGACATTGGCACTGCTTTGCAAAACAAAGTTAAAGCCACTGATGATGTTCAAGTCAAAGCATTAAAAGATGCGTTTGACGCTGACCAAGCAGCTAGAAATAAAATTGTTGCAGAGAGAGAAGCTGCCGGGATATTTCCAGAAAATACAGAAGCCTATAAAAACACATTGGCATTTTTGAACGACAAGCTGGTTAAAGGTAGACAGCCAGCAGAGCGTGTCAAGATTGATGTGACTGAGCAAGGCGTGAAGAATGCTTACGAGCGTGTGCGTGAAGCCATGCTCAACAAGCGTGTGATGATGGAAGGCACAGAGGCTGAAGTAGCGCAGCAGGTTGCAGCCATACAACAAGCTGGTGGCAAAGTGCAAAGAGGCACAAACCCGGCTACTGGTGAGCCAGCCGTATACCGTGTATACAAAACATCGTTTGAGGCACTAGACCCTGTTCGCAGAAAGCTGGGTGAGGCGTTTGATGGCAAGCCTGTAGAGGGTTTTGAGGGGTTGCTGAAAGACCAAGCTAAAGACTTGTACGGGCGCATTCGTGCTATCCAAGTTGAGTACGCTGGTGGCAAAGATGGCCCACAAGACATGCTGCTCAGAAATTACTCTGAAGGCAAAGACATTCTCAATGCCCTGCGTATTCCCGCTGGGCGCAAGGTAATAGGCGCAGACAAGCTAAATCCCGAGTATCTGACACAAGACCCGTCAGAGATTCCAGCAGCATTTTTCCGCACCAAGAAGGGTGTGCAAGACCTGTTGCAGATTACCAAAGACCCAGCCCTAGTAGAGGGTGCGGCATCTGATTACCTTGCCCGTAAGTTGTCTGGCAAGAACACAAAAGAAATCACAGACTTTTTGAAAGACAACAAAGAGTGGATTGACTTGTTTCCAGGTTTGTCTGGGCGTGTCAAGAGTGCCGTGTCTGCATTGGAACGTGGGGAAAGCATTGGCCCCAAGACAGGCAAGCTGGCAGAATCATTGCGTACAGAGATTAAAAACTTGCCTATTGCAGCACAGCAGCAAGCGGGTAAGGTGCGTACTGAAGCAGAAAAAGAAGCGGCAGCACGGGCACAAGCTGGCTTCAAACGTGCGGCAGACATACGTGAAACAGGCAAGAAGATGGCTGCAACTGCAACGCCAGAGCAAGTAAAGATTGAGAGCATTCTTGGCAAGGGTGACCCCACTGTTGAGATTGAGAAACTCATTTCTAGTGGTGAGACAGTCAAGCTCAGAGATGCCGCCCCCTTCATCAAGGGTAACCCTCAGTTGATGGATTCCTTCAACCGGGCGCTGGACATTACCTTGTCCCGCATGAACCCCAAGAATGTTGCGGATGACTTTGAGCGGATTATCAAACCTGCCCTGCTCAACACCGGGTTGATTTCAACAAAGAAAGCCGCTGAGTTGAGTCAGCGCATTCGCACTGTACAGATGACCCTGGAGCCAAGTGCAGCCGCACAGACGGTTCGTTGGATAATCAAAACAGGTATAGCTGGTGAAGCTGGAACACGATTAACTAAGGAGTAAATCATGGAAGACAGAAAAGACAAAATGGGTAAAGCAATAACAAAAAGTGAAATTGACCGCATGGCTCGCCAAGGTGGTGAGAATGAGGTTCGAGCATCTGAGGACTACAACCGTCAGATGGCAAACAACTATGGTAAATCCATAACTAAAAACGAAATGAAACGCTCTGCTCCCCGCAAGAACAAGCGATGAGCAAGAAGGCCAAGGGCATCAATCCAGAGTTGGAGAAGGCCTTAAACGAGCTTCTGAAGCAGGTCATGGCTGACCCTACAGCCACCATCACCGACAAGATGCGGGTGGCTGACCGTGCCCTGAAGCTGGAGGCCTTGAAGCTCAAAGACTCTGATGCCGAGTGGGGCGCAGGGTTTATGGATGTAGATGATGATGAGGATAAGTGATAATATGATTATCCCGACATTAAGGAGTAATCATGGACGGAATCAAAATCATCAAAGTTGCACTTGCAATCATCACAGACAGGCTTATAAGCATCTTGGCTTTGCTGACCTCATTTGCCCTGGGGTGTTGGACAATGAGCGAGCCGGAGTGGACAAGAGTTGCAACACTGGGTATATTTGTAGTATTCAGTTTCCTATTGGTAAACATCAAGGAGAGAAGTAATGGACATGATTCCCAAGGTTAAATCTGTAAGCAAGATGGCGCACGTTGGCACTGGCATCATTCAAAACAAGCTGTGTGTTCCTGGTGAGTTCACCCCTGGCAAGCTCCCCGCTGGTGGCTTCCAAGCCGTGTGGAACTTCAAGAACAACCAGCCCAATGACTACTTCACTCGCAAAGAGTCTCCCACTTCTGGCGGTGGCAAGAAGGTGTACTGATGGCTAATAACATTGCCTTTCAGGTGCAGGGAAAGACAACTCGCATCAACGTCACCACTGCGGCTAACACGGTTGCAATCCTGTCAGACAGCCCTGCCAACCAGTTGCGTATCCACAACGGAACTGCTGGTGAGGTGTTTATTAGGATAGGCACAGGAAGCACAGATGATGCAGTCATTCCTGTTGCGGGTACACCTGCGTATGGAACCGTGTTGCACAACAATCAAACTCTGACGGTTACTTCTCCTAAACAAGCAACCAACAGTGCGTCTACTACCGTGTTTGTATCTGCAATTGTTGCAACTGGAACAGCAACTGTTTACGTGACTCCTGGCGAGGGGTTGCAGTAAACATGGCAACACCAGAAATTGATTTGGTCAAATACGGCGTACTCTGGCAAAAAGTCGAGGATTATGAACGCCGATTTGATGACATGGATAAAAAGATGGACAAGATGGAAAACCAGCTTGCTCATCTGGTTGCCCTTGCAAATCAAGGCCGGGGTGGATTCTGGGTTGGCATGGCTATTGTGTCTGCTATCTCTAGTGCTGTAGGGTATTTCTCCAACTTTTTTCACAAGTGAGTAAGCCATGAAATCATACATTTTTGATAGACTAAGAGAGCCTTCCACTTGGAGAGGCATTACCTTGATGTTGACAGCTCTGGGAATCCCTTTTGCCCCGGGTGTTGCTGACTTGGTCATCTCTGCTGGGTTGGCGGTCACTGGTTTGATTGGCGCTCTCACCCCTGACGCATGAGTCTGTCAGACGAGCAATCCAAGTTCTTGCTTGATGCTTGCAAGCTGATTGAATTCGCCTCATCACTTGGCTGGACTGTCACCGCTGGAGAGTTGTACCGTACCCTTGCTCAACAAGAGATTTACTTCAAAGAAGGCAAGACTAAGACCATGCAGAGCAATCACATGCGCCGTCTTGCCATTGATTTAAACTTCCTGAAGGACGGTAAACCAGTCTGGGATAAGTCAGCATTACAAGGGATAGGCTCCTACTGGGAGTCTTTGCATCCTAAGAACAGGTGGGGTGGCAACTTCAAGTCTTTGCCAGACACGCCCCATTTTGAGAGGAATGTGTGATGGCTAAGAAGAAGTTTCCCAATTTAAGTGTTGGCAGAGGCGAGAAGCTGTCTGTCAAAAAGGGTGGTGGTCTGACTGCTAAAGGCAGAGCCAAGGCCAACAGAGCCACGGGTAGCAACCTGAAGGCTCCCACCAAATCAGGCCCACGCCAAAAGTCCTTCTGCGCTAGAAGCAAGAGTTGGACTGGAGAACGTGGTAAAGCTGCTCGTAAACGCTGGGGATGCAGATAATGGCATACACACCTAAAGCCATGCGTGGCTTGTACTTCAACATAAACCAACGGCGCAAAGCAGGGCTGCCTCCTAAACGCAAAGACCAAGCTGGTTACCCTACAAAAGAGGCGTTCATCAAGTCGGCACGGACTGCTAAACGCTG
>Ga0209353_10000364_pt1 | contig 27966 bp, 24 predicted proteins | sample LauGreSpBDMM15SD_2_FD_187561 | JGI IMG/M metagenome (GOLD analysis project Ga0209353, IMG submission 187561) | Freshwater lake microbial communities from Lake Michigan, USA - Sp13.BD.MM15.SD (SPAdes) (version 2) | ecosystem: Environmental > Aquatic > Freshwater > Lake | place: Lake Michigan... | reverse complement strand
TTGCCTATGGTTTGCATATATACAATTGGACAAAACAGGATAAAAATGGAAGTAAAACACTTTCCTCAGACATATTTACTATGTGATGACTTTGCCAAAAATATCTTTAATAATATACCTATGAAACAGCGTATTTGGTATCAATTTACTCTTATTAAAGATTTCAATATGAATAAATTAGAAGAATGTATTAAAAATCAATTTTTAAAGTCTTTTAATGAATATAATCCTGAAGACTTTTTAAAAATAGTTCAAAAAGTGTATCAAGATATCAAATCTATATCATATAATATTGCCTTTGTAATTAAAAACTTATTTGTGTTAAATTGTATTGATAATTCAAAATATACTATGTATATTCTGAATAATGAGGAACCATTTATTTTTAATGATTATAAAACTTTGACTAATATGTTAACATCACTACAAAATATGGATTTTACTGAATATAGAAATAAAGATATAATCAAAATTGAGAAAAGGATGAATGATATATTTCCTAATAATATAAAACTAATTACTCCTATATTTGATGAAATTGTATCCAAAGCTATTATCCCTCATATAAAATCTATTACATATAGTGATAATCATAATATTATTACTAGGGCAAGTACAGTAGAAGCTAAAGAAATTATCAAAAATGGTTGGATTAGTTTTTTCAAAGATAAGGATAGTGTTACAACCATTAATGATACTATTAATATCTTACAAGAAATATCAAAAATAGAAGAAACTTATTCTTTTGTTAATATGGATGATGCAAAAAGAAATATATGGACAAATGATAAAATTGGTAGTAAGCGTTGGAATAAATGGCTAAATAAAGAAATTCTAGCTATATATATTGATAAAACTTTGGAAACAACACACCTAATAACTATCTTATCATCTATTGATTTGAGTCAAGATTTTACTACCTTTATTATTGATTACTCTTATAGTGTCAAGTCTCGTTTAATAACAATGTTATTACAAACACAAGATAAATTTGCGAGACTTTATAATTTAGAGCGAACTTTATTGGATGCTATTAGTACATTATACTTATCAAATATATGGACTAAAATTAAAACATCTTTCCATAATGCTCTGATTAGTCATCATATTAATATCTCCAAATTATTAGTATCAGATACTTCACTACTATTGGATAGTAAAGCTGTAACAGATGATGATATTTTCAATGTACCTGATATTTTTCAAGAACGTTGTAAACTAGTAACTGATACATATAAAGATATTTATCATCAACGTAACCTATTAGTATCATATAAACAATCAATTGTTTGTCTCAAAGATGGACAAAATATTATATCAGGTACAATGTATCCTATGAGTGTTTTATATTTTATTGGTGTCAACAATGGTGTATATGATATCGATATATTGAAGGAAAAAATAATACCAAAAGAACCAAAAGATTATGAAAAAAGTCTGAGTACTTTAATTACATGCATAGATATCTTGAAAATGAATAAACTATTAATTAATAATATATATGTTTCACCTTCACATAATGTTATTCTTCGTGAAAAGATATTATCAGGAAAACAAGAGGTAAAACAAAAAGAAGTTGAGGTTAAAATGAATCTTGAGACAGTACTAATGTGTTATGTAGTCAAGTGTACAAAGAAACTAACTATAGAACATCCAGTATCATTTGATGATCTATATAAAGAGATTCTAAAAATGTTAACTCTATATACTCCTACTGAAGAGGATGTTAATAAGTGTTTACAGAAATGTATTGATAGAGAAACACTATTTATGAAAGAAATTGATACTCAAATTCTTTATTCCTTTAATGAATAATAAAATTGATAAATATTGTTATTTAGTACTATGGAATTATAAAGATTCCCAAGATGATTCCTAATATGGTTTTCCCTAATATTTTTATTTTTAAAAATTATAAGGCTCAGGAAATAACCTATAATGAGGCATATGGTAAGGGATATAAGGATATCCTAATTATATGTCTTAAAGATGGTGAGTCATTTGATGGTCTAGATAACGAGATGATTACTTACGAGGCTATCAATAAATTAACTATTGTAAAATCACCTCTTATTACTGTCCGAAGTAGAGAATTAGGTATTTTAGAAGTAAAAACAGATGTACTTTCAACTTACTTTCCTGATAATGTTGATATGACTAAGGATTATGTTCTGGTATTTCCCATATTTTTACTGGATGAGAGTAATATCCATTTATACAGTAAACAATTTAGTGGTATATCTAATATCAGAGATGTATTAAAAGTTTATGCGATGAATGATTTATTTCCGTGTAACAAGGATACTATTGATCATCATGTCAGACTAGATATGGTTAAGTCAATGATAGAGTCAAAATTCTGGATGATACCAAATAATTGTGGTCATAATATAAATTTACAATTTATATCAAGGACATTCAATGTACCAGACATAAGTGGTATTAAGAATGAAAACTTAAAAAATATCATGTTAATGAATGTAGATAATGCTTATGTTCCAGATACAAAACAAAATAATAAATTTATAGATCCATCAATGTCAATACCACAAAAAGGATATCGTCTATATCGCATAACACCTCAAATATCTTTATACAATATCGATTTGATGTCTTTCAAATGTATGTTACGAAACCTTCTTCAAATTAATATTAAGGAGGCATATTACTTGATAAATTATGTATTAGTATCAAAAGACTATTGTCATTTGGTGTTACATAGTATGGATATTATCAATAATGAAAAGGTAAATGTTATGAATCTAAATACCAGTTTACAAAAAACTTGTACGGAAGCATTTATTATGCCTATGAAATATACATTAAGCTATGCATGGATATGTATGTATATGGAAGAATGTATTAAGAAGACACGTACATCTATACAAGATAGGTATATCTTTACAGCAGAAGAAGCTAGTTGTTTACCGTCATACCCATATAAAAGTAGTTTCCTTCATACTACTCCGTATTTACCTATTATGTTAAGTATTAATAATATTAGAAATAATGGTGTATTAGGAGTTAATTTGATGGCTCATTATACTAAGAATATTGGTGTTGCTAATACTAAAATGTTTCGTAATCGACTTAATATTTTTCTTACTGGTTTTGATATTCAAACAATAGATGTTTTCTCTGGTTTGAATTGGTCCGGATTTGGTGTTACAGGTAGTGTTATGGCTGCTTGCTTACCTCGTTATAATCCTCTTATTAAAATTGTTGATGATAATTTTAATTTGTTTGTCAATGCGTATTATCCTGATGCAGATTTGGATGTGATGGTATCTGCAAAAGGATCTGAATTTGTTGATAAGGTATATCATATGAGAGATACTATTGAACAAAATATTCAAAAGATAAAACCAAATGCAAATATTATGGTTACATATAAGAAAACTGTAACAATAGTTTCTAATATAACCATTACTGAAGATGATGCCTATGAAAAATATATTAAATATATGGAAAAGTACATTGAGAATGGCGATACATATACAAAATCTGATATTTTACAAGATGAAAAGTATAATGCATTACGTCATGTTGTTCATAAGACGGAAATTAAGGTATTAATTCGTGAGAATAATGAAACACCGATATTGTTTTTTAATAATATCAAGTTCAGACTAATATCTGAAGACTTACGAGTAGATATGGAACTATTCAGTATTATGATGTCACCAATTAGTGTCATAACTAGGTTTTACCTACCTATAGTACGAGCTTATTATGATGGTAGTCAAGTATATCTTACACCATCATGTATATCAGCATGTATGACCTTAATAAATATTGATTATCGGTATTTTGCAGGTACTAAGGATCCAATTGAGGTTATTAATCGTTATCGTTTACGAGGATTTGGGGTATATTTGAATGATTCTGAGAAGAAACGTTTAATAAAGTATTCGAAAGAGTCATTAAAGTGGAAAGATAGGTATCATAATATAAATGGTATATTCAATATATATCAGGATTACATAAATATCAGTTCTAGATTTTATACTTTGAATATGGTTGTAAACAATAATATAGATAGGTATGAGAAAAATTATATTGATGTTTTTAAGGAATTTTCTGGTATGACTTATGTTATACAAAATGATAAAAGTGCTATTTCTAGCATGGGTAAAACTATACCCTTTGAATCCAAAGTTATTGAAAACTTTGATTTTACTTTACTTAAACAATAAGGAGCTTAATATATTAAATCTTAAATGGATCCTTCTACAAATAAGTGTCAAACAGATGGTCATTTGAGGAAAGATGCTGTTGAATTATTAGCAAATTATTTACCACATTCTGATGCTATCATAATTGAAAAAGCTGTATATGATTATGTATTAGATTATATACGTATAAAAAATATGCTTCCTTCATTTTATGAAGCCATATATTGGACCAAGATTAATGATTTGGAATATAATTTAAATCCATATAACAATCAATATTTGTTACCATTAGTAGTTAATGGAACAGTAAATATTCATCAACTAATATATATGGCACCTCATGAATTAAATCCCGAAAAATGGAAGTCTATTTTGGAACGTCGGGATTATATTGAATATAAGAAAAACAATATTGAAACATCTGATACTTATGAATGTCGTAAATGTAAACAACGTAAATCATATGTATATCAACTTCAAACACGTGCTGCTGATGAACCTATGACAACCTTTGTAACTTGTATGAATTGTGGTCATATGTTCAAGTTCTAAAGATGTTGTTGAAGAAATTTTTCTATTGATTGAACATCTACTTCAATATCTTTTATATTTTTTATATTATCAGACAATTGAAGTGGTACAATTTTATGTTTAAATATTGATAGTTCCTTATTAATTTGTAAAATAATATCCTTTTGAATAAGTATTATATTTTCTAATTTACTAATTTCTTCTTTATTTTCATCACATTTATGTTTTTTAATCTGATCAGTTAAACGTTCATTATCTAATTCTAATTTTTTACATAATTCTTGTTGTGTAATTAATTCATTTATTTTTTTACGAAGATCATCACAATTTTGTTCAGGATTAGTTAGTATATTTTGAGCCTGTTGTTTATTTGTCAAAGCTTCTATTAGCTCCATTAATAACATATCTTTAGATTGCATTTGACGAATAAAATGATTAGGATGAGCCATAATATTAAACATAATTTGTTCAATGTTCATTGCTATATAAATATCTTTGATATATTTAATATATATGGATTGTTTTAAGAAAAGCAGTGTAACAGAAATAATATCAAGTATCAATCAAGCAGGATCACAACTTCCTGCTAATACTCCGAAGAAAAACAATCAAGTATATATTGAAGTATATGAACAAGATACCAAACAATATTCTAAAGATTTTCAAAGATCAATAGATACTAATATAATTAGTGTTTCAAAACCATTATTAACTACCAATGGTTCTATATCTGATCCTAATAATTCACCCAAACAATTAGTTTCCCAAGATATTATTATTAAACATGAAAATAATCGTATTAAAGAACTATTATCTAGAATTGAAGATTATAAGCAAATTGTTGGTCGATATAAAAAAACTATACAAGCTATGCATAAGACTAATTTAGAGATTGAAGATGAAGTGAAGAAACATGTTGAGAAAATAGTAAATCATAATATGGAAATATCAAAGTTAAAATTTACCACCAAAGAAGCACAAGATAAGATGAAAGAAATTGAATTATCAAAAATAGAATTATTACAAAGAATCAATATTTTAAATATTAGTATAGAGGGAAAGGATAAAAGAATTATAGATTTGCATGTTAATAGTAGTAAATTAGATGAATTATTAGAAGATAAAACTAATTTAGCTAAAAATTTACAGGAACAGATAGATTCAACAAATGATATATTTTTAAAGTTACAAACATCAGTTAATGATATTAAAAAATTATATGGTGAAAAATGCGAAGAATGTATTGATTTAAATAATAAACTTACACATAGTACATTTAGTAATCAGGGATTAAAAACTAATTTTGATATGTTACAAGGTAAATATAATGAAATCGAAAAACAATTAGAAAATAAATCAAATAAAATAATTGATCTAAATTTAATGATTAAGGATTTAACATTTAATACGGATAAAGAAACAAATATGTCTAAAAAAATATATGATGAACTAAAAATAGATATGGATAATAAATTAAATGAAAAGAATATTGAAATAGAAGAATTAAAAAAGATGTTTCCAGAGTAATATTTTTAAATAATTAAATAATAATTTAAAAATAATTAATAGTTAGCAAATGATCCACGTTCAAAACCCATTGTTTCAGGAGTCTCTGAAACAGTCATATTTTGGGTTGCAGCCTCAATGATAGCCTTATCATTATCATCTAGTTCACACCAGCTATTAGAGTCTAGTTCAGATACAATTTCTTGACCAGCAAAGTTATAACATTCTGAACGTTGATTAATATTACCACGAGAGCTTGGTTCATCAAAGTTACCACATTTGGTATTCATTTGATTTTTAATTTCCTGATTAGTATTTTTTAGTAGTGCACATTGGTTAGCTACAATTGGACTAGTAAATGATTCTGTGTTGCGGAAAAATAGGTAGTAAATGGCAATACCAATAGCAATGTAGATCAGTATATTTGTCTTGTCTTGGATGTTAAACATGAGTATAATATTCTATCATAACATAAAAAATTATATAAAAGATTGAATAGAACAATATATAAAAACAAATTCTTATAGTATTATTAACCTTAGACGCTATCATGGACTCAACTGCGGGTCTATTTGAAATAGAATATGATGACCAAAAGAAGAAAATGGTCATCATCAATAATTGGATTATAATGTTATATAATCGTGGATGGTTAAATGGAAATTTAAATGATATAGTAAAATCAGCCGTTAAATTGGATAACGATACATGTACTATTAAAGGTATAAATATAACATATTCTTTAAAATTTATAATGAGAAAAATATCAACAATTCGTAAGATGGAAGATATCGATGAGTTCCTAGAACAAAATCAAAATAATTATAAATTTTTTATTGTTTCACAAATGGTTAATAAAGCTCAAAAACAATTACTTGAATACGAAAAAGTCGAAGTATTTACTGATGATGAACTATTAGTTAATACTATTGATAATATTTTGGTTCCTAAACATATTCTATTAACTGATGAAGAAACTGAACAATATCTCACTGAATATCATATCCGTCGATTGGAATTACCACGGATCCTAACATCAGATCCAATTGCAAAGTATTATAATGTTAAACCTGGTCAAATTGTTAAGATAATCAGACCTTCTGTTACTTCTGGTGAAGAAATCATTTTTAGGGTATGTGTTCCTGGATAAATTATCTTATTCTATTTTAATGGATAAAGCCGAATTTTATTATATATCTGATACTCTTAAATTAATACTTTTACCTCTCCCTATTAGTACAGTTTCTATCGGTATTGCTGTTCCTGTTGGTGCTATTAATGAATCTGATAATGAATATGGTATCGCACACTTATTAGAACATATGATTTTTGCTGGTACTACTACAAAAACAAGTATACAAATTGATAAAGAGGTTGAAGCAATGGGTGCAATTATAAATGCATATACCAACTATTATGAAACAGTATATTATATACATGGTAATGGTAAATATAGTATTAAATTAATAGATATCATATTAGATATTTACAATAACAGTATTTATCCGGAGGATGAGTTAAAAAGAGAAAAAAATGTTGTATCAGAAGAAATTAAAACTGTTTATGAAAACTCACCTGGAGTTAAGTCTTATTTAACTGCAATAGATATACTTTATAATGGTGTTAATGAAAGATTACGTCATCATGTTGCTGGATATAGTAATGATATTTTGAAATATACACGGGATAATATTATTAATTTTAAAAATAAAAATTATAAGGAAGGATATCTTGTTGTTTCTGGTCACTTTGATAAAGATGTAATTTTAAATTTTCTTAAAAAGAAATTTAAAAGTAGTATTAAAGCATGGAAACCTAGTATTACTAAAACAAGTGGTAAATTAATTATACCATATGCTGGTAACTTGAATCGTATTGTAAAAATAGATAATAATATTGTTCAATCATATGTTAGTTTCTATTTTAGATCCGTTAATAATTACTCTAAATGGATAACACATGTTGGTGTTTTATCTTATATTTTAACTGGTAATCTTAATTCTATGTTATCAAAAGTATTAAGAAAAGATATGGGTGCAGTTTATAGTGTTGACTCTTATCAACGTACCCATAAAGATTCTGGTTATTTCGTTATCCAATTTAGTTGCAATAAAGATTTAACTGATAAATGTATTAATGCTGTATGGACTATTTTGGATGAAGTAAAAAAAGGAAATATAGAACCCAGTTATCTCTCAGTAGTTAAAAATTTGAGAGAAACACGTAATTTATTTATATTCGAAAACTATGATAACTACTTTGATATGGTTGTTAATAGTCTTTTAAATAAAAAGGATTTACCTAACCCTAAAAAAGTTATGAATCGTATTAAATCTGTAAAATTATATGAATTGAAATGTTTAGCTAATAAATTATTTAATAAAGATAATAGCTTACTTATTATTGAGGGATAAATATTGATAAGTTAAAGATTTAGATACAATTATTCTTTAATAGTCATAATGTCTCCTTATTTAGTTATTGTGGAATCACCTGGTAAGATTAAGAAAATATCAGCCATATTGGGAAAAGATTACCAAGTAACTGCTTCTGTAGGACATATCCAAGATCTTGAAAAAAAGTCTCTATCTATTGATGTTGATAACGACTTTAAACCATCTTATGTAGTTAATCCTGATAAAAAAAAAGTAGTTGCTGGATTAAAAGACGCAGTAAAAGGTAAAACTGTATATATTGCTTCCGATGCTGATAGAGAAGGTGAATTTATCGGATATAGTCTATTTTCTATCCTTAAACCTAAAAATTATCATAGAATTACATTTAATGAGATTACTAAAACTGCAATTACAAATGCGATTAAGAAGCCTCGTGATATAGATTATAACCTAGTTAATGCACAACAATGTAGACGTTTATTAGATAGATTAACTGGTTACAAAATATCACCTATATTATATAATCATTTTCCGGGTAAGTCATTAGCTGCTGGAAGAGTTCAATCTCCTATTGTTCGTCTTCTAGTTGATAATGAAACTTCTATCAATAAATACTTTGAAGAGACTAATTCTAGTCACTATGAAACATTAGGTATTTTTGATTGTGATGGTAAAGATATTGATTGTGTATTATATGATGAAGATGATGATAAATTTATAGTTGAGGATAAACAAGATGCTATTAAATTAATGAAATCATTAGTAACAAAGATATGGTCTATTGGTGAAGTTTCTAAAAAAGAAACTTTTAGATATCCCACTGCTCCATTTACAACATCTACACTTCAACAAACAGCATCTTCAAAGTTACATTTCAATGTAAAGCGAACGATGATAGTTGCGCAAAAATTATATGAGAAGGGTTATATTACTTATATGAGAACTGATTGTGTAACATTATCAGATGATGCACATAAGATGATAGAATCGTATGTTGTATCTAATTATGGTGACAATTATTACAAACATAAACAATATATATCCAAACAAAAAAATGCACAAGAAGCACATGAGGCTATTCGTCCAACTGATATTAACAAGTCAAGTGTTTTAGATCTTGAGGATGAACATAATAAGTTATATCAATTAATATGGAAGAAGACAGTTTCATCTCAAATGAGTCCAGCAAGAGTTGAACAAACAACCATAAAAATTATACCTAATAAAAATACATATTATTTCAAAGGTATAATTAATCGACTATTATTTGATGGTTTTCTGAAAGTATATCGAGATGATGAAGATAATGATGACCTAAGTATAATTAACTTGGATAATATTTCAAAAGTATTAGTTAAAGAGTTTATTGGAAAAGAAACTATTAAACATCCTCCAACTAGATATAATGAAGCATCACTAGTTAAAGATTTAGAAAAAATGGGTATTGGAAGACCATCAACTTATGCTAATATGATCTCAAAAATTCAAGATCATGGATATGTAGAATTAAAAAATATTGAGGGTAAAGATAAGGAGTTATGGGATATTGTATATAGTGGTGATAAGATAAAAGAAAAGAAACGAATTGTACCATTAGGTAAAGAAAATAAGAGATTAGTCCCAACTGAGTTAGGTATTATGATAACCAATTTTCTGGTCCAACATTTTTCAAATATAATGGATTACCAATTCACTGCTAATCTTGAAGAACAATTAGATGAAATTGCAGATGGTAAACGTATATGGCATACAGTATTAAGAGACTTTAATAAGATATTAGATGATACTTTAGTAAATCTTAAAAAGAATATTATTAAACCGGAAAGAGTAAAATCAAATACTGATGGTGAAGTTATTGGAGATGATATCTACTATATTAAAACCAAATATGGTATGGCAATTAAAAAAGAAGTTGATGGTAAGGATATATTTGTATCTGTTAAAGATAAACCTACCTTAGATGAAGCCATTAAATTAATCGAAAATAAAGGTAAAAATGTTATTAAAATTATAGATAAATACACTATCAAAAATGGTGAATATGGACCATATATTCAGGTTAAAGTTGGAAAAGGAATAAAGTTTTATCCTATAAAGAATAAGGATCCAGAGAAATTAACTATAGATGAATGTAAGAAAATATGTGAAACTGTCCCAAAAAAGAAATTGAATTCATCTAAAAAATAACTTTCACTTAATTTATAATTATATCAACTTTGTTGATATAATTATAAATTGAACACATTTCCTTTGGAAATATGCCCCCTTTATAATTGGTTAAGTAAACTTAACCAATTATAAATTGATAAAAAAATAATTTACCTATAAAGTCTAACTAGTATAAAGTGTACTTTAAAGATGGCACATCCTAAAAATTCAACTATTGTACGACCTATTATGATTCAATCTGATATCAGTTTAACTCCAATTATTAGACCACTAATTAGAGTTAATGCTATGCGAGAAATTGATCTGATTGCTATTATCAATGAAGTATTACGAGAAGTTCGTAATTGATCCATTAATTTAGACAATGTTTTTATTTATAATATAAAATTGTATTTAAGTACCATTTTATGTTATATGCATGTAGTTAATCTTTGTCATCTCATTCATTTAAATAATTTAATAAATTTTAAAAAATATATAAAAAATATATGATTAAATTAAGATATCCAAATGACGGATATGCATCGCCAAAATAAAGTTGCTACTGATTTCAAGGCGTTTATGGAAGGGTTTCGTGTGAGGAAAGAAAATGGAAATGGAGTTCCTATTTCACATACATCTTTTTGTAAGAATGTGGAGTGTGAATTATTAGGTAGTTTTTATTTTCCTCAAGAAAAAATCTTAGAATTTTGGAAGTGGTATAAAAAAGCTTTAAAATTCAGATTACCAGTATGCATTACCGAGCGTCATATAGATGTGTCACCATTTTTAGTTGATATAGATTTTAAACAAAATTGTCAAAACAGGATTTATGATGATAGTATTATTAAACTTGTTATATCAAAATATTATCACTATGCTAGTCAATTTTTAGATATGGATATACCAGACAATGTTTGTTATGTATTTGAGAAAAAGAAACCATCGATTGTAGGTGATATAAATGATGGAACACAAACATATAAAGATGGTTTTCATTTAATGTTTCCGAATTTGATTTCACGTCCTACTGTTCAATTTGTAGTTCGTTTAATGGTTATTAATGATATTGGTTCTACAGGAGCATTTTCACATTTACCTATTGAAAATGATTTGAAGGATATATTTGATGAGGCAGTTATTTATAGAAATGGTTGGATGTTATATGGAAGTAATAAACCTAGTGGTCAAAAATATGAATTAACCAAAATTTATGATATGAATTGTGTAGAGATTAATGTAGATGATATGATTATGGATATGGATGATTTATCGGAGGAACTAAGTATTCGTAAACCATTACAACCAACAATTTATGTTAATAATATGAGTGAAGAAAAGGTAGAAATGATATATGAAAAACTAAGTCCACGAGCTCAACGTAAGGCTCAAACTGGTAAGCCAGATGAAGTACGTATGGCACAAATTTTAGTAGGTTTACTAAGTCCCAAACGGAATAATACATATAAAGAGTGGATAGAACTAGGATTTTGTTTACATAATATTGATGATTCATTATTAGATACATGGATTGATTTTAGTAAATTATCTTCTAAATTTAAAGGAGGTGAATGTGAAAAAGCATGGAAAGGATTCCGTGATACTGGTATCACTATTAAATCTCTTCATTACTGGGCACGTAAGGATAATCCAGGTGGCTATGGAGATATGTTATTAAATGAACTCAGTGAAGTATTAAAAAATGCTTTAACTGCTACTAGTTATGATGTAGGTAATGCATTTTTTGAAATGCATAAGTATGATTTTGTATATAGTATGAAAACATGGTTTTATTTTAATGGTAACAATTGGGAAGAAGAAAATGATACTAGTAGAATTATTTTAGAACTAAATCAAAATATGTCTGATATATTTTCTAAAATGGCAATTGGTTATGCTAATAAAGCAGTTGCTCATAATGGTGAAGAAAAAGATAAATTACTAGAACGCCAAAAACAATGTTGTGATATATCTCTAAAAATACGTCAATCCTCTTTTAAGAAAAATATTATTGAAGAGTTAACTGCATTATTTAATAAAAAGAAATTCATTGAACAATTAGATGAAAATAGAAATTTAGTATGTTTCAGCAATGGTGTTTTTGATATGGAAAATATGGTATTTAGACATGGTATACCTGATGATTGTATATCAATGTGTACTGGTACCAATTATATACCATATGATCCAGAGGAAGAAAATATTAAAAAAGTACTAGATTTTTTCAACCAAGTACTTCCTGATGAAGATATGCGTGAATATGTATTGACTTTATTAGCAACATGTTTATCTGGTCATGTTCCTGATGAAAAAATATATATTTGGACTGGTTCTGGTAGTAATGCTAAATCTTTATGTATTCAACTAACACAGTTAGCATTAGGTGATTATGCTGCTATTATGCCTATTACATTAATTACTAATAAACGTGCAGCCTCAAATGCTGCTACTCCAGAATTAGCAAAAGTTAAAGGTAAACGATTAGCTATTTTCCAAGAACCTGATAATAATATGGAAATTAATGCCGGTTTGATGAAGGAATTAACTGGTAATGATAAAATCCAAGCACGTGCTCTTTTCAAAGATCCAATTGAGTTCTTTCCACAATTCAAACCTATATTAACTTGTAATCGTCTTCCTATTGTACCATCAACTGATGGTGGTACTTGGCGTCGTATTCGTATTATTCCATTTGAAATGAAATTCGTTGATAACCCTACTGAAAATTATGAAAGGAAAATTGATAGAAGTATTAAAGAAAATCTTGCAATTTGGAAAGATGCTTTTGCTTCTATCTTGGTTGAATATTACAGAAGATACAAAGTTAATGGTATTAGAGAACCTGAAAAAGTAATGCAATTCACTAAACAATATGAAAAAGATTGTGATAAATATAAAGTATTCATTGATAATGTTATTAAGGAACAACCTAATAGTAAAGTCTCAATGGATGAAATTTATAAAGAATTCTCTAAATGGTTCAAAGCTAATAATAATGGAGTTAAAACTATGCCATCCAAGACTGAAGTTAAATACGAAGTTGAAGAAAAGACTAAGAAACGATTTGATAATGATGCATACCTCAATCACTTTACTATCAGATATCATGTTGGTCTTGATGGTAGTTTTAGAAGGGATGAAGAGGAGGAATAAAATTATTGATAAAATGAATTCATTTAAAAGCTTGATATATAATATATACAGACGAGATCAAAGATGGAATATTGTAAGAATTGTAATGATAGTTTAGATATTACACGTAATACCAAACGTGAAGATGGTAATATTAAAACCATAACAAATCCTGAAGAATTATCTAAATTACGGATAGAGGAAGGTTATCAATATATGATCAATTTTAATGAGGGAACATTAAAAGACTACATAATTGATAATGGATTAAAGAAAGAAGATGAAATTAATCTTTATAATAAATTTAAGACACTTGTTAAACAACAAAAAAATGTAGCACAATTTATTTTCTTGTGTAGTAACTGCAATACATCATATGTAATTCAACCTGGTACTATATTATTTAATATTAGTTTTGATACAAAAAATAAGACTGGTGAAGATGATGAAGTATTAAATATCATCCAAAATCCTATCTTACCACGGACACATGATTATATATGTCCAAATAAATCTTGCGATACTTTGAAAAGTGATAAAAACAAAGAAGCAGTATTCTATAGAGATAGACATGGATATAATACCAAATATGTATGTTGTGTATGTTTGACTAGATGGAATGTTTAATTTATTTTATTATATTAAATAATAAAATATCTTTTGAATGCATTGTGACAAAGAAACAAAATCTAAAAAAAAGCTAAGAGAAATTTCAAAAGTCTAAGACGCTGAGCTACCAAAAATCTATTTTACATGGGCTTGTGCGAAAAATCTATTCTACATGGGCTTGTTGTTGTCTTTGCAGGAGACATCTTTGTTGTTGGAGACATTCTTTGCCTTGGTATCGAATTTGATCATCTTCGAAGTAACGAAGAGTGCAAACTTCTTAGCATCCTCCGGGTCCTTCTCCAGCAGCATGTGAAATGCCTGCTGCAAATCACACACCGTCATCGTTGAAATCATCAAGTTCATGACGTATTCCGTGTAGGTAGACATTTTTTTCAGAGGTTGTACGGTAGTATGGGAGTATGGGAGTTATAGATAACAGACTTGCCATCAATATTTTTTTTTCATTTTTTTGGAAATAAAAAATTGAACTCGTTTAAAAACTTACCTAATTTTTATAATATCAACTTGATCGATATTATAAAAATTGATAATATAAATAGTATAATTAATTTATGTTATATTACTACTAATACCAATACTATATAAGAATATGGAGCTTCCAGATATGCTATCCCTTCTTACTATTGAACAGCGTCGTAATGTACAGAATGACCTTGAAAAAACCCTAGTTGAAAAATTAAATAATATGAATTGTATGATTTGTCTTGGAGATATCAATATTCCAGTTATTTTGAGTAAAGACATTTATTGTCAAGATTGTGGTGATAGATCTAATGCTATTGCTTGTTTACATTGTGTCCGGGAATGGTTACAACTAAACACGGTAACACAAAATCGTTCTTCTGTTAAACATTTAATTTGTGATAAAATCATAGATACTTATTATTTGAATGCTTCTTCAAGCTATAAAGTAGATGAAAAGTTAATTGATATGTTAGATAAATACAAGCCTGGAAACTTTACTTGTAAGTGTGGTTTACAAGGTTCCCGTCGGGAACTTCGGAATCATACCAAAAGTGCAGAATGTGCTCTTGGTATTTGGAAATGTCCATGCTGTAACTTTAGAGGTAAATCCTCAGAATATATTCGTCATACACAAAAATGTATGTACATCAATAATATGCCCAATATTTATTAATTATTAGTATTACTAATAACTAATAAACTTATTTTTCAGAAACTTAATATGAAATTTTTTTATTTTTTTTGGATAGGGAAATATAAAATGGACCATTCCTAACACAACAACAATTTTTTTAACAATTGTTGAGGTCAAAAATTACCTCATTCAATAGTTACCCGAAATTTTCGGGTATTTTCGGGTAAATTGTTAAGTTTTTACGTTGTAATCCATTCAATTTAACAATTTTTATTTTTATGATATTATTGAAGTCGATTACTATAATATAATATCATAGTCTAATTTGTTTTAGAAAATAAAATGTGTAATTTTTTTGGGCATTTCCGGGTAAGGGCGATATATAACCGACCATTCCTAACACAACAACAATTTTTTTAACAATTGTTAAGGTCAAAAATTACCTCATCTAATTTGTTTTTAAAAATATTAAAAATTTTTAAAAGAATTGTTTAGTTTTTACGTTGAAGTATATACAATTTAACAATTTTTAATTTAATAAATAAAATTCATTTAAAAAGAAAAAAAGATTATAACAATAATAATGTCTTTTACTCATAAGATGTACTCTTGTCGATTTTGTAAGAAAGAGTTTAGTTCATCTCAACGCTTATTTAGTCATCTTCAAAAAAAAAATCCATGTCATCCAACTTTAGTTATTCCAAAAAAAAATATAGATATTTCCACTAATGAAATAAATGACATTAATATAGTTAATTTAATTCCTTCAAAAAATGATTCTTTTTTAAATCCATATGAGGACGCAATTAATAAAATTAATGAATCTGACATACAAAATTTACTATTTTTACAACAAACTGATAAAATGTGTTGTTATTGTAATAAAGAGTTTAAAAATAAATTGGGATTATCTTATCATTTAACATCGTGTTTATCTAAACGTGAACATGATATTACAACTAGAAATAAGATTACTGAATTTATTAATAAGTGTAAGGATGTTATAAATGGTCAAAATATTTTATTACAAGAACAGAATCATAAGAATAAAATACTTGAACAAATTATTAATGAAGATAGTGTTAATAAAACCAAAATTATAGCTCATCAAACTAAAATCCAAGAAAAGACTATTGATATGTTAACTTATTTACAACAACATCATAAGAATACACCAAATTTAGAATTTCCAGAGTTAAAACTATCTGATGATGAAGTTAAACAATACATATGGTTAACTAATCCTCTTTTTCATGTTGTTAAAAAGGTTTTTTTAGATGGTAAGAATAAAGATGAAATATCTATGTGGTGTTTAGATGCTTCACGAGAAAAATTTGCTATTAGAGATAAAGATACTTGGGATATTGATTATGGATGTAAAAAGCTTATTAACTTTGCATTTAATAATGTACATAACGAATTTCAGAGATATGTTATCAAACAAACTAATACTATAAGATTGTTTGAGAAAAATGAGAATAGGGATGATATACTTGATATTAATCATCGTGTTATTAATATGCATAATGATAAAGCAAAAAAACAGTTTATTCAAGATGCATGTAACGAGTTCAATATTAATAAACTATTTTTAGATTAATTATAACGTAGTTTATAATAATCTTGTCCTAATTTCCATATGACACTAAACATAATACCTTGTACACCATTGGTCATTATTTTTGTTACTAATCCTCTTCCAAATAATCCTTTAATTCCATCTTTTTCTATTACTTGTTGAATAGCATTTTTATAAGTAATATGATTTTGTGATGTTTGTTTAGTTGTTTTTATGACGCGAATAGAATTAGATACAGTATCACTTATCATAGATGACGAAAAACCTATAAATGCACTTCTTAATAATGATTTGTATTTTTCATTATAATCTACTAAAATACTATTAAGATAATTGTATGTAGTGAACCACGGATAATGTCCAATAAATGTAGCTAATGAAGAAGCTAATGTTCCATTAAACATGACAGAATATCCATTAATATGTATTTTATTTTTTAGTATAGATATACCATTTTTTCCTTCTACTTGCATAATTGTTTTGATAGTATCTATAGGCATTAATAATACACGAAAACTAGCTGCAGTAGTGCTTGCACATAATGTTTTAACAGATATTGGAAGGGTTTTAGTTGAATCGTAACTGTTTAATAATGTTAACATACCTGCATTACTTGCAGTATCACCAAATCTACTCAATGGTGCTTGTAATATCGCAGCTGTATAACCTCGATAAAATCTTGGAATACCACCTTGTTTATATAATGTGTTTAAAGCAGTTATCATATTTGTACCATATTTATATTGATAATTTACAGTAGTACGAAGCCACATTAAAGTTGAAACTTGAACGCTCATTGCTACCATTCCAGGTAGTCCTCCTCCAATTGCATCCTTATACACTTTTTGAAGAGTACTTTTATTTTCCATATATAATATGAATTTATCAAAATAAATATTAGATGTTACTTAAATATATATGCAAATATTACCATTTGTTATTAATGGTATGTTATTTTCTTTATTAGGTCTATTATCTGGTATTATTCTTGATAGTATCTTCATAAAACTTTATAAAAAATATACAAAAAAACATCATACATATTTATTGATTATTTTACAGTTATTAGTTAATGTTATAATCATGTTTTGTTATATTAGTTTTAAAAAAAATAAGATTGGTCTAGAAAAATGGGAATTTTCCTTATTAGCTCTTTCTTTTCCTTCTTTCTTTTTTAATGTTCAGTTCTCATTATTTGATCGTATTAAAGAATTAAAATTAATAAAATAATTAATTGTTAAGGTTTAATATATATATGAAACCATTTATAACAATCTTACAAGAAGCACTTGCTGTTGGGTTAGTATTAATAGTTATTTACTGGTTAGTTAATAGATTACTATTAAAATATAATATATGGATAAAATTGATGGTATCTGGAATGTTATTTCATATAATATTTGAATATACTGGTATTAATAGATGGTATGTATCTAATTATTATACATAGGGTATGTATCTAATTACAATACCATCTAATTATAATACATAGGGTATGTATCTAATTACAATACATAGGGTATGTATCTAATTATAATACATAGGGTATGCATCTAATTATAATACATAGGATACACGTTTAATTATATCAATTAATATACAGTATAAAATCACTTAAAAGATTTAATAATAATTATCTGTATAGCATCTTATCATGGCTCCGAAAAGTGAAGACATTGCAATTGGTATAGATTTGGGTACAACATTTAGTTGTGTTGGGGTATTTAAGAACAATCAGGTTGAGATCATAGCTAATGATCAAGGAAACCGTACAACACCGAGTTATACTGCATTTAAAGATGCAGAGCGTTTAATTGGAGATGCGGCAAAGAATCAAGCTGCTTCAAATCCTAAGAATACTATTTTTGATGCAAAGCGTTTAATTGGACGTAAATTTGATGATCCAGCAGTCCAAAATGACTTGAAGCAATGGGCATTTAATGTAAAGGCTGATAAGAGTAATAACCCTTTAATTGAAGTGGAGGTGAATGGTCAACTTAAGACATTTACACCGGAGGAGATTTCAGCGATGATTTTAGTCAAGATGAAAGAAACTGCGGAGGCATATCTTGGTCATCCAGTTAAAAAGGCAGTTATTACAGTACCAGCATATTTTAATGATGCTCAACGTCAAGCAACTAAAGATGCTGGTGCTATTGCAGGTTTAGAAGTATTACGTATAATTAATGAGCCAACTGCAGCTGCAGTTGCATATGGTCTAGATAAAAAGTCTAAATCACAAAAAGTCCTTATTGTAGATTTCGGTGGTGGTACTCAAGATATTACTCTAATTGAAATTGATGAGGGTGTATTTGAAGTAATTGCTACTGCAGGTGATTGTCATCTAGGTGGTCAAGATGTAGATCAACGTTTAGTTAGTCATTTTATGAATGAGTTTAAGAGAAAAACCAAAGTAGATATGAGTGCAAATGCCAAGGCAGTCACCCGACTTCGTACTGCTTGTGAGAAGGCAAAACGTAATCTATCATCATCAGCACAAACAACAGTTGAAGTTGATGCACTTCATGATGGATATGATTTTAGTATGAGTATTACTCGAGCACGATTTGATGAGTTATGTATGGATCTATTTAAACGTTGTATTGATCCTATTGATCAAGTGTTACGAGATGGAAAAATTGGTAAGAGTGATATTGATGAGATTGTACTAGTAGGTGGTTCAACACGTATCCCAAAAATTCAAAGTATGTTACAAGATTATTTTAATGGTAAGGAATTAAATAAGAGTATTAATCCTGATGAGGCTATAGCATATGGTGCAGCAGTTCAAGCGGCTATTTTAACAGGTAATACTAGTGAACGTTTAACAGATTTAGTATTATTAGATGTTAATCCATTATCATTAGGTATTTGTACAGCAGGTGAAATTACTACTCCTATTATACCACGTGGTACAACAATTCCTACTAAAAAGGAACAGGTTTTTTCAACCTATTCTGATAATCAACCAGCAGTTACAATTCAAATATGTGAAGGTGAACGTACACGATTCAAAGATAATCATCTACTAGGTACATTTGATCTTGCTGGTATTGCCCCAGCTCCTAGAGGAGTACCTAAGATTAAAGTTATGATGGAGGTTGATGCAAATGGTATTTTGAATGTAACTGCAACTGAAGAAGGAACAGGTAAGTCTCAAAAGATTACAATTACCAATGACAATGGTCGTTTATCAAAGGAAGATATTGAGAGAATGATCAAGGAGGGAGAGGAGTTTAAGAAACAGGATGAGGAATTAAAGGAAAGAGTAGAAGCAAAAAATAAGGTAGAGACATATGTATATCAAATTAAGAATACCATAGCAGATGCCAAATATCCGGAGGAAGATAAGAAACAATTAGATGAAATAGTAAAAGAGACAATTGAATGGTTAGATAGTAACCAACAGGCTACTAAGGAAGAATATGATGAAAAGTTTAAAGAACTAGAGGCAAAATGTATGCCAATTGTATCAAAGATGTATGCTAATGCTAGTGCAGGTACAGGGCAAGAGAATACTCCAGAACCAAAAGTTGATGAGGTAGATTAGACTATTTTAGAAGTGGCAAATTTTGAAGTTTTAATATTAACTTAAAAATTTGATAATTAATATAATTAACAGTATAGATGAGTCCAAAGAAAATGCCAAAGGTATCTAAGATATCTGGTAAACCAGTTAAAAAGATCGAGGATTTTGAAGAAGATACTGAAAAGTTAGAGGATAGTGATATTCTTTCTTCTTCCTCTATTTCAGACGTTGAGAGTGTACCAAGTGAGGTAGAAGAAGTTGAGGAGATTGAAGAGGTTATATCATCTGAAGAAGAAGAAGGTTATATTGAAACCGAATCTGAAGCTGAAACTGACTTAAAAGAAGGTGACTATAAATTAGAAGAAGAGTGTGATTATGTTTTGGATGAACATTTAATTGTACCTGATTCTACTCCTAAAGAACGCTTAGAAAGATCAACTAAACCTGCACTTTCCTATTACGAACGTGTACTAGTCTTATCAGTTCGTGCTAAACAAATATCAGTAGGAGCGAAGGTATATATTGCTGGTGTAGAAGAAAAGTCACCTTTGGAGATTGCTCAATTAGAATTAGAGCAGGGATTAATTCCATTTATAATTAAACGTCCATTCCCAGATAACACATACGAAAAGTGGAAGTTAGCAGAATTATCCATAGAATGAAACGTAATTATGAACAAGTTATGGATGAAGATGATGAACCACCATCTAAAAAAAGTAATAAATTATGTTTAATTGATGCAGTATTACGCGGCAACTATGAAAAAGTAAATTTAATTTTATTAAATTGTTATGATGTGAATGTTACAGATTATTGTGGTAATACACCACTTCATTATGCAGCATATAAAGGAGATATTGATATCGTATCTCTATTATGCGAAGCTAAAGCTAATAATAATGTACAAAATTGGTTAGGATATTTACCTATTCATAATGCTGCTATAAGTGGTAATTTGGAGGTATTTCACTACTTAATCAGTTATAATTCGATATTTTACGATGCAGAAGAAAATGATGGAATGACACCATTTGCTTTTGCATGTATACATGGTCATCTTGAAATTGTTAAATATATTATTGAAGAATTAGATGTAGTACCTAATCCTATTTATGGTTGTAAATATAATAAAATAGATATAGTAAAGTATTTATTGGATAAAGGAGGTAAGCCTTGTATAGAAGGAGTTTATCATAGTATATGTTCTAAAGATGTCAACTTGTTCAATATAATTGTATCAAAATTAGACACATTAGATACAAAATATGGTGATAATAATATTGTTCAAATGATTACAAAATATGGTATTCCAGAAATGCATATTGCATTTCAACAACGATTACAAGAATTAGTGAAGATTAACAAGTTATCAGATATATTAGATAGATTTTATTTATAATATAATTTTATATATTATAAGTAATGAAGGATAGTGAGTTTGTTTGTATATTAGTTTATCCAGATGGTTCACAAAAAAAAATAAGTGAAAATATGCTCATACATGAATTATATTATAAATTAGCAAGAGTTCCTCATGTTAATGAACATAATAAAGTAAGTAAAACTCCGAAAATATTTCCTATTTCTTATGTTACTGAACTAAAAAAAATAGTATCATTACGTAAAGAATATATACCATTATTTGATATTTATACTAAAAATATATATATTATTGAAGCTGATAATGTATATACTAGGGTTATTAAAAATAATTTTCGTATTCCTAATGAAAAAAGTTTAATTTATATTAGACGTAAAATTGATCAATATACACAAATTGTTAAAAGTTATAAAAATAAAAAAGTACCTGTTTATTACACTTACTATTTAGAACAATTACATAAACATATTAATTTTCTTAGTAACTATCATATTTCTACCTTACATAATACTTTCTACCAAGTATTTTATACCAATAATCCGATATCTAAAGATATGACAAATTGTGTTCGTCCTTCTTTTATACCAACTATAAATAAAAAACCTTATTATACTAAAAATGAGCTTATTAATATGGCACTTAATTTGAATATTAAAATAAATATAAATGATTTGGATAGTTTATGTAGTCAAGTATCTAATAATGATATTGATGCATCAACAATATATAATCATATTGTCTATATAAAAGGAAATAATGCTAAAGCTTTTATTCAATTTTATACTTTTACAGGTTCTTCTTATATAAATAGTTATTTACGTTATCCAAATATACGTAACATTATCTTAGAAAAACAAATATTTAATTTATGGTCATTGATTCAAAAAGCTCCTGAATTTGATAAAAATTATTATGTATATCGATTTGTATCTGAAAGTTCTTTTCTAAATCATCTTAAAATTGGTGATATATATGAAGAACATAATTTTATGAGTACTACCCGTAATCCATTTTATAATCCTAAAAATAATTTATTTGGTTATGTACTTATTAAAATTAAACTTCCTAAAAATAAACAAGGTGTCGCATTGTGTTTAGAAGCTTTCTCATTCTTTAAAGAAGAAGAAGAACTTTTATTAGCACCATGTAAACTTCGTTTAACATCTAAAGATGATAATTTTACCTATTACCATTTAAATAAAGCTGCACAAGAACGAATACATAAAAAATTTGAATTTGAATATATTGAAACTATTAAAAAATCACCATTAGACAAAACTAAAGATTACCAAATTAAGGATATAACTTTAAATGAAGTAGATTTTATGACATTTATAAAGGGAAATTGTACTAAAGAAAAACTTGATTATTTTTATAATTCAAAAGTTACTAAAATTAATGATAATAGATATTTTACAAGTAAAATTGGTGATAAATCATTTATATTTCAGGTATATTATCGAGAAAATTTAAGAGCATATGATAAATATTTCTTTTTTCAAAAACCTGATCATATGTATTGGATAATTCAAGATGAAGATACACTAGAAATTATTCTCTTTATTGAATTACGTGAAAAAATTAGTGTTAATTTTTTATTTAGATATATTGGTGGTATTAACCCATTTGATGAAAATATATTATTATTATTTCTTGCTTCAATTTCTCAATATTTTGGTATAGATCAAGTTATTATTCATGATGATTATACATCTTATGAAGCTATTGCTAATGATATTTTAATTAATAATAAAATAAATATTAAAGATTTAGATAATCCAGATACTAATAGTCAAAAATTACTTTTTGCAGATAGAAAATTTTATCCAATTGAATTAATTAATTATATTAATAGTATTGGAAATTATCAAAAAGTTAAATATATACCTAGATTTTCTGAAGATACCATTAAATATTTCTTTAAAAAAGATTTTATTATTGAATTAAGTAAAACTAAAGCAACTGATATACTAAAAACTACTGAATATAATCCTATTATAAATATTTATAACAAATTTAATAAAATCACTTTACTAACTTCATTTTTAGACTTTTATTTATATCTTCATTATAATGCATTTTATTTATTACGTATATTGAATAAATATCTTAAAGCTTGGTATCAAGAAAGATTACAACCTTCTGATATTTGGGATGCTAACTTTAATATATTTAAACCTTTCGATTATCTGTATAAAAAAGGTATTATTAGTGAAATACCAGATAACATATCGTATGAAAATATACCAGATGTTAAAAAATCATATATTATAAAGAAAATTAGAGAAGGTGTTGATATTGAATAAATTTGATGATTAAATATTACTCTGATATTTGATGATTAAATATTACTCTGGATAAACTTGACAGTTAAATCTACCAAATTATCTATTCCATCATAATGGTTAACACATTCTATTTTATGTGTTTTCATCAGATCTTGATTATCAGTAAAGGGGGCAATTCTAGATACCCATAATCCAAACCATATTTCTTTATTCATTTTTTCTGATATATATTTAACGGATTTTAGAAAATTATTAATACCAGCATTTTCATGACGTCTTGATGCTCGATACTTTGTTTGAATAGGTATTAGCATATCATTAATTACAATAAGATGATCTACACCAGATGCATGCCATCCATATGTATTTCTTAGTTCATTCTCCATATATATCTCCTGAAATAATTCACTAAGTTTATCATATAATCTTACCTCTAGTAATTTACCATCATCTATATGCATTTTATGATATTACTTTATTATTATAAGTAATAAAAGTGTTATTACTTTAATAGTGTTTGTCTTTATTAAAAATTGAACTCATTTCCTTTGGAAATATGCCCCCTTTTTAATTTAATTAACAAAGTTAATTAAATTAAAAATTGATAAAAAAAATTATTAGATTAACTTTACCATACATCTTCTCATCATGGATATTCATACGAAATACTGTGATCTTATCCACAAATTGGACCCTGAGCGTTATGCACTTTTCAGTAACTGGTTAGCTATTGCCAAACAAGTTGCTGATGCAAATAGTGACGTTGATAGATTATATGTCTTGCTTTCTTCAGAGGTTTATACCCAGTTTAAGCAAATGTATTATAATAGCTATTATGATACTCCTAATAAAATATCTTATTCATATTTTTGCGATTATTTAAATGAAATTAATAGTATGAAATATTTAGATATTAATACATTTATAGATGTTTCATACATTTTAGCATTCAAATACAATATTCATTATAATGATATAATAGAAGTAGAAGAATATGATAATGTAAAATATGAAATTCATATGGGAGATAAACCATATTATTTAGTAGGTTCTTATGATGGTATAAAAATTGACACAGCGCATGAATGGAACCTGGATCCAGAACACTGTACTAACTTAGATTTGGAAAATTTACGATCTCTTATTAAATTCAATATATCTAATAGCAGTACAGCTTGGCTAATGGATGATATATATAATTTTAATTTTGAAAAAAATATTCCATGAATGTAATACTACAATATAACCTGGATAATGACTTCTTATAAGCCTATTAATCATAATGAACTTCGTAACCTACTTAATGGTCGTCATATACATATAAATCGTAATATTTATAACTCTATTATTCGTATCAATGTAAATAAGGTCAATAATGTTAAAATTAATGATAATACATATATTGAATATACACAATTAATTAACAATTGTACTGCTGCTCCTTTAGTTAGAGATGTATTAACTATTATTGATGCACCTATAAATCTAGAACTAAAATTTAATACTTCATCTACTTTAGAATAATTGTTATTCTACTTTAGAATAATTGTTATTCTACTTTAAAATAATTGTTATTCTACTTTAAAATAATTGTTATTCTACTTTATAATAACAAAAAATATAGTATTATAAATAGTTAATTATATGAAAATCCTAATAATATATCCAACTCAATTATTTAAAAATAACCACTTGATTGATTTTGTTGATAAAATATATTTAATTGAGGATCCCTTTTACTTTACTAAATATCCATATCATAAATTAAAGTTAACTTATCATCGTGCAACAATGAAATATTATGCAGATTATTTGCAAGTAGACAAATATATAAACTTTAATGATGTTGATTATGATAAGATATTTAACAATGTTTCAGAAATATATTTATATGATCCAGTCGATAAACACATATTAAATAATATATATAAACATGCTAAGAAAATTCAAGTACATGTTTACGATACACCTGCATTTTTAGAAACATTAGCTGATTTAGAAGAATATCGTAACAAGCACACTAATAAGAAAAATTACTATCATGATATGTCTTTTTATAGATTCCAACGACGACGTTTAAATATTTTAATGGATAAGGATAAACCTTTAGGAGGAAAGTGGTCATATGATAAAGAGAATAGGAATCCATATGATGATTCTTATGAGGAATCCAAGATAAGAACCTATAATAACAAGTATATTAGAGAGGCAAAAATATATATAAATAAATATTTTGAGGATAATTTTGGTGATCATAGTTTGATGTATTATCCAATTACTTTCAAGGAATCGGAGGATCATTTAAAATATTTTTTAAAACATAAAATGGATAATTATGGAAAGTATCAAGATGGTGTTAGAACAGATATCATTTTTGGTTCACATTCTGTAATATCACCAATGCTAAATGTCGGAATATTAACACCTAAATATGTACTTGATCAAACAATGAAAAATTATAATAAAAAAAATATAGTTTCTTATGAAGCATTTATTAGACAATTAATTGGATGGCGTAGTTTTATGCGCTTTATATATCATTATCATGGTAAAGAAATGATGGATATGAATTTATTAAAACATACTAATAAAATAGGTAAATCTTGGTATTCTGGTACTACTAATATATCAACTATTGATAGTTTAATTCACAAGGTAGAAAAATATGCTTACTTACATCACATAGAAAGGTTAATGTATATGGGTAATTTTGCATTATTAAATATGATACATCCAAAGGAAGTATATAAATGGTTTATGATATGTTTTATAGATGCATATGAATGGGTAATGATACCAAATATTATGGGTATGTCACAATATTCTTTAAAAGGTATTAGTATGATGACTCGTCCTTATTTTAGTTCATCTAATTATATTACAAAAATGAGTAATTATGATAAAAATGAAGTATGGGATGCATTATATTATAATTTTATTAATAAACATCAACAATTATTGAGTAAGATATATGCAACTGCGATGCAGGTTAAATATTGGCATAATATGATAGATTCCAAGAAAAAGTATTTATTAAATTTAGCCAGTCAATATTTTAAAAAATATAAGTAATTAAAGAATTGAATTATGATAATATATAGAAATATAGATTATAATAAGCATAAAATGAAAGTTTATTGTGATGGTTCATGTTTGGACAATGGTAAGAAAACAAGTCAAGGTGGTATTGGTGTATTTTTTGGTGTAAATGATCCTAGAAATGTATCAGAAAAATTAATTTGTAATAAGGTCACAAACCAAGTTGCAGAATTAATGGCTATTCAAAAAGCTTTAGAAATTCTAATTAAAAGTGATCACAAAGGTATTGTATATATATATAGTGATAGTAGATATGCTGTTCAAATATTCACCGCATGGATTCATGATTGGGAAAAGAATGGATGGAAACGTAAAACAGGTAATATAGAAAATCTTGAATTAATTAAGGATATTTATACCAAAGCTAAAAAAGTAACTGTTATATTTAAACATTGCCGTAGTCATCAAAGAGAACCTTTACAAGATTCACCAGAATATGAAGTTTGGTTTGGTAATAACCAAGCTGATAAACT
>Ga0209353_10000362_pt1 | contig 27986 bp, 41 predicted proteins | sample LauGreSpBDMM15SD_2_FD_187561 | JGI IMG/M metagenome (GOLD analysis project Ga0209353, IMG submission 187561) | Freshwater lake microbial communities from Lake Michigan, USA - Sp13.BD.MM15.SD (SPAdes) (version 2) | ecosystem: Environmental > Aquatic > Freshwater > Lake | place: Lake Michigan... | reverse complement strand
CCTGATAATGCACCCTTTGCATAATCGGTTGCACGGTTCTCAAAGAAGTTTGTATGTGTTGGTGCGTTAATCATTTCCTCAACCCATGGAAGAGGATTCTTTTTTACTTTAAAAATGCCTTTAAGACCAAGAGATATAAGACGCCTGTCAGCAATATAACGGATATACTTCTTGACATCTTCACTAGATAGACCGTCCATAGCGCCCATAGAAAAGGCGAGGTCAATAAACTTATCTTCCAACTCGACCATCTTTTCTGCAATGCTATATATACGGCCTTTAAGTTCATCGTTCCATATCTCTTTGTTTTCCTCTATGTAGGTACGGAACAATTTAATCATTGATTCGGCGTGCATTGTTTCATCAACAATAGACCAAGTAACAATCTGTCCCATACCTTTCATCTTGCCTGTACGAGGAAAGTTAAGCAACATAATGAAAGAGGAGAACAACTGCATCCCTTCAGTGAAAGCACTGAACACGGCGATATGGGTTGCAGTTGAGGCGGCATCACCATTCTTAGAAGAAATGTCTAACACATAATCATGTTTGTCTTTCATTTCTTGATAATCTAAGAATTGGTTATAAGTTGCTTCTGGTAAACCAAGAGTTTCGATAAGGTGACTGTATGCTGCAACGTGTAGTGCTTCACGAGCAGCAAAACCCATCAACATCATACGAACTTCTGGTTGAGGAAAGTGTGGAAGATAATTCTTTACATAACCACCGGCCACATCAATATCACCTTGTGTAAAGAATCGGAATATGTGTGTAAGAAATTGTTTTTCTTCTTTGGATAGTTTTTTCTTCCAATCTTTAACATCTTCCATCATTGGAACTTCGGTATGAAGCCAATGTGATTGTTCATGTTTCAACCATGCATCATAGGCCCAAGGATAGTTGAATGGTTTAAATGAATCTCTTGTATCCGTTAATCGTGTATCTATTTTCTTAATCATACTGACGCCCACACTTTCAACTCCGAAACTGTTTTGGATCCAACTAATCGTTTAATTTCAACTGCACCATCCATTAAAATTAAAGTTGGCACACCTCGAATGCCGTATTCAACAGCAAGTTCTGAATGTGTGTCGATATCAATCACCTCAATCGGTAATGATAAATTGGCTTCTTCTAAATTCATTGCTAATGATTTGCATGGACCACACCATGATGCGGTAAATCTTAATATTCTTTTCATCTATCTCTCCATTAATTCGTTTACAAAATCTAACAACAAGGTATGATGAACACCTTGGTGATATTTTCCTTTTAACCAACTGTAACTATCGTACCAGAATTGTTCACTCTCAGGATGACAACCTATTAGACCAATTCTATTTTGTATGATAGCCATATTGTCACCATTACTATATGTTGCAATAGTTTCATATGGAGACATATCACCACCAACTAAAGCACAACCATCATAGAAAAACATATTGTATGATTGATTTTTCCACATAACAGGCATATTCTTTGCATGAGGTCTTTTTGTACAAGTATTAGGCCTTTTAATATATTGTACCGCATCTACTTTGTCAAGTATGTTGAAGTAGTCTTTACCTGCCCAATATGCACCCATGCAAATACCAAGATACTTGCCGCCTCTTGCTACAAAATCAACCACAACATCTTTATTATTTTTCAGTATGGTATCGTATGAATCAGAATCACCGAAACCACCTGGAAATGCAACCATATCAACATCATCAAAAAAACCTTGTTCAACTTCATTCTTTGAAAATAGTTTAAAGTTGTAATTTCCCGATAATGCCTTCATCACCCCATTGGATGATTGTATGGAACACTTTGGGTCACATACAAATAAAGCAATCGTTTTCATTTAACCCTCACATGCTATACAATCATTCCCTTGTGCCACTTGAACCATATCAAGTTCTTTAATAACTTGGCGTTCAATCTTCTTAGATACTTTATCTGCTTTGCCAATCTTTTCTGAACGGCAATAGTAAAGTGTTTTCAATCCTTTTTTCCATGCCATAAAATGGATGGCGTGAATGTATTTGATGTGTGCATCTGGACGGAAGAACAAATTCAATGATTGAGCTTGGTCAATATATTGTTGACGGTCAGCAGCCAATTCAATAACCCAACGTTGGTCAATTTCCATAGATGTTTTGAATACTGCTTTTAGATTTTCATCCAACCATTCTAAATGTTGAACAGAACCATCATTTGCAATAATAGATGACCAAATCTCATCATATTCCATTCCCAACTTATTACCAACAGGAGGTGAATCACAATATTTTTTAATGACCTTATCCAACCAACGATTTTTGTTTAGAAAAGCGCCCGATAGAGTGTCTTGCCTGTAAGCGTTAGCACGATAAGGCTCTACAGAAGGGCTAGTATTTCCCATGATGATAGAAGAAGAAGCATTTGGAGCAATAGCCATAAGGTGGCTGAAGCGCTGGCCAGAGCTAGCAGCATCAGGAGCGGGACCTCGTATTTGACCAAGAATTTGGTTAGCATCATTCAATCCTTCTCTAATATGTTTAAAAATTTGATTGTTCGTAACTTTTGCCATCACACCTTCAAATGCAATACCTTTTCGTTGTAGATAAGCGTGAAAACCTAAGGCACCAATGCCAATACTACGCTCACGGCTAGCAGAGTATATAGCCCTGGAAATGGTATCAGGTGCATGAGTAATAAAAAACTCCAGAACGTTATCGAGCATTTCAGCAACATCCCTAAGGAACAAAGGTTCATTTTTCCATTCATCATAGTACTCCAAGTTTAGTGATGACAAACAACATACTGCTGTACGGTCTTTGTCCGTTGGAAGAATAATTTCAGAACAAAGATTTGATTGGTGAATCTTTAGTCCTAAGTCTTTTAGAAACTGAGGCATCATTCTGTTACTTGTATCAATGAAGTGAATGTAAGGTTCACCTGTATGCATACGTAATTCTAAGATTTGTTGCCATAGATGTTTGGCCGACACAATCTCTCTTGCTTCACCAGAATGTGGATCTCTCAATTGCCAATCATCATTCGCTTCTGGATCCAACATACAGTTTTCAATCAACTGCATAAAGTCATCTGTGATATTAACACCGTGGTGTAGATTCATACACCGAACATTAGGATCACCGGTGGGTTTACGCATCTCTAAAAATGATATAATGTCGGGATGACTGATATCAAGATAAGCAGCATAACTTCCACGGCGAGTACGACCCTGACGGTAAGCAAGAGATGAAGCATCGTAAATTTTGAGGTGCGGCATAACACCAGTACTCTTGTCGTCTGTACTGCGTATACCAAAGCCAATACCAACACCACCGCCAAGCATAGAAAGCCAATTAGTTTCGCTAAGATTATCAACTAGACCCTCCGCTGTATCTTCAATATAGTTGAGAAAACACGAAATAGGCATACCACGCTTAGAACGGCCATAGCTAAGAATTGGAGTACTAAAACTGAGCCAATGATTAGAGGCGTAATTGTAAATGCGCTGAGCGTGTTCCGGATTACTTCCAAATGACGATGATACATATGCAAACCTTTGTTGTGGTGATGTTTCATCATCACGCATGTAAGATTCTTTCAACCTTAACTTACCTAATTCATCAAATAGTTTATCTTTTTCTAAGTCTATTTTGACACCCATGTATTCCATATTGTTTACTTTCTTATAATTGTTTTAATATCAGGTGGTGTCCAACCTTCTGGTTTTAGTACCTTACCATCTTCTCTTTTTAATACTTTACCACCTTCAGAAATTTTGGCCAAATTGCTACGTGCAACTTCGTTCCAAACTTCTTGTTGTGGTATATTGAGTGTGTGTTCTAAACCCTCAATTACCCATTTCAAATCAGCACAAGCATCAGCAATCTCTACGGGGTCTCTGTTGCCATATGCTGTAATAAGTTCCCTAAATTCTTCCATTATCAGGTCTACATACAGTTCAGATTGTGGTCCAAAATCTCTTGCCTTTTGGTCACATGCATCCATAAAAACTCTTACATCATTCTTACTGTCCATTGGTGTACTCCTTAATCATGGGGAAAATTGGCTCAATGGCATCAGCACAGGCCAATGCAACATCTTGATGTTCTTTCTGTGTCCCGTTTGCGCTTCGTAGTTGTATATAGTGAACCCAAGAACGAAGCGTTCCATTCATATACAAACGTGAACCTGTCATACCCTCTGGTAATACTGCTCTCGCCTGTTCTTTTGCAATACCATTTTTTAATGCCCATTCGTAAGCTTCTGTTACATGATAAAGTACTACATCTTGCATCATTGCCCATTTCCCTTGCAATACTTCATTATCAGTTTCAATACTATTCTGACGATTCTTTGTATCCTGTAACCGACAGTCCCTTAATTCAAATCCTAACTGGGACGCATCAGCATACCGCTGACTAAATTCCTGGAAGGAAAAGGAACGATGCCTTAAAATCTGTCTTGCTATATCCCGTGTGGTGTCTATTTCCAAACATACGTTCACCATTTCAAGTGGTGACCAATGTTGGTTTTTGATAAGATAACGAACCAACTTTTCAGAAGTTTCGTTACTATTTTGATTGGCAGGATTTGAGACTCTGGCCGCAAAAGCAACCTGTTCTAACAAATTCTTACCGTCTATACCCTGTGTGTATGATATCAATTTTACATTCATAACAAAATCTCCAATTCAAGTTTTTTTCCAATTAATAAATTCCATCTTTGCTCTAAGATTTACAAAGGTATGTTTACTTATGATATCTTGTATTTCATCTGGTGAGAAACCATTCAAAACCATATCATTAATATCTTTTTCGACAATCATTTCTGGCCATATTACCACGTTATAGTGTTCTTCAATGGCTTTGTCCATCTGCTTATGTAGTTCTTTGTTTCTTGGTTCATTGTCATATATCAAGACAATCTTAGATTTGTCAAAATGCTTAGATGCAGCCATTAAATTTGAATCGGCAGTCGCTACCGCATTCTCTAAGAACATGGAGTCAATAGGACCTTCCAGAACATATATCATCTCTTCCTTGTTGATCCTATCAGTACCAAATAACTTGTGGTTGTCCTTGTCTGTCTTTACGGTAATATACCTTAGTTTGGATTCACCCAATGCACGGCCCTGAAATGCCACAAGGTTCTTATCTTCATCATAGAATGGTATTATCAGTCTTGGGTCATCTTCTTTGAGTCCTTCTTTTTCAATCTGGAGTGAATCCACGAAACTCTTGAAATCTTCTGCAAAGTATAAATCCGAATGAAATCCCTCGGGTATTTTTCGTGACTTAACATACACTTTAGCATAATGTTCTTCTGGTAGAGACTGGACCGATGGGATGCCCAAAGACCTCTTAAATTTAGGTACTTCCGTGTGAAGTTCCTCGAAAGTCGGTTTGACGTAGTTATCACGGCCTTGCTCACCATTTTTATACCTCTCAAGTGCATATTCTTTAACTAGGGTTGAATCTACCTTTTCCAGGAAATTGTAAAAGGAAGTGGATGCACCACAATTGTGGCACATATAAAAGTAGTTGTTCTTTTTTTCATAAACATAACCACGAGCTTTGGTTTTGTTTTTTGTTGAGTCGCCACAAAGAGGACACCTGAAATTATACAGGTTATCCTTCTTTTGTGTGAATTTTTGAAGCTTCGGGGATACCCTTAGCAGAAAGGTTCTATCAATGAAAACGGACATAACAAAGGCTTGCGGAGTTTACGAGAAACTTGATTATACAGTATTTAAGTCAAAAAGGCGAGTATCTTTTCAAAATGTCCGGAAAGTATGCCGACTGTTGCAACCGCACCGGCAACCATCCACATGGTTTTTTCTCGGATTTTTTCCAGACCGGAAATCTTTTGGGCAAGTTCGGCATGTTGGTTACAGGATGCATCATACATTTCTTCCAGTTTTTCCACCAAACTTTCTCTAGTCTTGTCAAGGCAATCATGCATCTCTTTAACATCGACTTTTAGGTCATCCATTTTTTCACTAAGGTTCTCCACCTTGGTTTCAACGATGCCGATTCTTTCTACTGTGGTTGCCATTTGATTCTTTCTTATACACTGAAACTACTGCCGCAACCACAAGTGGATTTGGCATTTGGATTGGTTATAACAAACTGAGAACCTTGGATATCTTCTTTGTAGTCCACAGTTGCTCCTTGCAGATATTGCATACTCATGGCATCTATTAGTATCTTAGTTTTTTCAAGAGGTATTTCAAAATCGTCTTCGTTCATTATCTCATCGAATGTAAATCCGTAATTCATTCCACTACAGCCGCCGCCTTCAACGAATGTTCTTAAACATAAGTCTGGATTATCCTCTTCTGCGAAAAGGTCTAGAATTTTTGTTCTTGCTGATTCTGTTATTGTTATCATATTCTGAAACTTTCTCCGCATCCACAGCGGTCACGTTCATTGGGGTTTTTAAAATCGAATCCTTCATTGAGTCCACTTCGAACCCAATCCATTGTTAATCCTTTTAGATATACATCACTTTTTGCATCTACTAAAACTACAAAATCATTTTGTGCGTAATTAATTACACCACTATGCACCTCATACTTATCAACATACTCAATTGTATATGCCAATCCGCTGCAACCAGTAGTTTTTACGCCGAGTTTAATTCCAACACCTTTACCACGTTTATGCAGTTGTGAGTTAATTTGGTCACATGCTTTTTTAGTTAATGAGATCATGATTTAATAACCATTCTTTTCTTTTGAAGTCTGCCACAGCTGCCTTAATCGCATCTTCCGCAAGTATAGAGCAGTGAATCTTAACTGGTGGCAAGGCAAGTTCAGAAGCAATTTCGCTATTTTTAATTTGTCCCGCTTGGTCGGGTGTTTTCCCTTTGACCCATTCAGTAATAAGTGAACTTGATGCAATAGCCGAGCCACAACCATACGTCTTGAATTTAGCATCTGTAATAATTCCTTCCTCCACTTTAATTTGAAGCTTCATTACATCACCACATGCTGGTGCACCAACCATGCCGGTGCCAACTGTTGGATCGTCTTTATCTAGGGATCCAACATTTCGTGGGTTCTCATAGTGGTCGATTACCTTATCGGAATATGCCATTATTTTTTCACAGGAACTGGAGTGCCTTCTAGTTTTTTGTGTACTTTCATTTCTTTACAATTCTGTTTTGGTTTGCCAGCTTTGTCTTTAACAACTTGGCCTGCTTTGTCTTTAACATCAACACACACTTTAGTTGTTTCTGCTTGTACAAACATTGATAGGCATAGGCCTGTAACTAATAGTAATTTTTTCATTTTTCGTCCTTTTTAGTAAATTTCTCAGATGCTGTAAAACCTAAACCTGCAATTACAATGTACATCATTGAATCGTAAATTTTAGAATCTACGGTATGTCCATATAACATAGTGATGAAACCGGATGCACACATTACGAATGCTAATAGTGTGACAACTCTTTTACTGGAGATGGTGCCATTGACACCATCCGTTAACATACTTTTTAAGAATTCCATTTATTTAGATTTCTGGTTGGAAGGCTGGTGCTGGGGCAGGTTTGCCGCCAAATCCTGTGACAACTTGTGCTGCTGGTGCAAATGTTGATGGTGTTGTTGCACTTGACGTTGGTGTGCCAAATGTTGCATTGTTGCTTGGTGTAAATGTTGAAGGCGCATTTGGTGGTGGTCCTGAAACGGTTGGTGGTTTGTTTGCTGCATCTAGTGCCTTTGCTCTAAGGTCTTTATCGTTACCCGCTAGCATGATGCCAGATAGAGTACCAGTTAAGAAGGTTGCAATAGGAATAATCAACTCAAAAAACTTCTGGTCAATCGGTGAGATTGCGTTCAATGGTTGTGTTACAAAGATAATTGAATATAGAACAACAAAGACAATACCCGTCAATGTTAAAGCCAAACAAATACCGATGAAGAATTTCAGACGAGCCATTAATTGCTCTTCTGTGTACATGTTATTATTTTCCACAGTTAGCTCCTTGAGTTGGTGTAGTGCATTGTGTTGATGATGGTGTCGAAATTTTAGGTGTATCTGGACCTAATCTTGGATCACGTTGTCCTTTAAAGATATGTTCAGGACAAGTTCTTGTCACATCACATTTAGGCATCTTACAAAAGTCTTTATCCCAATTGTCGGGGTCTTGACAAGGATAACGGAATCTATCACCACCAAAGAAGGCTAATGATAGTGGTAGAATAAGTAGTGCAAGTCCTATGTATAATAGTTTTTTATCATTCATATTTTTTCCTTAATTACACCAGCTTTGTTTGGCATCACCATAATATTCACGAGCAAAGCCGTTGGCAATCAATGCTGCACGTAAACTCTGGCCGTTTAGAATGATATCGCCCAATACACGACCACCAAATTTATCCCAACCATATAAAATGACTTGTCGCTGTTGGCTGGCGTTAATGAGACCTTTAGTGAAAACGCTAGCGGATTCACCACGTTGCTTTTCGCTGTCGCATTGACCTCTAAATCCTTTTTCCGGAGTATCGACTCCGTAGACTCGTACCGCAAGTTCGGGCTTAAGGGGTGCAGGTAGAAAGGGTGCGGCGATAACAACCGTATCGCCATCCGTTACTCTGATAATTTGTGCGTCATAGGTAACGCCTTGTGGTGTCTTTTGAGCAAACACCAAACAAGGTATTAGTGCGAGTACTAATAAAAACTTTTTCATATTATACTCCGAAAACGTGTAGTGCATGTTCATAATGTTTGATGCGGTCATCTAGGCCAATTGTTCCGCCATTAATCTTTTTGGTTAAGGTTAATATATCACCTTTGTCTGCCCACTTATTTAAATCGTTTGTTTCCCAGAACCAACAGGCTGACTGTGCAGCACCTTCAAAGGTAGCAAGATAATCGGATGCTTCTTCTACTGTGATACCAAGACTGCCTGCAAAGAACGTATAGTTATCACGGCCGGTCAATTGAATTAGTCCACGACCACAAAACTTGTACCCATCACCAGAAGCTTCATTTCCATTACCCATACGTGATGCATAGATACGATTTGCAATTGCTTCCTGTTTGTTTGGTTTGTTTGCATACTCATTTGCAATATCATCATTTGGAAAGTACTTACCAAACAACTTGCGTAATGATGGAGCCTTATAATTCAAATTCTCTTTAAGGAATATAAAACCACCAGACTCATGTGAACATTGTGCTATGAAAGCCGCCATTCTCTGAGGTGTATTGATTTCGTAATCAGGTAATAAAACTGACAAGGCGTCATGCCAATGGTCAATGTATAGGTTCTTAGGAAGTAATTGTTTTAATTGTTCTTTTGTTAGTTCCATTTTCAGTCCTTATAATGTTATAGGTAACCATAATAAAGCACCTTGAGTCATCAATAGTACCGCAAGCAGGCCTAGGCCAATGCCAATCCAATACATTCGTTTATTTAATGTCAACATAGATGCAGCTAATATAACAATTGCAATTTGATAAAGTGCATTTGAATAAGTATACCAAGGACTACGCATTTGAGCAACTGCTCTTTCTGCTTCAATTCCTCTAGCCTTGGCCATTAAATCTTTTTTACCTTCTTTTGGTTCATTTTCATAACGATCAATCTTTGCTTTCATCACTTCCGCTTTTCTGGTGTCACGAGCTCTTACCGCATTATCATAAGCCATTTCAGCTAGTGATTGTTTAATACTTTTTGCTTGGTAGAATGACCAGACATTATTTGCTTCAATAGTATTTTCTAGAATTTGTGATGAATTGCCACCATCAAGTAATGATGTAATGGCTAAAAATGCGGCCAAGAATGTAATGATCCAACCAGTGCGTTCTTTTGTGATTTCTTGTTCTTCGGTCATTTTACACTTTCAAATATAATTTTTTGTTTTTGATACCATTCAATCCATGCATCAGTCTTAACTGCACATTCATAATAGGTGCCATAGTTCACGGTTATAGTTTTTGTAATGTCACTTAGCTTAGCATCATCTTCTATCTTTTGTAGTTGTGGACAAGTAGTCATTGCAACAACACCTGGTGATTCGGGAAACTTCATCGTAACAGGAACAGTAGTTGAACAACCAGTTGCTAAAAAAGCAAGTAGTATGAAAATTGCTAGTATGAATATTTTAATCAGATTCATTTTTCTTCAGAAAGTTTATTTACTTTAGTAACATAATTAATTGTATCTTTTGAAGGCGTTGATCCGGGTTTTCTCATTAAACCTTTTTCTTTTTCTTCACGTTTTTTGGCTTTTGCAATTTTATCTAAATTAACTTGTGATATTTTACCCCAAGGACCGTAACCTTCTCGGTGCATAACAAATTTAGTACTACCAGTCTTCTGTGTTGGAGTTGATTGTGCTGATGCTGCACGAATAGCAGCATAGTCAAGTGGCTTCTTTTTTTCTTCTGGTGATTTATGTGAAATGAACTGTTTGAATGTTTTCATTTTGGTGCCTCTGCTGCATCATTGATTGATTTTATGAACTCTTTCGGTATTTCACATTCTCCGCCAGAAGTAAATTTGGTATCATATTTGACCACTTCTCTATCAATGTATTTAACAATGTCTTGGCCACGGGTCTTAATCACTTGTGTCTTTGTAACAACTTTCTCCACAATCTTTATATTTTCTTCTTTTGATTGTGTTTCAGCAATTGCAACTTTTTCTTCCATTTCTTTGACTCTTGCTTCCCATGCATCATTATCATATATTGCACCAGACATGAATGTACCTATGACTATTGCTGCAATAGAACCAAGTTGTATTGGTGTTTTATAGATGTACAGAAATGGAATGAAACTAAGGAATCTAATTAGATATGAAGCGGCCAAACCAAAAATGCCGGATATTAACACGGCGTAGAAAATCCAATTAGGTAACCATTGCAATATCCACATATTACATATTTGGTTGTTTGCGTTTAACGAATGACATTACTGGATTTCTTTTTTTAGAAACACCAGGTTCTCCACCTGCACCGCCAGAACCAGCAATGTTTCCACCACCGACACTATTGGCTGGTGCGCCGGCCATACCATCTTCTTTGACACAACTGCCTTGTGCAAATTCTTGTGTGCCTTTTTTACGTTTGTATCCTGGCCAACAAGCTTCTACAAATTGTTTAAATGTTTGCATTAACAGTTCCACTTTCTCAGAGCTAAAGCTTTACGACTTGGTTCACCATTTGGTTTTTTCATTGCGCCTTGCATACCACCCATGCGAGCACAGAATGATTTTCTACGGTTTGCTGCTTTAGAACCTGGTTTTAGTTTAGATGGTTTTGTTGTGACAGCCATTGAGAGTTTTGAACCTGGATTTTCTCTGCGATATGAAGCGATGCCTTTACGGTTCAATCCGCCTTTAGGATCTTTACCCTCTTTACGTTGCCAAGCGGCAGATTCTTCTACTAATTTTTCATCACTTATACACTCTAGTTCTTTCCAAATTAATTCAGAATCAACGTTTAAATCACAAGCAAAATCTTCTACCATTTCCTCAATAACATCAAAGAGATATTCAACTGATTCGTTTTTGCTAGACATGTAACCAGCAGATGTTTCAATATAGTCTGCGGCTAATGTTACCTTAGATTGAACCCAAGCAGGTACCTGCATATTTGGATCTTTAACTACATCACGCATCATATTGATGGAACGTTCCATTTGATTCAATTGATTCATAATCATGCTGCCCTCATCATCCATCTCTTTACCCATGGCGATGGCAATATGGTTTTCGTCTATTTTGATGTATTCGTTGAATTTTTTCATATGTTTCTTAATATCTCTGCGACATTCATATCTAGTGGTAAATCGGATGATAATATAGTTTTTCCATTGATACCATAAACAAAATCAGGCATAATATCAAGATAGTCTAAAAAGGTCTTTAGAATATCATAATCACGTTCATCAGTCTTATAGAACAATATTCTTGCTGTAGCTTCAGGACCAAAAACATTATTCAATAAAATGATATGGTTCATTATCAATCGTTCTTTGAGAGATTTTGTTATCTTATATCTACGGAATAACCTTTTCAGGTATTTCGTTCTTTTGATATCTCCTTCAAATTCCGACATAATACAATGCGGTGATGTATAGCATTTCATAGCATACAACATAAAGTTTTCGTCATTCAAATCATCAAACATATTATAGAGGGGCCGAAGCCCCTTTTGTTAAGCGTCAGGTAAAGTAATATCGTCTGAACCATCACCTTTAACTTCGGAAATGGCAACTAACGTTTCATACTGAACACGACCTGCACGGCCGCCAGAACCAACTGTCTTTACGTTCCAACCAATGTGTGTTGCGTGTTCTGCACCACTAACACTTTGACTTAGACCACGACTTGCAATCGCTGTTGCACGTACACCAGCAACAATATCAAAGTATTGAGTTGCAGCACCTTGTGTTGTAAGGTCAATAACAACGTTGTTAGCTGCATAAGCGGCAGTTGCTGCTAATGAGAAACGATTGGCATCAACAGGCACAACATAATATGTGTTTGCGTTTGTAATACCACCAATGTTTGCAGAACCATTCCAGTTATAAACTAGAGCAGCACTATTTGCTTGGCCGTGTGCAGTATACATAACTACGTTATTTGCAACAATAACTGCAGCTATTGGAATAGTTAAAACTGGTTGTGCAACTGTAACTGCTGGAGTTGATGTGTAACCAACACCTGTGTTTGCGACTGTGATATTACTCACTTGGCCAGCAGCAATAGTAGCGGTGGCACTTGCACTATATGCACCAGCACTAGCTACAATAGAAACACCAGGTGCTTCAACATATCCAGAACCTTGATTTGACAATGAGATATCTACTACATTATCACCACCAGCAGCGGTTTCTGTAGCATCTACCATGAACAATCCAACAGTCATACCTTGTGTATATGCCTGGAATTGTGTATTACCATACAGCAATGCAACGTTTGCAGCTGTTGGTGCGGATGCAACTGGCGCATTTGTTGTTTGTACTGTATCAACAGCCCAATATGGTGCATTAGCTGCGTTATCGTTATTTCCCCAAGATGACATGTTATTCTCCTTTTAACCGTGGGTTATATTTACTATTTATCTTTTTCCAGAAATTGGTTTACGCATCTTCATCATAGGGTCGATTTCGATGGTATCTCGTTTTTCACCAGTCAAGGTGGTACCGCCTGTTAAGACTGCTGCGGCTTTAGGTTCCTCTAAATCTGCACTGACGTTTTGCATCTTTGGTTTCTTACCATAAGCTTCCTCTTTCACACCCTTCTTTTTGTAGATGGATTTAATGATACGAGCAGACTTAGACATTTGAATTAATTTCTTATTCTTATCTTTTGGTGCAACATCATCAGGATTATTTGCACCGTCATTAGGCATTGATGATGCGGCCTTTGGATCCTGATAGTTCTCATTTTTAGGCGTCAAAGCACGTTTGGCATTTTCTGCATTTCTTGCTGTTTCTTCTTCACGTTTCTTTTTGGCATTTTCTAATGCTCTCTGGAAACGGACCGCAGCAGATTGAGCTTCTGCAACAACTTCTTCATCATGTTCTACTGAATCACCCATGTAACGACCTTTACCATATCCACGGTCATTTCCATCATGAGTTGATGGGATTGGTTTTTGAGGACCAGAATTTGCCTTTTTCATCTCTGCTGATGTTCTATCACCAAGTCTTTTCAGGCCAGCATTACGAGCATTAAGTTTTGTAGTTGCTTGTTTATCTGAACCCATACTAGACATTACTTTAACTGCAGCATCCATTCTACTCTTAACAGCAGCTTTGTGGTATCCGTCTGTTGATACTTCATCAAGTTCTTCAACCGATTCAGTTGCTTTCACTTTTGCAATGGTATTACCAGATTTTCCAAACTTGTTAATTTTTGCTCTAGCTAAATTGATTCCTCGGTCTCTTTTGTTTGCTCTTACATTATCTTTTTTATCATCTTCGTAATCACCAGTATCTGTATCCCTATAACTACTATGTAACGCATCCATACGGTCACTTCTTGCTTTATTTACATATTTTCCAAGAGCTCTTTTTGATACTTCGTCTAATTCAATTTCTTCTTTGTTGTGTTTCTTTTTCAAATACTTGTCAACCTTACGGGCATATTCATCTTTTACTTCTTCGGCCACATTATGGTCTCTTTTCCATTTCAGGAATTGTCCCATCTTGGAATGTGCAACCATTTGGTTTTTAGTAACGTATTTTGGATTGATACCTCTAGAAGTCAAATATTGTTTTAAAGCAGCGTCTTCCGCAAGGTTTGCTTTTGCAGACCACGGATCGAAAGGATTGGTTCCAAAAGATGGTTTCTCAGCAACACCTTTTTTAACTACAGATTTTAATGTTTGTGCTTTGCTCATTATTGTGCCTTATTTGTTCATCATTTCTTTTTGAACTCTATCTAAAGATTTTTTAGCCAAGTACCTTGCGTGGTTCAATGGCTTTAAATCGTGTGTATCATTAATACTAGAGACAAAAGGTCCGTCTTCCTGACTGGTTGGTCCTTTTGCCTCAGTTACTTTTTTTCTTTGGCCTGTTCTGGTTTGTCTTTTTGTTTAGAACCACCATATGCAGAACCTTGTTTTACACCTGAACCACCATTTGGTTCTGGTTTACGAGGAGTTTTATAATCAAATGCGTTTTCCATGAATTGTTTCAAGGTTTTTCCTTGAACTTCTTCTTTTTGGAAATCTTTTGGAATTTTTCCTTGTTCTGGTTGATGGGCTGATAAATGTCCATAATAATGGTCATCTTTACCCGATTTCTTTCTTAATTTATCTACTTGTTTTGATGCACTATCAATTGTTTTATGTTTGCTTACTATTTTAAGTTTAGTATCACCAGGACCACTATTACGATAAACTCCATAGTGTCCTTTTGTATCTGTACCAAACATTCCTCTACTGGGTAAATCATTAATTCCACCCTCATTCACTGGTTTCTTAGCAGGCGCAGGCTTCTTTTTCTTGAAGGACGGATAAGGTGCTGTCTGCGTGAATGCGTTGGAGACCGGTCTCACACCTTTGTACTCCGCCTCTTGCATTTTTTTATTGTCTTTTTTAGCAACGTCTTTGATGCCTTCTTCAACAGTTTCTTCTTCTTTGACGGCTTTCTTTTCACCACGAAGAATTTTGAAATCGTGTGCATCAACTTTGTTGTTCTTATTTTTATCAATTAAATGTTGATTTCCTTTAAGTGCTTCTTGTTGTAAAATATCTTTTACTGCATCAGCAATAGGATCGTGTTTTCTTAGATTAATCATTTTATTTTCCTTTAGTAATGTTTGTTGCAGCTGCAGCCATAGTTTCACCTTTTGCTTCTGCGGCGCCGCCGTGGCCGAAATGTTTTTCTTTTTGTGCTTGGTCACTATACTCTTTAGCTTTGTCCATCAAGTGAGCCTTTTGGCGTTTGATTTCTTGAGCATCATGGTGTTCAGTTTCCGGTGTGGATTCTCTAACGAATTCTGTGAATCTTTTCATTTTTTCTTCTTCTTTATTGAACTAGAACCAAATTTATCTTTTGGATTTTCCATTGGTTCTTTATTTGTGGAACCACCCAAAACACCATAAACACCCATTTCAGAATCAGATGGATCATTAAACGATTCTCTATATGTTACATCGCCTAGACCAGACATAGGGTATACTGTACCCTGTTGGCGTGTATCAAATTCTGGTCCAACTGTTGTTATATTTCTCATACGTTGATTAACAGTTGGTGAATCCATAAAACGATTACGTTTTACTTTTTCTTTGTCTTTGGAGAAGTTGTTTTCTTTGGGAATTGGACTGATTTTGAGGCTGGGGCCTTCTTCGCTATAGGTTTTGAAGGTGTAACTTCCTCGCTTTTTGTTTCCGTCCCACTTGATGTTGTCGGCATTGGAGTCGCTGGCACGATTATCAGGGGTGGCGTCTCCTGGACCATCGGCTTTTGGACCGGTTCCGGTTGAGAGTCTTGGACCACCACTGGTTCGACTGGCTTTGTAACTTTCAAAAAATCTAGAATTTTTCTTAACATTTTCATTTTCCTTAAATAATGATGTGATACTAATTTTACCACGACTTTCCAACCAAGAGAACGCAATTTCGTTGTAATTTCTGTCCTCGATGAACCTATTTATTTTTTCGTAAGTATCAGTAATATCCTCTTGGATTTCTTCAAAGGATGAACTGTTATTGAACTCCATAAATTTAGAAAAATTCTGTTTATATGATTCTTTAGATGTTTGTGCAAGTTGCCACTTATCAAATCTAACAGATTCGGAAATTGATTTGGTCAGTTTTTCATTACGTTCTTTACTGGCCTCATTTGTTGTATCAACAAATACCAGTGCAACATCATAACCAAATTCTTCTAATTCTTCTCTAATGGTAATCATTCTGATGTGGTCATCAGCAGGACCATTAATGATTAGTGGCCCACGATTACGAATTGCTTCTCTACGATAGTCGGTTGTTTTTTCGGATAACTTCTGTTTGTCCATCAATAAGTCAAATGCTTGTACTGAATTCAATTCTACTGCTTTTGATTCTGCAATTGCTTCACGAATAATAATGTCTTTACCTGAACCTGGTCCACCCGTCACAAAGATTGCTTTGAATAGTCCACGATTGACTTCTTCATTCATGCCCATGCCTTTACGAACATCACGGAACAACTCTTTTGCATGTTTTTCTGGAACGTGTGGAGGAACACCTTGTCTAAAAGAATTGAAATCTCCACTCTTTGCATGGTCACGCATTTTAGATGCAGACATACCTTCTGCACCGTCAGCATCAGGGTCCCGTTGGCCGGCAGATTTAACTTCAATCTTTTTGAAATTGAAAAGTGATCCAGCTGCTGTTCCGTTGTATTGTTTTAACTTTTCTTGATATTCATTGACACGGTCTGAACCTGCAACCATAATCAAGTGGTCGTGTCCCATTTGATGTAATCTTGCGGCATGTTGTAGGAATGTTGGTTGTTCTTTGCTTGATGTTTCGATGTTTGTATCTGGAAAAAATCTCTTAGTGTGTTTTAATTTTGATTTAACATCCAACGGATTCTTCTTAGCGTCATTAGAATGTGAGATTATAACATGGTGTGGTGCTTTATAATCTTTTCCAATTTGTTTGACTTTATCAACCAATTTTTCATGGCCAGTTGTTGGTGGATTCATGCGACCAAAAGCCATCACCACAGGCTTGTGTGTTTTTGAATCCGATTCTAATTTTTCTAAGAATGATTTCATTTAATCTTTGTGTCCCAAAGTTTTCTTGAATTTAAACAAATCTTCATCTTTGTCCAAATCATATGTACTTTTATTTAAACCTGATTTACCATCAGGATGAAATGCAACTGTTCTAGCTGATTTATTACCCTTTTGTTTCTCTCTGATTCTCCAAGAACCTTTACCAGATATATTAGGTAGGCCATGGCCGGTTTCATCTTTTTTGCCTACACTATATGTACCATAACCACCAACCTGTAAAACGTGTACGTGGTGGTCTTGTAGATATGCGTGAGCTGGATCTAAATCTGGATGCTTAATTTCTATTGTCTTTGCACGACCAGATTCTGTTGTTGTGGCTTTATTCGGATTCTTAAAGTGTTTATTCATGTGAGCCAAAACTCCAGACTTCTCTATTTGTTTTGCATAGAGTGGTCTTTTTTCTCTGGCAGCATCACCGATATGCCAACCTTTTTCTTTGGTGTGGTGAATTGTTAATTGTCCCATGGCCGCAGTAACACCATCTTTTGTTTCACCATTCAACAATGAACCGGAAACAGTACCGTTATGTACAGTTTTCTTTTGTCTGTTTTCAACTGCAAAGTCTGTACCACCGGTGGAACCTGCACCTGAGAGATGATGTGGCATGATACCATGGTGTTTCAATCGATCAACAAACTTGGACTCATAATCATGTCCTTTGTTTGTTGGTGCTTCACCAGGTTTGTGCATTTTGGAAATAGGAATCAATTGATGATTTCCCGTTTCATCTTCAGCGTGTACATGAATTTTACCATTAATACGTTCAACACTTTTTAATTTAACTGAAGATCCGGCCGGTAAATCCTCATGTTCTGCTGCTAGTGTATGTGTAAATTCTTTTGAACCTAGGTGTGGAGTAACATATTTCTTTAGATGGTCTTCGCCTGCTACACCAGATGCAGTCATCTTACCACGACCTTCATTTAATAAAAAGATTTTAAAAGTATCCATCAAATATTCCTTATTCCAGCAAAGTTTCTACGAGAGAACTCTGCACGATTAACAAATTTATCAGATTCATTATTGTGATGAAATACGTAACCTTCTGGATTAGCATCTTCACCACCATGTTGGTGTTGAAATTGTTGATGTTGATTCATTGTATCAATCAATGCACCTTTTGCAGACTGTAGATGGCCATGCATTTTGAAAAGATTATTATAGTGTTTTTTATTACGTTCAACTTTACCAAGTTCATCTTTCAAATCTGCTTGTTTGGTTGTACGATTCTTTTCTGTTTTTAATTTATCAATATCTTTATTCTTTTTGGTTTCTAACCAACTCTTAAAATTCTGATGATTTGGTTGTTCACCTGTGCGGACAGTATGATTCATATATGTTTCTAGTGATCCACCAGCTCCATGATGATCGCTGGTACCAGCATACATGTCACCACCATGTGTATCATGCATTGCTTGTGCAGCTGCAAGATGACCATTGAATTTCTTTTGGTGTTGTGGACTGAAATGCACTTTTGATGTATCCATTCTAGGGTCAACTGAGTATACATCAGGATGTTTTGTAAACTTTTCATGGTTGACTTCATGTGATGCACTCAGACTTGCTGCATCGTCACCATGATAGGAAAGATGTGTAACAACACCAATTTTTGATTTTTTAACTTTGTTGGCCTCATCACCATGTGCGGTGTAGGTTAGACCAGAAGGATTTGGATGAAATGAATGTCCACCATTATCTTCTTTTTTCTTATCTTCTTTATCTGTGCCAAACATCATATCACCTTGATACACACCCTCTTTTGGTGCGACTTTAGGTAAATGTGTCAGTGCATCTTTTAATTTTGCGGCCAAACCAGGAGCATGGCCGTGATTAGCGTCAACGTCCTGTGGTGTGTAATTAATCTTAGGTGTTTTGTTGAAAGCAGACTTTGATGCAACAAAGAACTTACCAGTCTTTGGATGATGACCATAAACAAGGGCTGGTGAACCATCATATTTTGTGGTCAACTCAGATGATTTTTTACCAGACTTGATATGTTCACCTGCGGCTGTTAGGGAAGCAATAGCGTGTTTTGCACCTTTTTCACCTGTTTGTAGAGGGCGGTCTTCCACATGCGTCAAATGTTTAATCTGACGGCTAGCGCCTTCTTCAGGATCTTCTTGTTCGGTCAAAAAACTTTTGAAAGATATCATTGTTTACCTATTGAATTACAACACACTTTGGTTGACTGTAGGTTATTTATACAATTTTTTAACCAATATATTTAAATTTTTGAATTATTGGGTTGGATACATATCAGTCGTGCATATACTGGCCAGTTAAGGCCGTAACGCATCCAGTATTCATCATATCAAATTCCAATAATTTACTTGATGGAACGTTAATCATATGTGAATGTTCGGTGTCTAAACCTTTATTAAATAAGGCAAAATTCTTATGTATAATGTCAATATACTCATCAACCAACGAGAAACACCAAGAGTACAATCTGGTTTCCAGTACGTGAGTGGAACCATATGAGTTCTGTACATCCAGTGGCATCCAACTTTGTACTCTCTTTTTGAATACAAATTTACCAAAAGTATTGTCATAATCTTTTAGGTCAAATTCATCTAGTAGACCGACTCTGCCACCTAATTTAAACATTCGGCCTTCCATATTCTTAAAGTCATATTTCTCTTTTAGATGCATTATACTGTTTAAAATTAGGAAGTTTTCACCAAAACTTTTCAAACCATGGCGATTGATTTCTTGTGCAGAAGTATTCGTAGACATATCCAAAAAGATATCAACCTTAGATTTTATGACATCCAGTTTCCAATTTTCCAAAGGATGAACGGAACTATCTGTGAAAACAATCAAAGAATCTTTGGTTCTTCTACGAACACTATCAAACGTTTCTATTGTTTGTGTGTATCTATCTTCAAAATTGACGACACCAATATTAGGTTGAATACATGATGATACTATAAAAATGTTTTTCATTATTTAAAATTATTCAACGTTTCAACAACATGATTCAAGTCAGATTCAGTTAACCACCAACTAATAGGTACACAAGTTTGCGTTGCATCAAAACTGGTAACACCGGACAAATGGCCTTCTGCAAATTGTTTTGTAGAGTCGTACATATCATTTCTGAAATGAACTGGACTGCAAACAATACCATTCGTTTCTAGGTATTTTGTAAATTCTGCTTTTCTTCCATTAAGAATATGCATACTCAATAACCAGAATGAACAAGTTTCATCATACGTTGGCATAATCAAGTTTGGATTATTAACATTTTCAATTAAGAATTTTGCATTTCTTCTTTGTTGCAAAACAGATTCTCTTGCTTCTGGAATATTACATAAACCAATCGTAGCATTAATATCATTCATGTGATATTTGTAACCTGCTTTGGTGATGTTTTGTGTACATCTAAATGATTCTGATTTTGTTCTGTCTAAACCGAACCATCTGAGTACTCTGGCTTCATTTGCCTTTTCTTCATTAGGACAAATCAAAAGACCACCATCACCACTGGTTAGGAATTTAATTGCTTGTAGACTGTAACAAACATAATCACCACGTTCCGGTTTCGTTTCCAAGAAAGTATCCCATGTGTGTGCAGCATCTTCAATAACTGGTACACCAAATGATTTTAAGGTTTTGAAATCACAGATTTTTCCGGCCCAATTAACAGCAACAATTGCTTTGGTTTTTTCTGTGACAAGTTTTCTTGCCGATTCTGGATCCATAAGACCAGTAATTGGGTCAATATCCGCCCATCTGATTTTGGCATGACGGTGAATGATGCCAACTTGTGACGCAAAACAAGTTTGTGGAGTTGCAATTACTTCATCACCAGGTTCAACATCACATAGGTGCAAAGCCAAATCAATAGCAGATGTACAAGAGTTTAATGTAACTGGCCTAACATTGGTTTTCAATTCAGTTTGCAGTGCAGTTTCAAATTCTTCAACCTTTGTACCTTGGCCAATGAATCCAGACATTAGTACTTTGCCAACTTCTTCTGGTACCTGGTCTGACATTCTAACTTTAAATAACTGAATCATAATGATACTCCATCTTAATTATTTTACCATCATCTCCGGTAACTCTGAAACCAATTTTGTTGTAGACCGAAAAGGCCTTCATATTGGTTTTCAATACTTCCAACTTGATTGGTAAATTAAATGGTTCAGAATTTTTTACAAGATATTCAAAGAGTGTGTGACCATAACCTTTGCCTCTCTCTGAGTCAATCAAACCACCCGTCAATAACACAGCTCCATCTTCAACTCTTATGTAACCGTAGCCAATCATTTCACCAACAACACCATGATATACCTTATGTAAGAGATAAATCTTATTGGTTTCTTTATTAAGATTTTTATACCAATTTTGTTGTTGTTCATATGAAATTTCTGAAGTATTTCTTGTCATAAAATCTTTACAGTTATTTCTAATTTGTCTCATTCTTTCCGCTTCATTTTCTGTACTCACGGGAATTAAGAATATATCTTTCATATTATACCTCTTTATTAAAATCACTAAAAATAACAAATGGATCAAGTCCAAGTTGGTGGTCTGGAATTCTATGTAGTTCAAACAATTCCGGATGTTTGACGGAAGCTATCAACATTAATGTTTGGTCATCATCAACCATGCCATTACTTCCCAATAAGATAAGACTTTCTTTCATGTATTCTTCGAATTTTGGCCATGCAGTTTTTCCACCAACAATCTTTGCACCTAATATGTATACATCATTAGTCGAGATTATATCCTGTATGCCTTTGTTGTCATAGTCTTTATAATTGAACAGATGCATTTTATTAACATCGAAATCATATGACCATTTTTTACTTGCTGGTACCTTATCAGCAGTACGGCAATAACCAAAGTCTAACCAAGATACCAATTCGTTTGTCGCAAAATTATTTTTAATTGCAACATTAACAAAAAATGATTTTAAATAATTAACAACGACATAATGAGGATTCCAATATTCAGGATTTGCTCTTTGTGATGGATGAATCATCTTTTGAAAACTTTCATTACTCTGGATGTTGCCGATCTCCCCAATCAACTTGTCATACTTTTCAAAAATATCAAGCGAAATGAATTTTGTTGGCCTATCACCACGTAATGGTTGTAGTTTTTCAATTATATCTGGTGTAGAGAAAACAACCATTTCGTTTTCCATTTGAGCCATATGAGAAAAACGTTCAATGTATGTTTCGGTGGTTCTCTGTAGATATGCTGGCAGACCTTTATCGGGTGTCCAGTCACCACGGCCAATATCGTAAAAAGCAGTAACAATAGTAATATCACTCATCATGTTGTCCTAAAAGTAATTAATTCCTCAACACCATACTTATCATGGTAAAATTTCTTCAATACAGGATCCCTATCATATTGGTGTACAATATAATAAGGTTGGTCATCACCAGTTAACATTAATCCATCCCGAAAGATTGGATGTTTCTCTGTGATGAATGGTGCGAAATGTTCTTTCTCATCCGGTTTGTTTGTAACGTGTAGATTGCAACAGAAACCATCATTCAAACCACTAATGTAGGTACTACTAATGTATGGATACCAATTCATCAATACATTATATGCGGCTTGGTCTGCAACCCAATCTGCTCTATTTAAAGATAGTTGGTATAATAATGCACACATTCCAGAAACACTTGATGCTTTGCCGGCCAAGGTGCCGACATTCAATACTTCATATTCTTTAATATCTTCATAAAAATATTGACCAAAACATTTTAAAATGTTATCACGATTCCAATGTTCGTTTTTTATTTTGATACATTCTGATACTGCAACCAAATTTATATCATCAGAACGTTGTGTAATCTTATCTAACAAATAGTCCATAGGATCAAGTTGAAAAATTACATCACGCACATCTGTACTAACAACAAATCTATATTTGTCTAAGTTTCTTTTTAGGAAATCATAGATGTGCATGAATCGTTCCATATGAAACATTGTACCAGATTGTGACTTGGCCGGAATAGCAATAAATCCGGCCTGTGTAATTTTGTTAAGTGTTTCTTGTGATGCATCAATCGCAATCAGAACTTTGTCACCCTTGAATGTTGTTTGATTGATTGATTCAATCCAAGGTTTGACTTGTTCGTAGTTATAGTTTTTAAATGCACCTATAATCAGGTCTTTTTGCGCCATGGTAAATCTCCATTATATTGTTTGTTTATCATCTCATTTCCTCTTAAAAAGAATTCTGTTTGTACAGAATCTGCTCTACTAGCAACTCTATAGTTTATTGTGTACTGGCCATTCGTGTCGAATTCTGGTGAATTCTGCATCATAAATGGTGACAATATTCTGTCAACTTCCGGTTGCTCTTGTGGATGTCTTGCTCTGCGGTACCAGTAAGGTGAGAAACCTAATGCTGCGGCCTTAGGTATCATAAAACAATTCACATCAATGAATTTATCATTAATCACAGAGGTCCATTTACCTAGTGATTCACAATCATCGTTACATATATATTCGCCTTCTTGGCTGACGATTTTACGTAGTGAGTATGCCCATTTATTTCCCTTTGATATAACATCAACCAAGGTTTCAATATGATTTGGTTCGTACCAATTATCTTCATCCAAGAAACATAGGAACTCACCGTTTGCAATATAGGTCATTGCACCATATATTCTGTGTCCGTTGTATTGGTCTTTTCCTGTTGCGTATGGAAGGTCAACTAGGTCAATATGTGGATACTCTTTGGCTATCACACGACCTTTTGGTTGGCCATCAACAACAACTAAGTGTTGTATGTTATCATAGGTTTGGTTTTTAACCGAGTCTAACGCTTGGCGTACACACGGTGCACCTGTGGTAGGTGTAATCACTGTCACTAACGGTTTCATAATGTATCATCCTCTAGTTAATTTTAATATTGCCTCAATTTGTTTTTCAATTGCTGGTTTGCGATTAGGCCAATAGATGTATTCTTTATCACCTGTACTATGTAGTTTCTTTAGGAAAGGTATAATCATCTTCTCAAGTTCAGCCAATCGTCTTTCTGTTTCCGACAAATTGACCTTGTAGTTCTCAACGGTCTGCACACTCTCTTTAATAGAAGAATTGTATTCTTGTTCAGAGATAGCGGAGAAACCAAAATCATTTTCGGTATCTTCATACTGTTTCAATATTTTATCAAAGTCTGTTAGTGCCATAATTACATTCTCACTATTACTGCATTTGCTGGTGTATTATCTGTAACAACAATTCGTCCTGCGGAATCACCTTTCGATGGTGATTTACCATAAATCTTTGGAGTACCCTGACTATCTTTAGCTGAAGGATCAAATCTTTGGTCTTCCCTTCTTGCTCTCAATCTAAAATATAACTCATGTGTTTTTGCATATTCATGTGATTCTGTTAATACACCATTAAGTGTCAACTGATTTTTTTTATCATCATATTTACCAGAAACATTCATAGGTCCAATGTACATGTAATCTATTGGCCCACCCATCTTTTCATTACCAACAACTATTTTCACTTTATCTGTATTTCCTATTTTACCATAAACATCTGGAACTTTATCACCAATAACCAACTTTTCTTTTTTTACTAAATGGTCGTATGCAGTTTTCATAAACTTTTTAGCAATACCAGGAACAGCTAATTCTAATCCTTTTAATCCTCCACCAGCTAAAGAAGGAGCAGATTCTCCTTTCAAAGACAGGTTTAGTTCTTCGATATTTTTACCTTTTACCACTTCAAATACAACATCTGTATATGGTTCGGATCCACCGGTTTGCCGACCTGTAAACTTTTTGGCACCAATGACACCAATTATTTTAGTTTTTCCAGCAATAACTGTTATTGGATTGTTTTTATTTTTTTTGATAGAAGAATTGATACTATCAATAACACCCATTTCTTGTCGTTCAGCTGATGCACCGGCCATTGTTAACTCCCAAATGAAAGTATTTATCTAATTATTTGAATGTCTTTTCCAGAGGTCCAAACTTCAAGTTCAGTTCTTAAACGATTTTCTGTCTTTAGGGTTTCGAATCTATTTACGGCCTTTTTTCTCCACCATTCAATCAAGTTTACCAGATTGTGTTTTTCATAGTTTTCACCAGGAATAAGCACGTCCGTCTTACAATTTACATAGTCAACCATGTTCTTAAATCCATAGTCACTGATGTAATATCTTTTTTGTTCTGTCAACCCTTTTGCTTTGAGGATCGTTGCTATGAATGTGTCCCCTTCAGGACTACCTTTAAGAGCAGCTTTAGTAAGTGAAATAATCTTCATCGTTGTTTTTAATTTCTTACTTGATGCATCATCATCAACAATATCACCAACAATATCTTCCACATATGCACGTAAGTCATCATAGGCTTTTCCATGCATCATCGGTATAAAATCAGAATCTGTCAGACCTTTATAACGAATGTATGGTTTCATGCCATCATATTGTGAAACGGTCTTAGAACTTCCATACAAACTGGTAGTCTCAAAGAGACATAGATTCATACCATATTTTTTATTAAGTATTTCTCTAACTTCATGTGATGTACATATTGCGGCCAACAGTTTACCGCCAAGATAGTTGTAACCAAATGGTTGTGCAGGTACGATAACAAATCCCATCATGGCAGAACCATTGAATCGTTTGGACCATTCCGGTTTCTGTGTGAACACTTGACCAAGAAGTTCATTGCGAGGTTTCATGTTGATTACAGGTGAACCTAGTCTAATGAATCCTACAATCTTTCCTGTGTTTTTCTCCAAGACAGCCAATCTTATTTGACGACCAACTGGTGAAATGTTGATATGTGAACTGGTAATGTTCAATAGATTCTCCCACTTTTCTTGTGGTATTTCTAATACTTCAAAATCCATATCTTTTGGATGCATTGTAAAATCTGAGAACAAATCATCTTCTATGGGAAACAAAGGGTTTGTCGATAGTCCACCCAAAGAATTTAATTTCTGGTCACGCATGTACTCATCAACACGATTGAAGTTACCAAAATAATCTTCAAACACCTTAGCGCAATGTAAGGCATTTTCTTTTGTTATCATCATACTTTAAATCCATCAAATGATTTCTTTTGTGGTTTTTCTCTGTTACCAAATGTATTCAATGGTTTATCTGTATGACCAGCATCAGCCAAACCATCTTGTGCTGATTGTTCAACATCATATAACCTCATCTTTGCACGGTCAATACCCAAAGTAAATCTCTTATGAAATGTTGGATCAGCATAACGATTCTTCAATTGCTTCACCATAATCTGGCCCATCTCTTCCAGTTCTTCGGAAGAAATCAAAGCAAACATCATATCTGCGGTTGCCGGCAAACCAAAAGACTCACTTGTGTCCTCAAGTCCGGGATCGGAAGAAGTAAATCCACTTCTAGTTGTTTGTGTCGCAGAAACAATAGGTACTCCGAACTCAACGGCAAGACCTCGCAACTCCTCGGCGATGGATTTAACGTAGGTATATGAGTTGATATTGGCTCCTGCTTTAATCCTAGAACTACAACAAATATTAAGATAATCAATAAAAATGATATCAGGCACAAAAGACTTTTTAAGATTGAGCTCGTTGAGTAAGGAACGAAAATGTATGGTGCTTGCAGCCGCTGTTGGATATTCTTTAATGATAAGTTTGCCAACAGTTTTTTCACGGAGTTTAGTAATCTTTTTATCATAAAGGTCTTTTGGTAAATTCATAAGGTCATCAATGGTGACATTCAACATATTGGCATCAATACGTTCAGCAATCTTTTCTTCGGCCATTTCCATAGTGATGTATAAGACATTCTTGCCTATTACCATGGCACCAGCCGCAACATGACACATAAACAATGATTTACCAACACCAGTTCCTGCAAGAGCAATGTTCAGTGTTTTCTTAGGTAAACCACCTTTGGTTATCAGATTAAAGATATCAAGGTCGAAAGGAATTCTTTCTTCTTTTCTATGATAGAATTCATATCGTTCATCGGAGTTTTCAAGGTAATCATGACCAACGGATGTATCAAACGTTACCGCTAAGGCGTCCGATAATATTTTGGGAATCGAACCTTTGTCATTGGTCTTGTCTTTTCCGTCGAGTATAGAAATAGACCCCAATACAGCGTTGTATATGGCCTTTTCTTGGCAGAATTGTTCGGTTTTGTCAACAAGCCATTGAACCTTGGATTCTTCACCTTTAGTTTTCTCAATCTCTTGTAGATAAGTTTCGCACTTCTCCACTTCATCATCTGTGAGATTTCGCCTTTCTTTGACGGCCAATACAAGTGCTTCAATCGTTGGCGGAGAATTGTAAGATTCTGTGAATGATGTAATTTCATCAAAAAGTGTCCTGTCAGTTCTATCTGTAAAATAATCTGTCTTTAAGAATGGTAATACTTTCCGTAGATAATCATCATTATAGATTAGGTTCTTTAGTATCGTCTGTTCCAGCTTCATCAATTACTTCCTGTTCAATGTTAGATGACATTATTTCTACCAATAAGTCACCGATATAATTCTTAAATGTGTCGTCTTTTTCCAGTTTAGCTGGCTTCTTGATTGGTGATTCTAACACATCATAAGCAAAAAGTAAATAGACCTGCTCATTTTCTTCCTTAAACTTTACCTTACCATATTTGAATATGGTATCTTTATAAAGACCTTCCAAGAATTTAATATGCACGGAGGTTTTATCATTCTTGGGATAGATGTAGCAGTAATCAATTCCTTCAATCATTTGGTGTCCTTTGCTAATTTTTTATATCCTTCCCAACTAGGATGAATAC
>Ga0209353_10000356_pt1 | contig 28363 bp, 27 predicted proteins | sample LauGreSpBDMM15SD_2_FD_187561 | JGI IMG/M metagenome (GOLD analysis project Ga0209353, IMG submission 187561) | Freshwater lake microbial communities from Lake Michigan, USA - Sp13.BD.MM15.SD (SPAdes) (version 2) | ecosystem: Environmental > Aquatic > Freshwater > Lake | place: Lake Michigan... | reverse complement strand
TGCTGGATCTCTTAATGTAACTGGCGAATCAACTCTTAACGGAGCTGTTACTGCCGGTGCACTTGCTGTTACTGGAGCTTCATTCTTACGCCTTGGTGTTAGCGCAGGATCTCTTAATGTAACTGGTGAATCAACTCTTAATGGTGCTGTTACTGCTGGTGCTTTGAACGTCACTGGAGCTTCACTTTTACAACTTGGTGTAAGTGCTGGTTCATTGAACGTAACTGGAGAATCTTGGTTGCAAGGAGCTGTTACTGCTGGTGCTTTGAACGTCACTGGAGCTTCACTTTTACAACTTGGTGTAAGTGCTGGATCTTTGAACGTAACTGGTGAATCAACTCTTAATGGAGCTGTTACTGCTGGTGCACTTGCTGTTACTGGAGCTTCATTCTTACACCAAGGTGTAAGTGCTGGATCTTTGAACGTAACTGGTGAATCAACTCTTAATGGAGCTGTTACTGCTGGTGCACTTGCTGTTACTGGAGCTTCATTCTTACACCAAGGTGTAAGTGCTGGATCACTTAATGTCAGTGGTGCATCTATTTTATCTAGTGATGTCACTATGGGATCAAGTGTAACTATTGCTGGTCCATCTCTTAAAATCCCTGTTGGTGATGTTGCTTCTCGACCTGTAACTGCTAGATCTGGTGACATCCGTTACAACAATGAATACCAACAATTTGAAGGTTATGGACCTGGAAATGCTTGGGGATCTCTTGGTGGTGTTGTTGATATTGCCCAAACTACTAAAATTCTTGCATCTGAAAGTCCAAGTGTAACTGACGGTAACCTTTACTTCTTTACCGTAGGTAGCGAACGTATGAGAATTAACAGTGCAGGTAACATCGGTGTTGGTACAACTGCTCCATCATACAAACTCGATGTTCAAGGAACTTTAGGTGTATCAATTGGTATTACAACAGGATCAATTCTTTCTACAAGTGTAAGTTCTGGACAAGTTAATTCTACAAATGCAACAATTACAAATGTAGTTGCTACAAATCTTTCATCAGGAAATTTTGCTGTAACTGACTTATTAGCAACTAATATCACTGCCTCAAATATCCTTGTAAATACTAAAGTCAGTTCTGCTAGTTTATACGCTCCACTTGCTACAATCAGTAACATCGTAGCTACTGCCACAAGTACCGGATCATTAGATGCTAGTGGAATTACAGTAGGTACACTTAATGTCACATCATATCTTAGTTCACCATCTGCAGGTATTATTAACTTGAGCTCAACTTCTATTTCTACTAGTAATTTTATTGCATCAACTGGATCTATTTCCAACTTGTCATCACTTAATATTACATCTGGAAGTATTGTATGTAATACAGTCGATATTACACCAAGTCTTGGTGATATTTCTAAAGAAGTTAGTTTCCTAGCAGCTAATAACCAAACTAGTGCAGCTAATGTAACTGGATTCGCCTTCTCCAATACTGTTGTAAGATCATTTTCTGGATCAGCATCTGTAAGTATTGTTGCAGATTCCGGAAATCTTTATGCAAATTACGATATTCGCGGTGTACAAAAACAAAATGGTGATTGGGCAATCAATACAACATTTGTTGGTGATAATACCGGAGTCGTATTTACCATAAATAATGTTAACAGTAAAGGTCAAATACAATACATTTCAACTAACATAAGTGGTTGGAATTCATCTTTTATCCAATTTAGAGCCCATACAACCTCTATCGTGTAATTTTACATTTAAAATTTATAACAATATTTTATTTTAATCATTTATAAAATGAAAATGATTAAACTAATTTTTTTTATTGTAAATAATTTTTTTTATTGTAAATAATTTTTTAAGCAGTCGCCTTCTTTGGGAAGTGAGGAGACAAATAACGTTGAAGCTTGAGATAAGTATATACCAATGGTGAGTTAGCATCATTTGGATCCTTTGGTTCAATAGCTGGTCCAAACAACTTCTTTAGAGCTGCATCTGGAATAATTTCACGTCTATGTTCAGGATTCTGAAGATCCTTTTCCTTGATGTAGCTAGTGATATGTCTAGTAACATCGGTTCTTGCAATAGGATCAGTTTTATTTACACCAAATTGGGAAAGGAAACTGTAAAGATCGTCAGATACAATAACTGGTGATGCAAACCCAGATGGCTTTCTTGGAGTGCTATCATCAGAATGAGACTTCTTCTTCTTAGATCTTTTTGATGCTTCCTTTACTGCATGTTCATGATCACGTTGCATCTTTCTCAAATCCTGAATTTCACGTTTCAAATCATTCATAAAATTTTGCTTAGACTTGATCAGTGCTTCAAATCGTTGTTTCATAGAAGTAGCATCAGTTGATTCAACTTCAGCAACCGTAGCATCAAGTGTAACTGTAGCTGTAGCTTCAACTGGTACAGTAGTTGATTCTACTACAGGACTTGGAACAACTGGAACAACTGGTTCTTCTTTAATCTTTGTAGTTTTCTTGGTAGTTTTTACAGTTGCTTTAGTGGATGTAGATACTTTGCTCATTTGTTTTTTAATGTTACTATAGGAATTTTTTTGAATAATCTTACGCACTAAGGCTATAATTAAAAGGAAAAAATACCAAGAATCAATTTTTTCTTATTCGTTTTATATATTTATTTTTAATACTATATTTTTTATACTATATTTTTCTATGATTGGCAATAATGGCTCATATTATATAATTGATTCTACTTTAAGAGAAGGACAGCAAAATCCATTTTGCAATTTTACACTTGAACAAAAAAAAGAATTCTTATTATTATTAGATAAATTTGGTATAGAATACTGTGAATTAATAAACCCTAATGCGTCTCAAAATGCATTTGATGAGTTTCAATCACTTATAAACTTTAAAAAAGAAAACAATCTATCGATAAAATTAATAGCTCATATAAGAAATCACTACGATGATGTAGAAAAAGTACTACAATTACAAAGAGTTGATGGAATTAGTTTAGTTATAAGCACAACTTCAGTATTAATAGATTCAACTCATAAAAAATCTATTGACCAAATAATACATAATGTGGTTAATAATTCAAAATATATAAAAGAAAAAGATAGTGATATAGAAATACATTTTTCAACTGAAGATTCATATCGCACAGATCCTAATATTTTATCAAAATTATTTCTTGCTATCGAAGATTATGTTGATAGAATTGGTATATCTGATACTATAGGTATCGCAACACATTTTGATATAGAAAATACTATTTGTTTAATAAAAAATTCAACTAGTTCATCATTAGATATAGAATGCAATTTTCACAATGATTCATCAAGTGCTGTTTATAATGCGTATGTTGCTCTTACTAATGGATGTACACATATAAATACAAGTGTATTAGGTCTTGGTGAAAGAAATGGAATAACTGACTTATCTGGAATAATATCAAGATTGTATACTACTTACCCAGAATCACTTAAAAAATATAATTTACACATACTACATCATCTAGATACATTTGTATCACAATGTATAAATATACCTATACCAATAAATAACCCAATTACTGGAAAATGTTCGTTATATCACAAAGCAAACGACCGGATTAGTTATCAAATAATAAATCCAAAAGACTTTAACTTGTCAGATAATATGATAGTATTTAGTTCAAATATGGAATACAACTCATTAGATACATTTTTAAAACAAAACCTATCTCATATACACAAAAAGTTAACAACTACTTATATAAAAAAGTTATGTAATTGTATTAAAATTGATATTTCTAAAAACCCAAAATTATATGATTACATGAACGATAACACTGATTTTGCTATAAAGTATATCTCTAAAATGGTTTGTTAATCAAAATAAAATAACCTAAACTTTTATATATTTTTTATATATAATAGTTATTTTGTTGTTGTAAATTATATTTAGGCAGAAGCCACGTAAAGATTATAAGCATGATAAAGACCAGCTGCAGCAACTGTAAATTTAACATATTTTTCAATATCACCACCACCAGTAGCTATTTTGACGGCATCCATACCGTTGTATGCGACAAGACCCCAGTTAAGGGCTCCAGCGACTAGTAAGACTTGAACAAGTAAAAGAGCGATTTTTTGATAATCCATTTTATTTTATACTATATAATAATAAAAAAAATTATAATAAAATATTTATTATTTTTTCATTAAATTGTTTTAAAAATATTTTTGACTGCCATAAATATTCTTTATTTATCATATCTAAACAAATATTATCCGGATAATATTCTAATAACTCCCTACTTTTTGTATTAAAAATTCTAAACAATTTCAAATATAAATTTGTATCAATTGTTTTTACGATTTCTAATAAAGAGTCTTTTGGTAACACCATAAGTAATTGATTAAGAGTACTGAATGGTATAGAATTATTAAATAATGTCAAGGCAGCATTTTGTACATTTAATTTATTTGATCTAGTATTTTTTAAATACTCAAATATATCACTCGCAAAAGGAACAGCGTGATGCTGGTAATACCATGACCAATTGTTATGACTATGATTATTATAGTAACCTATAATCCAATTTAATCCTGTAATATAATCTTTACAACATTTTGTAACATCGGTAATACCATAAAATTTATAATAACGTTCTTTATAACCACTTTCATTGAAACGAATATAATCTTGTTTGTAAATGAAAATGTTTGTATTTGCATTTGTGTTTATATATTCTAAATCATATGTATCTCTATAACATGATTTTTTCCCTTTATAAACACTATAAATATTTTTAAAAAAAAATGGCTCAGTCTTTGATAAATTATATAATAAATCACATAACATTTCCATATTTATAACATCTTGTAAATTTGTAGTAGAATTTTTTAATTTCCCCATACATATTAATCCAGTATATTTACGTGTATTAATCAATATACTATAATATTTCAATAACACATTTATACCACCTTCTTTAATTAACAAAGAAGGTATATGTTCCAAAAAATCATTTCCCAATAAAAAACACAAGAATATGTAATCATATATCAAATTCTCATTAGATATAACAGTATCCTTTTCCAAATTCGACCTAAGATCCTTACATACATATTGTTTCAGTTTTTTAATTACCACATATGTATATACCCTGTCCTTTTCTGATAATTTACTATTAAAAGTATTATCCCTTATTAACACTATATTATCAGATTTAAAACTTATTAAACTCAACATAATCAAATCTGCATCTAAACCATAAATACATATTTGTTTATCATTGTCAATATCTGAAATTATCTTCATCATTTTATGTTCACCTTCACCTGGTATATTAGAATCTGATATAACTACTTCCGATAAAAATGACCCACAATCATTCAAAATAAATTGTTTAAATACATTTAACCTTTTAGTCAATTTGTCCATAAAATCTGTTCCAGGTGTAATTTTATTTGAATTCCAATATACTTTATCTTTCTTATCATCACCTTTTTTACTGTCGCCTTTTTTACTTAATTCAATTTCTATGTTTTTATCTAAAATCTTGAAAAAATGAGATTTATATCTTCGCTCTCTCTGTTGATTAATTTTTGCACGTGGTGCAACACCATCTATCATTATATAAAGATATTTTGGCTTAACAACATTTAAAATATATCTAGTGTAATCTATACAACTATTTATAATATTATCTTCTATCTCATACATATCACGTACATTATCTGGTAAATCATATAATGCCTGTTGAGCACACGGATGGATCATACTATTGTAATCTAAAAATAAATAATCAACGTGAGATTTTGAAATACTCTTTTCATCTACAGTAAGATCATTTTCTGTATTGTATTTCTTGTATATAGTATAAAAGTACCACGGTATACCCATATTATATCTATTATATCACAAATACAAATATTATTCACTTTTTATTTATATCATTTGCGTCCTACTATTCGGATGATTGTTCCTACTATTAGATCATTCTGGTTTATCACAATTTATCACAATTTATCACAATTTATCACAATTTATCACAATTTATCACAGTTATTCGGGTTATTGTTCCTATTATTCGGGTTATTGTTCCTATTATTTGGGTTAGTTAGGTTATGTAGTCTTGGTATATTAACAAACAATTCTTGTTATCATCAAATTCAAAACCTTGTTTGTATAATAAATTTTTAAAACGTCGAAACTCATTTTCAGTGTTATCTTCAGATGTTATTTTATCTTCTTCTTCTATTTCATCGTCATAAACATTTTCAATATCTTCTTCTGATATATATGTACCATCATCGTTTTCTTGTTCTTTTTCATCATCATCGTTTTCTTGTTCTTTTTCATCATCATCTTCTTGTTTGTCATTTTCCTTTTCTTCTTCAATTTCCTCTTCGTTATCTGAAATATGAAAAGAATCTTCTGTTATATCAACAACACTTTCATTATCTTTTACATTATCGTAACCACTGTCATTTTCATCTGGAACATGTAATTCATCATTTTCAGAACTCTTCATTTCTCTACTCTTATTATTTCTTATTAATTTTATAGATGTTGTTATTCTATGGTAAACACTACCTTTTTGAAATCTATTTTTGTATTTTATATATTCTTTAATCAATAAATCAGGGTCCGTTATATGTTCAAATATACGTTTTTTCTTTATAATTTTTCTTTTAATTACTATATTTAATGAAGGATCCTTTAATTGTAAACGATTAACGTATTCATTTCGTTTTTTTTGTATATTTTTTTGTAATCTTTCTTCTATTAAATTTTTATAGTAATTTAATAATTCAATTCTTCTTCTGTCCATTTCTTTTAAAATACCACTATTCTTTTCTATCAAATCTAAACAATTACATATTTTTTCCAATATGACAGTATCAATCTGTAATAAATTAAAAAAATAACCATTCACATTTTTTGTATAATCAATTTTCGTCATTCTTAATATATTCAATATGTGCATTTTTTCTTTTATATTTAATTTATTAATTCTTGATATAACATCTTTTATATCAATGTCAATTGGTATTTTGTTATAGTTTTCAGATGGATTATCTTGTGTTTCTTCTGTTATATCAGTATTATCCATATTATCAGTATTATTATCCATATTATCAGTATTATTATCCATATTATCAGTATTATTTAATGTAAAGTTGCTAATTAAATTCATTATATAATTATTAGAAAGACGTTAATAATACAATTTTTTTTTAACTATACAAAATAATATGTCTGGAAACATTCATGATACAAATGTAACAAAATTAAAAGATGAAGTTAACAATTTATTAACAGAATTAGATGCGATTATTGAAAGCAGAGATAATATAGTATATTACGAAGATACATTAAAACGTAAGTATAAATATATATCAGAAACATCTGATAATTTATGGAAGTTAATCGTAAGTCAATATACAAATTCTACATTTAATAAAACAATTTTTTTGAACAACTTAGAAATGATGTTATCAGCTATATCAAATATACAACAATCTAAAATTACACAACATAATGCTTCTGAAAATATAGGAGGAACATTAGCATCTCAATTTATACCACAACTTAAAAAATAAATTGTTCGTTATGTTTAAGTTTATTTTATATTGTTTTATATAATATAAGATGGGTGACGTAAATGTAAAAATTGATTCAACGCAATCTATCGGATTTTTCTCCAGATTACAAGCACCACCTAAACCAGTACCTATCACTTCCAAAGAACCACCTAAACCTATCACTTCTAGAGAACCACCTAAACCAGTACCTATCACTTCTAAATTACTCGAAACGCAAGCACCAGTTGAAACACCTGTTGAAACACCGGTTGAAGCACCTGTTGAAACACCGGTTGAAGCACCTGTTGAAACACCGGTTGAAGCACCAGTTGAAACACCTGTTGAAACACCGGTTGAAGCACCTGTTGAAACACCGGTTGAAGCACCAGTTGAAACACCTGTTGAAACACCGGTTGAAAAATTAGTTGAAACACCAGTTGAAAAATTAGTTGAAACACCAGTTGAAGCACCAGTTGAAGCACCAGTTGAAGCACCTGTTGAAGCACCTGTTGAAGCACCTGTTGAAACACCTGTACCAGTTGAAGCACCGATTGAAGCACCGGTTGAAACACCAGTTGAAACACCAGTTGAAGCACCGATTGAAGCACCAGTTGAAACACCAGTTGAAGCACCAGTTGAAGCACCTGTTGAAGCACCTGTTGAAACACCAGTTGAAGCACCAGTTGAAACACCAGTTGAAGCACCAGTTGAAGCACCAGTTGAAACACCAGTTGAAGCACCAGTTGAAGCACCAGTTGAAGCACCAGTTGAAGCACCAGTTGAAGCACCAGTTGAAGCACCTGTTGAAACACCAGTTGAAGCACCTGTTGAAACACCAGTTGAAGCACCAGTTGAAGCACCGATTGAAGCACCGATTGAAGCACCGGTTGAAACACCAGTTGAAACACCGGTTGAAAAATCAGTTGAAACACCGATTGAAGCACCGGTTGAAAAATCAGTTGAAACACCAATTGAAGCACCGGTTGAAACACCAGTTGAAACATCAGTTGAAACACCGGTTGAAGCACCGGTTGAAGCACCGGTTGAAGCACCAGTTGAAAAATTAGTTGAAACACCTGTTGAAACACCGGTTGAAGCACCGGTTGAAGCACCGGTTGAAGCACCAGTTGAAACACCGGTTGAAAAATTAGTTGAAACGCCAGTTGAAACTGGAGTTGAACACGTTCAAACATCTATTGAATTTATTAATAAACTAAATGCTACACCTAAAAATATAGGACACAACAAGTTTCAACAAAGGATTGAAGAATTAGAAGGTGTGATAAATAACTACAAGACTACAGAGCAACAATCAGAGTTAAAAATTAATTTGTTTAGAAATACTATTACGACTTTACAAAGTCAATTACAGGAAAAATCTGCTCAAATTTCTAGATTGGAAACTAAACATATAGATCCTCAATATGAAAAACAGATAAGTGATTTAACAGGATCTTTAAATGAAAAAAATAATGTGATTGGAGTATTACGTGGTAATTTATCAACATCTGAAAAAGAATTAGAATTTTTTGATAAAAAGTGTAATGATCTTATAAAACAACGTGATGAAACATTACAACAAATTGATGATATTAAAAAACGTTATTTGGCATTAGAAAATAATCATCAAAGACAAGCTATTCAACTTCAAGTAAGTGGTGAGAGTATTTTAAAACTTGAAAACAAACTAAATTTAGAGGAAAATATAAGACGAAATTTAGAAAATGAGATAGAAAGTATGAAGACAGAATTAACTAATTATAGAACAGATATCAAAAATGTTACTATAGAACGCGATAATGAAATTAGTAGGTTACAGAATGAATTAAAAAGTAAAGATATTATTGTAGAAATGGAAGTAAAACCTGCACAATCAGTTACATATGTTACTGGGAATGTACGAATCAATAGAAAACTACCGAAACAACGTAATAGGATAAGGTAAGGAGTAGTTAAAAGTTACTAATAACTTTTACGTGATAACTTATTACACTTTGTTTATGTTGACTAAGTTTAAATTTTGTTTTTAATAATGGATATTCATGAGGATTCCATTCTAAATCTATAATATCATCTAAAACACCGTCAGTTTTTACTAATTCTTGTATTTTACCTGATTTCGATTTATCAGATCTTGAAATACAAAAAATACCATTAGCTCCACCTGGAGTTTGAGAATTTATGATTATGATAAATGATCCAATTTCTTTTATATGTTGTGTTCGAGTATTGTTTATATATCCAACTGTAAAGGAAGTATAACCTAGAAATCTTGAAAATGAATCAGAATTATTTTTTATGTTTATATTCATTGTAAACGAGTTGGGGTCAGTTGTAGGGATTTTATCAGTTGAATTATTAAAAAGAATATCAAAAATTGACACGTCTGAAATAGATGGAAACTTAAAAGACATTTTTATTATATAAAATGAAAATATAATAGAAATAATGTTTATACGAATTAAAAAAGATATATAGTGATTATTTTGCTAGTGATTATTTTGCTAGTGATTATTCATTAAAAAAGTGTTCATTAATTTCATTAATTTTAGGTTTGTTGTGAAAATATTGTGTTTTCTTGAATTTTGGCACAGTTATATGTTTTACACCATCTTCATGATCGTAATCGTAATCATTTGTTTTTTCTGGTTTATTTGACATTTGTTTTACGTCATCGTAATCGTAATTTTTAATCAATTCATTTGATGAAACATAATGTAAAGACTGATCACTTTGTTCTTTATCAACTAATAAAATATTTTGTAAACTATTTCTTAAACTAATACTACTACTTTTATCATCATTATCATCAAAATTGTATACAACTTGTATATTATTGTCTTTTTCAGTTTCTTGTTTAAATTCTAAAACGGTTTTAATTTTATCCAACGGTAAGTAATTTTGTAAAATATTTTCTAAATCATTTATCAAGTCTTCATTTTTTAATGAATATAAAAATTTGGGATTTTCATATACTCTTCTAGCTATTCTTCGTAAACATTTATAATAATATATTTTTAATGTTGGAAGTTTATAATTTTGTAATAATGAATCTACGTAAACATCTGGTTTATTAATCATAATTTGTGTAGATAATTTGATTATATCCTTTAATAATTGGTATAGTTGTTCTTCTGATAAGTCCTTACGTTTTTCTACCCATTTTAAAAATTTAGAATACTGTTTGTCCAATGTTTTATCTGACCATTTTGTAATTTTTAATAAACTCCTTTGAAATTCAGGGTATAAACTGGGTTTTTTTGCAGAGGTGTTGTGATATAACTTTTCCTGTTCAAATAGTTTTAAAATATATTTGTAAACAAATTTGATAATCAAGTTATACAATTCTGTTTTTAGACGTGTATTTTCAGTTAAACTGTGTTTTAACATATCTTTATTTAACTAATTATTTTTTTATTTTGTTTTCTGCGAAAGGAATTGTTAAATTATAATCTATATATAATTAAAAGATACTTTATAATATGAACTTTCATACATTTGTATTAATATCTACTATTATATTTTATATAGTCTTACGTATGTATAAGCAAAATATAAAACAGGAAAATGTAAGTAAAAGTAATCTTTTGTACGTTTTGTTTTTACCATTTATAATGTATCTTTATCATTTTATGTATGGTGTACCTAAATCAACTACAGTATTGCCTGAAATGAATGATTTACAGAAAATACCAAATAATATAAATACATTAAATATAAATACATTACATGAAAATAGTATATTTGATAGTATAAGATCATCAGAACCCTTATTAACATCACCTTTTCCTGAGTCAACTATAAGTATAAGTACTTCTTCATCTAAATAAATGTGTAGTTTCCAAAAATTAATTTCTATGTTTCATGTAAGTAAATGGGAGAATATTATAACAGTAGTAATATTTTAAACAAGCTTGAGTTTTCAGGACACAAATCTGAAAATAAAAGACATCATATACACCAAGAACCAACTCAAATGATGTTGAGAAATTATATTTCAAAGGTTACTCCATTTGAAAATGTATTGTTGTATTATGATGTTGGGGTTGGAAAAACTTGTGCAGCTATAACTATAGCTGAAGGTTTTAAAGAATATATAAATAATATGGGGAGACGTATAGTTGTATTAGTTAAAAATAAAAACATTGAGAAAAATTTTATTGGTGAATTGTTAAGTAAATGTACTAGGGAAGAATATCTTGATAATGAAGAATATGATATTTACAGTGGTAAAATAACATATAGAGGATCTGATACACATAGAAATGAGATTATTACTAGAGCTAATAAAACTATTTCAAAATCTTATAATTTTGTAACATATGGAACGTTTATTAATAGAGTTCTTGGTGCTAAACAATTTGAAAAAAATGAACTTGGTCAAAATACAAAACGTGTAAAAAAAACTGAAACTGGTGAAATTCAACGTAAACGTATAAAAGATGAAATAAAAAATTTGAATAACACTGTTATTATAGTTGATGAAGCTCATAATGTAACAGGAAATGAAGTGTACACCTCTTTGATGAAAGTTTTATCTAGGTCATATAATTACCGATTAATTTTATTAACGGCAACGCCAATGTATGATAATTCTACTGAAATATTTGAGTTGGCAAATTTATTAAATATAAACAATAGTCGACTTCAGTTTCCTATTGGAAATAATTTATTAAAACAAACTGATTCTGGAAATAGTTATTTAATAAAGAAACGATCCGATTATATAAACAGAGCAGCTTTAAAGGGTGACGTTTATGAAATTACTACATGGGGAAAGACAAAATTAGAAGAATCATTAATAGGTAAGGTTTCTTATTTAAAAGGAAATACAGAAACAAATCCTGAAAAAATTGAACTAGGTGAACCTTTAATATCTAATAATGTTGGTACAACCAAAGTTTATTTATGTGAAATGTCACAATATCAATATAAAGTATATTTAAATGCATTAAAATCTGATCTAGGACAATTTTCTAAATATGACATGTCAACTGCTATAAAACGAATAGAATCTGAAGAAAATGTTATGGAAAGTGATAGTATAATATCAAAAGCGAGTTCTCTTTATAAAAATAGTAGTGATGCTTCAACAATGACATATCCGGAATTTACATATGGAAAAGATGGGTTTTCAAATACATTTTCTAAATCTGGTAATAAATATACTATAAACGATAAAAATGTATTGACACGAGATTTGAAAATGTATTCATCAAAATTATATAATCTCTTGCAAAATATAAACAAAATGCGAACTGGTAATGTTTTTATTTATACAAATTATGTTAATTATGGTGGTACTTCTTTGTTACGTCAACTTTTATTAAATAATGGATACTATGAGTATTCTGGTAAAAATATATCTGAAGAACGTTATTATAAAAATTTTACAGTGTTTGATGAAGGTACTAGTTTAAGAAATAGAGAACAATTCAAGAGGGTATTTAACAGTGATGAAAACAAAGATGGTAAATATATTAGGTTTATTATTGGATCACCTATTATATCAGAAGGTATTACATTAAAAGCTGTTAGACAAGTTCATATTATAGAACCGTATTGGAATATGAGTAAAATTAATCAGATTATAGGAAGAGCTGTTAGAAATTATTCCCATCACGCTTTAGAAAAACAAGAAAGAAATGTTGAAATTTATAAATACGTATCTGTTTTTTATAGATCAGATGATAAAAAATTAGACAGTAAATCAGATCTTGCAAAATTTTTTATAGACAGAGAAAAATACATTCTTTCTGAAGAAAAAGATAGAAGCAATAAATTGATTGAACGACAACTTAAAACAATAAGTTTTGATTGTGCACTCAATACATCACGAAATACTATTGTAAATGGTATATCTGATTCCCCTGAATGTGATTACACGGATTGCAATTATACATGTAAACAATTACCAACAAGCGAACGTGTTGATAAATCAACTTATAAAATGTATATTACATTTTTTGATCAGTTTGATATTTATTTTATTATTGAAACCATTAAAACAATGTTTAGTAAAACGTTTGTATGGCATTTAGATGATATAAAGCAATATATAAAAATGTTGGAACCATTGGTGACAGATGAAGCTATTTATACAACATTAAAACATATGGTTGATAATAAAGTATTTATAGTTGATATGTATGGTAGAGAAGGTTTTCTCATAACAAGTGGAAAGTATTATATATTTAATGATTCTGATATTGATATAGACTCGAGTATTTATTCGAAAATATTGGACTTTTCAGTAGATGTTAATAAATATTCGTTAAAACAATTCTCAGAGAAACATTTACAGATAAATCCATTTAAAAAAGAAAAGTCTAAAAAAGAAAAACAAGAAGAGTCAGATGAACCAAATGAAATTGATTTATTAACACAAGCGGATTTGGATTATAATATAGATATTGAAACTAATTACCCCATTTACGGAACATATAGAACCAAAAAAGGTAAAACTGATACGTGGGAACATAAATATGGTAAAAGAGATGAAAAGTTTAGAATTTTAGATTTGCGTAATATGGCAACTTCTTCTAAAAATAAAGATCAAAGACGAGATGTTACGGGAAAAGCTGCTGAAAGTTATGAAATATCAGATCTAAGATCAATAGCTAAAGCATTAGACATTGAAGTTAATGATACTCACCAAAAAGCTGATTTGATCCGATTAATAAAACGTTTATTAGAATCTGAAAATAGAACACTTAAATAAAAAACATTACGTAAGAATTTTATAAATTATACGAATTTTATAAATTATACATATTTTATAAATTTTATAAATTATACAAATTTTATAAATTATACAAATTTTATAAATTATACAAATTTTATAAATTATACAAATTTCAATTCAAAATACACCAAAATCTACACCAAAATCTATACCAATTTGATAATTTTATTTTATATATATTTATATATATTTATATATAAAATGGAAACAAGCAATAATGATCATGAATTAAATGATTATATATATATTTTATTAGGTACGTGTTGTAGAATTTCAAATACAATAATTAATTTAAATTTAAAAAAAAAAACAGGATTATTTGAATGGATGCGTTCAGAAAAATTTACAGATATACTTTCAATTGTAAAAAAGGTAGTAAACAATGAACCTATAGAAATAACAAGTAGAAGTGAATTACCTAATGATGATTTTTTAGCAGATACTGAAATAAGATCTACTCATTTTAGAAGCAATTTTGATGAAATTTTTAAAAGGAGATCAGCTAGATTTTTAGATGATATAAAAAGTAATAATAAAATTGTTTTTATAAGAGATGATTACGTTTATAACGTAACTAAAGAAAATATAGAAGAATTTAAACAATATATTGAAAAGGTCAATCCAAATTGTAAATACAATATATTACTACTTAGTCCACCAGAAAAATTTAATAAAATAACAACAGACAAATTGTATCACGAATTATATAAAGAAGTAAACTACATAGAATATTTAAAACAAATAAAATTTGAATAAACGTATGACAGTGGCGACATTTATTAGTTAAATTACTTAAATTACTTTAATTTTAATTTTAATTTTATTTTTATTGGTTAATTATAATTATGTGTTATTCTGAAGATCAAAGTCAAAAATCATTTACTATTAATTTAGTTACGTGTTATGTATTATATACATATAAAAGTAATTCGCCAACTCATAAAATTTTAGCATTGTTTTTTGGTTTTGTTGGACTTATGCAATTGTTTGATTTAATTTTTTGGAAAAATCAAAATATTAAAGATCCATATCAAGCAAATGTTAATTATACAACAACGAAAATAGCTATGTTTGCAAATCATTTACAACCAATTGTATTAGCTTATTTAATATATTCATTTACAGGTTCATTAGGGACTGTCTCTAAATTATTATTACCTATTTATATAGTTGTTATATCATTATACACAATACAATCTTATAAGAATATAAATTATACAGTACAAGAATCTGTTAGTATAAGAGATTTAAATGATTTATTATTTCCTGAACCAAAAGATGATAGTGTAAGAACAACGTTAAAATGGGAATGGAATACACAAAAAAATAGTTTATTTGTTTATATACTATTTTTAATTACATTATTAGTACTAGCATATGAAAATTTCAAATATCCCTTTAACATTGTCTTGGCATTTATTAATTTATTTACATTTATACTTTCAGCATATTATTATAAAGGACAATCATTAGGCAGATTTTGGTGTAAGTTTGCCGCGTGGGTTCCATTATTTTTTATTGTTATAAGTAATGTTATTGAAATTTAATACATTAATTTTAATACATTAATTTAATACATTTAATTTAATGTAAAGTGAGTGGTGCAAAATTTTTTAACATATTTGATTGTAATGAAAATATAAAACTAGAGAAAAGTACATTTGGTGCATATATTTGCATATCATCACTAAATTCGTGAGTTGTTAATATATGTAAATAATACGATGTAATAATAACAGTTAATAGTTGTAATAACCCAAATAATATATTGTTTACTTTGTTGTATTTTTTTTGAATGGCAATAAAAATATTATCTATACTTTTACCAATTATAAATGCTAAAAAAAAGATTTTTAAACTATGTAAAATATAAGTATTAAAATTAGTAATGTGCATTAAAGTCTTAACTTAGTCTTAATCTTATTAAATATTTTTATTTTTTTAAATACTGTGTAGTGTAGTGTCTAACAACACAGATATTCGTATATTTTCTTAGAAAGTGCTTTACCAATTCGTCTAGTTTTACCATTTGTTTCTGAAACAATTATCTCAGATAATAATAATTCTTTATCAGAATCTTTTTCTAATGTATTGTATTTGTTAATTAAATCCTTAATATTATTAAATGGATATGCTATTATGACGTTTGCTACTCGTTGTGATACACCAGGTATTAAACACAATTGATGTATTAATTTATTTGCAACTAGTTTATCAGAACGTTTTAATAACTTGACTGAATCTACTGCATCCATTTTTTGTTCAAACTCTTTATTATTGAATTTTTTATATAATAGCATAACCATATTAAATGTATCTTGTTTATTTTCACTTTGGATAACGTGATATTTATGTCTAAAACTTAAATTTAATAAGGAACCATTTATAATCGTATTAGATAACATAAAGTTATCACGTTCTAATAGTTGCTTACTACCTTCTATTAAATAACATATTTTATTTGAATCTTGTATGGACTCTGATAATCTAGCCTTTTGTTCTCTAAATCTTCCATCTGTAATACTTGAAGATAAATCTTTCATACTTTTTCTTTCAATCATTAATAATACAGTTGTTAGGTCATCTAGATTTTCAATTAAACAAAAATCTCCTACAGGTAATGACGCAACTTTGAATTTTATTTCAGTATTTTGAAAATCAAATGTTAATATTTTATCATTTTCTATATAAATAAATTCAGATAAACGTTTTATAAAATCTTGTTCCCTGTAATCGATCAATAAATACATTTTATTTCTTTATATATTACAAAAGAACTAAATACCAAAAAATGAACGGTGAAATTGAACAAGATTCAAAAAAATTAAATTCTACAAAACCACTGAAACCTAAATCAATGTCCTCTAAAACTAAAAGTAAAGTTGATTTGCAAGAAGAAAAGTGTGATGAAAAAAGTGCAAATATATTTTTAGCTAACATGATTTATGTATTTCATACATTAGTAATTGTTTTTATTTTACTAGCCCCATTTTGTAATATACCATCACTTTTAATATTGCACGTGACGTTTTCTTTTAGTTTACTTATTCATTGGTATAATAACAACAACGAATGTTCGCTAACGTATATGGAATCAAAATTAAGAGGTTTAGATAGGACTGAAAGTTTTAGTCATAAATTTATATCTCCGTTATATGATATTTCAAAAACTGAATGGTCAAAGTATTGTTATATTATAACAATTGTATTAATGTGCGTATCTATTTACTATCTTTACCATTCTGATAAAGTTTCAAAAGCATGGAAATGTTTTAATGATACATCAAAAGATCTAGAATACAGAAATATGTCATTGTATAGAAAAGTAATATTTGGGTTTAATTGCTTTAAACCTCTATTGATATGGTGTTGATGAGCGCGTGAGATGATTGATTTTTTTATATTTTATTTATAATATGGACATTGATTTTCATTCTCGGTATATAAATTTTGATTTTAATAAAATATTAATAGACAATAACAATCATCTAGTAAATTCTGAAGATGTTTACTTGAATTTCAAAAAACAATATTTTGATGAAACTGGTTTAGCATACAAAGAATTTCAAGAATTATCAAAGCGGTTAAATGAATTACAAGAATTAGGAGGTTATAAACACAATTCAAAGCGAACAAAACATTTATTTGTTTATATTGATGAAGAAAAAATAGAAAATTTAAAAATACAAATAAAAAAAATATACATGACTCAAGAAAAACGATTTTCAAATTTATATAATTATATTATTTTATTGAATACTAAACAAAATTTATTTATAGAAAAACCAAAAATAACTGACAAACGAAGTTTTTTGTCAAAGCTTTTTGATAAAAAGGTTTAGTAGTAATTACATCATAGTTGTTAAAACTGAAACAATTTGTTTAGATTTTTCTCTTTCTTGTTCCAATTTATGTTTATAATCGTAACAAGTTCTTAATTCGTTTTTAAGTTGTTTTAATTGGTTTTCAAGATTTTCAATAGAGTTTTGATGTTTACAAATAAGTGTTTTAGTAGATGAAAGAAATTTGCTATGTAAATACATCAAGTCTTCTGTCTGCATATTTTCATTACAAGTTACACAACGTCTACTTTCAAAGTATTCCGTATCTAAAATTGGATAGTTGTAAATGTCTTTAAAGTTTACTTCAACTAAGCATTTAATATGAAAAATATGATTGCAACTTAAGATAAGAAATGGTCCATTCTTATCATTGCAAATATTACAAGTGTGAGTTTCAATGTGCGATGATACATAATCTTCCATTACATTGTTTTGTTTTTTCCCACTATAAATGGTTCTTAATTCTGCTACTTTACTTTTTGAATTAAGATCTAAACTACTTGTATCGCTTTCAGTTTCGTATAAATGTTGCATTTAATTTTAAATGAATGCAAAATAAAATCAATTTTTTATAAACAATAAAATTAGTTGGATTACTACAATTGTTCCATATGAAAATTGTATTCAAAACGAGGCAAAATTGTAGTTGATATCATTATGCCACAATATTCCTGCGGTGTATCAGAATAATCAATGTATTCATATAAATTTAACCGAATAGCCTCAATTACTAATAATTTAAAAATGTTTTTAAATTCCAACCCGTGACCTTGTATTGGATTTCCCATATTATCATAATTACATAAATGCGCAAGTTCATGCAAAATAACATACATTAACAAATTTATATCATATATATTTTCTGATTGATCACGTGTTCTTAAACAAACGTGCATATCTTGTTTGTCTACAGTATATGTTGTATATCTTTCATCAATAGCTGCTTCTGATAGAATGTATGAGTTATAATTTTCCCCTAATTTTTTAATAAAATAATTCCTTGAAGGATCTTTTTCATATTTTGTTGATAAGTGAGTAATCAGCTTTGTAACGCGTGTATTTATTTCAGCTAATGTATTTGCAGATTCTTTTAAATAAACATCACTTTTTGTATGACCTCTCCTTATAATATACTTTTTATCATCTATATCAGACTTTATGTATAAAGTTTCACTGTATGTAGTCACCATATTAATTGTGAAATACAATACTAATATAAAAGTTATTAATACTAATATGATATCCATTATTAATAACATGTAAAAAAAAGTTTTTTAAATTATTGTTGATTTCCAGGTTTATATTCGATTGCTTCCCGGCATATTGGGCAAAGTTTACATTCTGGTTGTTCAGAACATTTTGAAAAATCTACCATTATAGTTTCTGCGTTTTTTTGTAAAAAAGATCTATATTCGTGCGAATTTTTAACGTTGTACTTTTTTTGAAGAGCATTGTTTAGTTCACAATTAGGATTGTAATCAGTAAATACACGAGCGTCACTCATAACGAATTTTGGCATTCTGTTTTATATATTATCTAGATAAAAAATTTTACTGTTAATAAAGTTAATTATTCAATAAATACTGATCATAGCCAGAATTCTCAGCTGATATATCATACGATGACCTAAAGTGTAACCCACCATCATATTTATCTTCCCTTTCATCTATATTTTTATCATTATTTTTATCATTATTTTTATCATTATTTTCTTCAATCGTATCATCAATTTCTAATGTATTTTCTCCATAATCCCCTTCACCTTGTAATGTCACAGAATCAATAATATTAGTTTCACCAATTTCATTAATTTCATTAATTTCACCAATTTCATTTACTTGTGTATTTAGTTGTTGTGTATTTGTTTCATTTACTTGTATATTCTGTTGTTGTGTATTTGATTGTATGTGTTGTTGTGGTGGTGGTTGTCTTAAATCTTCTGTATTCATATTAAATAATGATGTTAATAATTCAGGTGTTAATAAAGATACATTATTAGTACTAGGCATACTTGCAAAAGATGAAATTCTAGTTAATGGAATTCTAGATGTTTGAATTGTTGTATGAAATGGTATAGATTGTTGTTGACCAACGTTTGTATTTGCGTTTCTAATTGGATTTGATCCCCTATCATTACGTTTTTGCAAATGATCATTAATCATAATAAGTTCATTGTCTAAAATTTGAAACGTTTTTGATACATCAGTTTTATATGATTGTAAATCTTTTACACGTGTTCGCATTTTTTGATTTTCCATATGCAAATTATCAAACCTCTTATGCAACTTTGAATATTCCCTTTCAGATTCTAAAAATTTATTAAAATAATACCAAGAAATTATACCAAGAATGATACATACAATGGTGGATAATTGACTTGACATTCGTTTATTATACTATGTTATATAATATAATAAAATAACTACTACTTAACGTAAAATTACATAAAATATATAATTATTGGTATCGTAGAATACATAAAATATCATCTATATAGATTTGTTCATGACGTTGCACTAAAGAACTAGTAATACTTCTACTTTTTTTTATATAATCACTTAATTCTGAAATACTATCCCATTTATTAATAATTTCATTCGTAAAACTATTAATTTGCAAGATTACTTTTGCATTTTTTGGTTTGTAATGTTTTATAGGTTCTGGTTGATTATTACTCTTTAATGCAAACCCTAACCATCCGCCTAAGCGGTTATCATTGGTACTACTATCACTATCACATTTATTGGTTCTTAATCTAATAAATTGTATATCAAAATACTTTTTAATATTTTCTTTAATAACGTATGTGAATTTATCTTTATAATAGTCTACATACCACTTTTCAAATTCTTCAAAACACTCTTGTATAGTAATTCTATACCCAGGAGATCTTTGACACTTTTCATATAAAAAATTTTCTATAACATTATTTTCATTTTTCGGACTTTCAAATTCTAATACTATTTTCTTTAATTTTAATCCATTAAAATGAGGTGTTAATTTTGATGTACTAACTAATGGATTGTATCGTTTCATAGATGTTGTATAATTTTTCTTTAAATATTCTATAAATTTTTTGAGTTGAATATGTTTTGCAGTTTTAGACCATATTTTATATTGGTTTTTAATAGTTATATAACTTAAAGATGCATTAGCATCAATTTCACAAGTCGCTGTTAAAAATTGCTCAAAATTATTAATATCCTTTGCTTCAAAATCAAGTGTTGTGAAAATGTTTCTAGGTTTTTCTTTATGTATTTTTAGATTATTTTGAGGAGGTGATGATCTTCTAATTCTCGTTTACGTTGTTGAATTTCATCGTTGACAATTTCATTATATACATTTTCTAATTTTACATAATACTTACGTATTTGTTTACCTTTATCAGTTTTAACCATCATACATAAATTCTTAAAAGTATCTACGTTTAACATAACAGTTTCTTTATTATGTCCACCCCTATTTTCATCTGTTTTTTGCTTCTCCGTAGGGAGCAGCAAAACTTCTTCTTCGTTTGTTTTTTGCTCGTCCCTACGGACGAGCAGCTTTTTATAATCTTCACCATCAGTAAAGTTATTTTTCAATGTCCTTTTAGCATTTTCTTTGTTTGCAAACCCAATCATACCAAATACGTGCTCTAAGTTGATAGGATAATCATTTGTTGGGTGATAGTTCATGTACATGTAAAGATTTGCTATGTACCAACGTTGTTCGTCTTCTGTGAAATCATCATTTAATCGTTGAACTAAACGATCTTGTACATTGAGTGAAAGTGTTGTATTAGAATTTTTAACTAATTCTTTGAAATTAATAGCTTTAGGGGTAATTATTTGATTCATATTTTAATATTTTGATTAATATTATAATATTTTGATTAATATTATAATATTTTTATTTTTAAATACGTATAATGTAGTCCAAATTCTTGAAAATAGTAGCTACTTTATAAACTTTTTGTATAGTTAAAACTACTGTAATATTGTTTTACAGGAATATTTATATTTCTACTTGATGATTTATATTGCTTTTTACCTGTATAATAAAAATTAGAACACACATAATTATCTTTCATAATTAACAAATCATCATATACTTTTTTAATAACTTGTTTTTTAGCAATATCATATGGTCTAATTACAGACATACATTCATCATATGTAAACCATCCAATGTTTTGAACTTCTCCAGTTTGAATTTTGTTTTTATAATCAATTTTTGCCGGTGGTGCATTGTCCTTGATTTTAACTAAATAATAAATGTGTCTATATCTTACACCATTTGTACCAACAAATTCTTCGTGTATAGTTGGATAATTCTTGATAAAGTCATAACAACTTTTATCATAACCAGTTTCTTCAAAAAATTCTCTTTCTGCACAAGCAATATTTGTTTCTTTCATGTTTCTACGCCCCTTGGGGAACCCGAATTCCTGAAATGTAAATTTAGATTTGTCAAACTCTTGTATTAAACCGGGGATGTCTAATTTTTGAAATTTTCTATAAGCATATTCATATTCATTTTTAAAACATTTACTATCGTGATTTACCCATAATGTTCTCCATATTTCATCAAAAGATTTTGTTAGTAAAGATTGTTTTTCTTGTTTTGTCATTTCATTCAAGAAAATAGGAAGTATTTTTTTTGATTCTAATAGATCATCTGGATATTTTCCTCTGACAAAATCAGTAAAGCCCATTGTGTCTTTTCTTTGAATCATTAAAAATTTAGTTTTTGGATAAGTATTTATTGTATTTATTTGTTTAACACTTGATAGTATATTCACTAATGTACTATTCTTATCATGTATCTGATTGGTATCACTTTTAACTACTTTAAAAGCTATAATCCCAAAACTAGTAATAGGTCCGTTACAATCCTTTACAACATGACCCTTTTCTCCACAGTTAACACAATATATATTTCTATATTTTGATTTGTTTGGGGATTTTTTTCTTGGATTGTATGTCAATACTTCTTGGTCATTCAATAAAACAAAATGATCAGACTCAGGTGATGTTGATAATACTTCATCGTCTTGTATAACAACTTTTTTTACAACACTTTCAACGATTTCATTTATAAAATCCTTACTATTATTACTTGTATATTTATTATTTTTTTTATCATTAGTATTTTCTTTTAAACAGTCTCGGTATTGTGATTTTTGAGGTAACATAACATCAATATCGTTATTCTTATTAAATAAATTAAATTTAGTTTTTAAATTCGCTTTTTTATTAAATCATATATATAACGTTTGAAACAGATTAAATTTTTAATAATAGATAGAAATGATAGATTTATATTTGTTTAATACCATTGTTAATACCATATGGTATATTTTTACCATACTTTTTGTATTGTATAGATTTACTTCTTTCTTTAGTTATATTTATAATTTCGTACGTTTTTGTGGTAAATTATTCAAGGGTGTTTATTTTGTTTATGACCAAATACGTATTTATATACGCAAAAGACGAGGTTATGTATATTTTCCAAGTGATGATATAGAAGCACAAGATCACGATATACTATTACCTGATCAAAATTTAAAACATAAAACATTATTACAAAAGTGTAAAGATTATTTTACTAAAAGGTACGATTATTATTACTTTAAATTTTTTGGAAAGAGAAGAAATCTTTCCTCTGTAAGACAAGATCATAATAACCCCATTAATCTTACTGAAACATCATATTCTTCTAATAACTTTAATAACTATTCAAGACAATCCGAAAAAGAATTGTTTGATAAACAATTAAATGACTTATGTGCGAATAATAGCTCTATAGATTTTAATGATTATGTCGAACAACATAGCAATTTACAGTATTCTATGGAAAATTCTAGTTTATTTGATGTAAAATATAAAACTGGTACAAGTCAACAAGCTAAAAGCGACGATAGATTATTTCAATCTATAGAATTAAACAGTGCGAATCCAAAAGATAGTTTTTTAAATAATGATTATTTTAAAAATTTTAACCAATCACATTATGAAAAAAAAACAACTGAAAAAAATGAAACAAATGAAGATATACAATCACAATCACTTTTAATTAATAATACATATGGTATTCAAGATAGTAATTTATTATTAGATTCTAGTTTTATAAAACGTCTTCAAAATAACGCAAATACAAATACAAATACAAATACAAATACAAATGCAAATGCAAATACAAATACAAATGCAAATTTAGTTATTAAAAAAGATTGTTATCCAAAATTTACTAAAAAAAATTCAACTACGAGTTCGTCTTTTTATAAAAGAATTGCAACAATCCAAGAAGAAGAATATGATAATTCTAAAAATAAAAAAAATAAAAAACATAAAAAATACAAAGATGTAGAGAGTACAGATAAACATGTATTTCGTGTAGGAAGTTTTTTGGATAATAATGATTTTTATACAGTTAATAGTGAATCTGAAGTTATAGATTTACAAAATAAAGATGATCAAGACAATGATGATCAAAATAAAGATGATCAAGACAATGAAAATCAAAATAACAATGAAAATAACGATGAAAATAACGATGATCAAAATAATGATGATCAAAATAACGATGATCAAAATAATGATGATCAAAATAATGATGATCAAAATAACGATATATATCAACAAAAATATGGTGTTGATCTAAATAATTCTAGTACGTATTTAAGAAATAACATAAGTTATTCGATGATAACAAATAAATTAGATTTTGATTCTGATGATAATTATGCAAATCAAATCTTAAAAAATCCTTATATATAAAAACATATATAAAAACATATATAAAAACATATATAAAAACATATATAAAAACATATATAAAAACATATATAAAAACATATATAAAAACATATATAAAAACATTTATTTATAAAATTGTATAAATAAAATTGTAACATTGTAGCGTAACTAGGGTGTGGTAGTCCTCTGAAGAGTCACTTTGTATCGTTTATTATTATAATTAACAAATGATGAACATATACGAATCCCCGATGTCATTGATAGAATTTTTAAAATTTCTAAACATTTGTCATAAACCAATGCCCGTCTGTTCCCAGATAGATCTTCTAAAGTACACATATTGTAAATTGCATTGAATTTATCAATGTCTGTTATATCATTTGTATAAAAATAAAATTCGTAATCCCAATTGATTTTTGTGTTTAAACTCATTATTGCGTTTATTATATACAGAATAAATAAAATAAACGGAATGTGTAAAATAAAAAGAATATAAATATTTTTATTTTTTATTCTAAATCTGAATTGTCATCATCTTCTATTTCTAGAACTTTTATTCTCCAACCAGTTATTTTTGCAACATTTTTTTTGTCTAAACGGAATTCTGTACATAGACCATTTTCAAGTTGTTTAATAAATACTGTAAATTTACCAAATGTATTTCGTATTGTAAAATCAGTTTTATAAATTTCCTTTAGTTGATCTTTTGTAATAAAATCTCCCCGTTCACCTATTACAATATTTTCATCTATAAATTGTTTAATAATGTTATTATCATTTTCGTATTTCTTTGTAACTTGTAATACTGGTAATGGAGGGATTAAACTATGTTCTTTATACAAACGATAATAATCTAATAAAATACACATAAATACACATTGGTAATTTTCTAATTTTGATTTAAGACCTTTGTCTATTTTGAATTCGTGAATTCCATTTTTAATGTTTTCAGGATCTGGTTCATCTACAAATCGTGAAATGAACTCTGTTATTTTTAAACGTCTTATTACACCACCATCCAAATCACTCATACTGGGTATTTTATTACACGCCATAAAAAATTTTGCACAAGGTTTGAATTCTATTTGTGAACTATTCAATTCACGAGTGGATATTCTATCACCACCTGTCAATGCTTTCATTACATCAGCTTGAATTTGATCATTTGACCCTGGTTCTTGCATAATAACACAACGTTTGTGTTGAATACTTGCTAAAGCACTATTTGCACTATTAGCTGATTCTCTTTTACCTGTTACAAGTGAAACAGGACTAATAGATGCATACTCTCCAAGTGCTTTTAAATGTAAATCCATAATTGTAGATTTACCATTACCACCTGTATTGTTTTTACCAGACCATATATAAAAACTCTCGTCTCTAGTATGACCATCTAAACAAGAAGCTAATGATCGTAATGTAAAATCTCTTACTGATTCTTCTGGAAGAATTTTACAAATTAAATCCATCAATTCTTTATACAAAGGATGATCAGAAGCATAATCAATATATTCATAACCAGTTGATAAAGATATATAGTCAGAACTTCTTCCCTTTCTGAATTCCATTTCTTTCAAGTCATATATACCATTTTCAAAACCTATTAAATCTTTGTCTTGGTCAATAATTTTGTTAAAATTAGAATTATAAAATTCAAGTTCCAAACAATTTAATTTAATACCACTCCCCAATTTTTGAAGAATGTTGTGATAATTTTTTATAATTTCTTCACTTGCACCTTCCCGTATTAATTGCCGTCTATATTTTTCTATTTTTGTAAACACTTCATTAATTATAAGAACTCGCAAGTTGTAACTTTTATTTTCCTTTTTCCAACGAATACCATTAAAATAATACCATTCATTCTTTTCAGGTGAACTACATACAAAATTTTCACCATATAATCTATGTATCAACTTACTCAATACATTGTCAAATGGTCGTAGATACTTTATATCGTGATTAGGAATTTCTTTACATAATTCATTAAATTCTTCTGGATTATCTATTCTAGAAAGATGAATCAAATTATTTATAGTATAAATATACTCACTATTTTGAAATGAATCCCATGCAATATTTGCTTCCTTTTCATCATAATTTTCCCACTTTGCTGAAAAATAATGCCACAAATCAATGTATTCTCTATTTATAGATGACAATACATAACCAATATTCAACCACTTACTCCTATCAGACCATCTCTCAGGATCCAAAATATCAAGATATTTTCTAACTATCTCTTTATCTGAATAAATGTCCTCGTCATTGTTCATCAAATGAACCTTTTTTGAATTATCCTTTTTCTTTTCAGATTTGTAGTTGAAAAGTATACTATCACCTTCAATCTTTGTTATACACGTTTTTAAAAACATCTGATATGTTGTATCTTCTGGAGCTACGGGATTTTCTTGTAGTTCATTCAAAAAACTTGCAGTGTCTAATAAATAAAGTGGTCTATTTTGACCACATTTTGTTGATAATAAAGTCCTAAAACATATTGGTGCATATACTTTTGTATCTATAATTTTTTTATCAAATAACTCTCTAAATTTTGGCTTAATTTGTTCCTCCAAATACAATTGTACACTTTTCGCCTTTGGAAAATGGATACCGTCAAAAATAATGTGATAACTTCTTTTTTCTGTATCAGGATAAGACTTTAATATATATACTCCCTTTATCTCTGGTAAACATTGTCTAATACAATTTACAATATTTAATATATCAGTTTTATGTTTTATAGCATCATTTTCATTTAATGTCTGAAGTCTACGTTTTACATCTGTTTCATCAACTATTTCTATTCGTTTATCATAATCTATATATAATTTAACTTGTTGATTAGCACTCCATGATTCGTAGTAATGAGACTTTGATGCACCGCGTCCCTTTATTTTATTCCATATATTTTCATACGTATCTGCTATAAAAATTTTTGAAGAAGAACTATTAAGATCACGTTGAAAAAATGCCAAATTTTTGGTTTCACAGTATTTTATACATTCAGCTTTTTGACCTTTTGAAAATTCCATTCCTTCAGCAATTATTTCATCAACCTCTGCCATTACTACTACTACTACTTGTAAATAATTAAATTTTATTTTTAAGTACGTACAAAAATCAATCGTTATAATACAGTTTTTAACGTTTACTTAAATTCTTGGTTTGATTTTAAGTAAAATCCTAGTAATCCAGATAATTTACTATTAATTACCCTTATTAAATATAAAGTGCTACACAAGTTAAAAGAACATATAATAGTATATATGAAAGAACAAGAAGATTTTAAAAAAAATAGACCCATTAAATATAATTATTTTATTTAATAATAAATAATTATACACTGGAAGAAAGAATGGAAGAAATGGAAAAAAAAATGGAAGCTTCAAAACAAAGAATGGAAGCTTCAAAACAAAGAATGAAAGCTTTAAAACAGGAAATGGAAGAGTTCAAACAGGAATACTGCGAGGATGTTGTTGTATTTTCCAGAAGTATTATTTTTACAGTTGCAGCAGA
>Ga0209353_10000350_pt1 | contig 28642 bp, 24 predicted proteins | sample LauGreSpBDMM15SD_2_FD_187561 | JGI IMG/M metagenome (GOLD analysis project Ga0209353, IMG submission 187561) | Freshwater lake microbial communities from Lake Michigan, USA - Sp13.BD.MM15.SD (SPAdes) (version 2) | ecosystem: Environmental > Aquatic > Freshwater > Lake | place: Lake Michigan... | reverse complement strand
TCTTCGATAATCACATATTTTTTAGGTTTTAATAAATTTTTTTCCTTCATGTTTTGAATAAGACGAACTATTTCTTGAAGATTTTTCGAAATTTTTTTATTTTTAAAAAGCTCATCAGTATGATTGTAGAAGCATTGCATATGTAATTTATCCCAATGACCGCTATCTAATCCCCGTTTAGCAAGAAATGAAGATCCTTGTGGATTAATTTTATCTATGATCAACACGTTCTTTGCCCAAAATTGATATCCACTCCCGTCAAGATTATGAAAAGCAAAGGTGTTGTTGAAGGAGAAGCTAGAAACGAGACTATTAGCACGATTTGGATTTTTGATGTTGAAATCAGGGTGTGCTTGAAGTTTTTTTATTTTGTCAATATAGTCTGGACCCTTCGGCAATTGAGTAGCCTGAACTGAGAACCACTTATCAATCAACATATCAATATTTTTGTATTGATGATAAAAATCATCTAGTACTTCTTCGAAGTTTTTACTTGATTTGAGGACCAAAGGACATAATGCAAACCACTTATCATTCATATTGTCTGCTGAAAAATATTGTTTAATTGCAAGATGCTCATACTGATCGATATCACACCAAAGTAACATGTCTAAACATTTATTTTTAAGTGCTCTTCTATTGATCTGATCTGGGGTTAAATTGTATTTTTTATCGTCATTCATTGCATCGAAAAGCTTTAGCCATTCCAACTCAAAAAGTTGAGCTAACTGTTTCTTGTAATAATGTATGTTTTTTAACAGTGCCTCAGGATCATACTCATCGAACTTTTGTGCCAAAAAACTCTCTGTAGGCAAATTAAATAGAATTGATCTAAATCCTGCATCCAAATCCTCTCTCAATAGTATTTTTTTTAAAATAGTTAAAAACTTTTCACCAAATTTTTGTTGATTTAATATGATCAAACAATATATACGCTGAATAATATCCCATGTATTGAAGGTATCATCCTCGCAGGCTAATTGCTCTAATAAATCCTCTTGTGTCTGCTCATAATCAATAATAATCGGTGCTGAAAATCCGCGGTTTATTGATAATATTGGCTTTATGTTTATCTGTTGAAATTCTATTTTTGTCTTTTTTTTAGTAATATTTAAAACATATTCTTTGTTAAAACTTATGCCATTTTGAAAGACTGGTCTTTTCAAATTGGGTGAAATGAATTTAATTTTTACTGGGATATGTAAATTAGGTTTTTTGCTTACATGATTTAACTTATTTGATTGTATAAGTGTCAGCGAATATATATTTTTTTTAGAATCAAAGTTTTCCTGAATAGTTAAGATGGGAGTTCCTGGAGTTGAATACCAGAACATAAATTGACTCAAATCAATTTGACTTGCATCCTGCATTGCCCCAACAAAGTCATCACATGTGACAGCACATCCATCATGTCTCTTAAAATATAAATCCATACCACGCTTAAATTTGTCCTCACCAAGTATAGTATGTATCATCCTGACTACCTCGGCTCCCTTGGAGTAAACTGTGGATGTATAAAAATTATCTATAGCTTCATACGAATCTGGACGGATAGGGTGAGCCATTGGACTTGCGTCCTCACTGAATTGGCTCGATCGAAGAGAATTAACAAAATTAATTCGTCTCACATCTTTTCCAGATTGTTTTGACAAACGATCCGATGAAAATTCTTGATCTCTGAATACTGTTAGACCTTCCTTGAGGGTTAATTGGAACCAATCCCTGCACGTGACTCTATTTCCAGTCCAGTTATGAAAATACTCATGTCCCACAATTCTTTCTGTATAAAGATAATCCTGATCTAAGGAAAGATTCTGATCAGTATATATTGCAGAAGAATTGAAGATATTTAGGCCTTTATTTTCCATAGCACCCATGTTGAAATCGTCAACTGCAACAATCATGAAGCGGTCTAAATCGAGCTTTAATCCGAATCTTGATTCGTCCCAACGAATTGCATTTTCTAGTGTATCCAAGCAAAAAGTGGTTTTCTTTATATTTCCTTTATCAGCCCACACTTGAAGTAGTTTTTTTTCACCATTGGAACAAATTATCTCTTTTTCATTGCATGCTAACTTTCCAGCAACTAGCGCAAATAAATAGGATGGTTTTGGGAAAGGATCATGCCAAGTTGCTGAATGCATTTTATTTGCTAAATTCTCTTCTTCGATCAAATTTCCATTTGACAGAAGAATTGGGTAATCCCTCTTTAAAGCTATTAATTTTACTGTGAACACCGACATGATATCTGGACGGTCTATAGAAAAAGTAATTTTTCTAAAGCCCTCAGCCTCACATTGGGTCACCATTAAATTATTTGATACGAAAAGACCTTTTAATGAGGAATTTTGCTCTGGGTGACATCGTGATAAAATTTCAATTTGAAAAGGATCAAAAAAAAGTTTTGACGTAGACTTAATTCTTAATTCATTATTTTGTAGTGAAAATGACTTAATAATTTTGCCATTTACTTTAACAGCCTCAAGGGAGATATCCTCACCATTTAAAATAATTTCTTCAGCCATTTGAGTGCAATTAGGATTTGGATAAAAGTACATTCTATTTCTCACTAATGTACTTTTTTTATCAAGATTAATTTCAAGCTCAATTTTTTGACACAAAAAATCAGGAGCCCTATATTGCTGCCTATAGAAAGTCATTAAGGCTTTATTCCCATATTAATATATTGGGTAATTTTGAATCAATTTGTCTTAACGCAGTGTAGCCAATACCTGCAATGCCTCTAAATAAATTTAGATGTAGCTCACTATCATTGACTCCGCCAAACTGATAGCAAGATAGGTGAGATTCTTGAATAACTTTCGATAATTTTTGAGCAGCTTCCTCTTTGATTTCCTTACTGTTTTGAAATCTTGCAACCTCATTTAGAAATTCAACATGTCCCATTCTCCCGCAACACATCGAATCACCTGCACAATATTGATGATTTTTGCTAATTGATTCTAAAGATTTTTTTAAATCTTTCTCCAAGTTAGTTTTATTATGAGAACTAAACTTCAGTAAGCCTATTCTGGACAAACCTACTCCCACGGCACCGTAGCACCACTGACATATATGCTCTTTAAATTTTCTCCGCGAACCCTGTACCTCATTGGAAATGACTGGTAACCAATTAAATTTACTTTCGTCATAGAAGGAATTATCGTAATCCAAGGATTCTTGGGACGCTAAAGCAAAATCTTCTCTTTGAGTCACATTAGCAAGCAGACCCAGTGCATAGGCAAAACCCGAGGCCCCATGGGCGAGACCAGAAAAAGGAATTTTTCCCAAGCCCTGAGCCACCCAGGATCGATAATTACCATGAGCAGCCCTCTGAGAACGTAATAAATGCTCTCCACACATGATTGCTTTTGTGAGAATATCTTTATTATGAGTAATACGATGGAGCTTCAGTAAGGCTAGTATGCAACCAGCTGAGCCACCCATTAAATCATACTGAAAGTCAATCTTAATTAAATCATCGGTCAATAAAAGTGCTATTTTTTCTGCATCATCTAGAACAGATTTATCATCCAGTAATTGACTAATACAGCTAAATGCATAAATAATAGAACCAATTCCTGATCCACCACCAATTCCAATTGAACGCGCATATCGTTGCGCATTACTATCAGTAAGATCCGATCTGACTGACGTAATAGCTTCTAAGGCTATTTCTTTACTCTGCGAATGCTTAAAAACGGAATAGTACGCTGCAAAAAATAAAGCGATACCAGATGCTCCACTGTATAAATCTGGTCCAATTGGTGAAAGCTGTGGTACCTCTGAATTTGCTACCCAATCTATGCATAACCATGAGGCTGTCCCACTCTCTCTTATCGCTAATTCTTTGATTGTATCAGCTATCGAATTTACTTCAGCTGAGAAAAACTTATAGGCCTCATCAGGGTTAAAAGTCTTTATTTTCTTTGATTTTAAATTCTTAGAGATATTTTTTCGAAATTGAACTTGAGAAAAGGTACTTACTTTTATGATCTCAGATTGCCATTCTATTTCTCTATTAGATAAAGAATTTAATCTTGTCTTAGCTTGAGCTAATCCAGGTATACAGTCAAAATTAAAAATAAATCCGTCATGATTATAAATTTTATTGGTTTCAACATGCATAAAAAATACAGGGATGTTTAATTCTACCAGACCCTTTCTTTCTTTTTCTAGAATTGGCCAAATGGGATCATCAGAGATACTCCAATCACTAAATCGAGCAACAAAATCTAAATCTGCACTCCAAGTAATACCATCATCCATCAAAGAATTATTTTTAAGACGCTTAATGAGAGTCGCATAAAATCGTGTGGGTCTAAATACTTTTCGAGCATACAAATTTTTAAAATCTTCAAGAAAAAAAATTAAATTTTTCTTTTTGTATGTCGCCAATAAAAACTTGCTATATTCCTTATAACCCTTAAGAAAAATAGCTGCAAAATCATCTAAATTTTTTGTCTTATTTTTTATGTAGGGTAAGTTCGTTGATAGTGGAGCAGGGAATTTTTTTACAGAATGTCTTAACCTATCTGTTGCCAAATTATGCCAAACAATTTTCTTTACTGGATCTTTTCTATGGCTCAAACCCCCAAAATCCCGAATCATGCCATCCTCTGGTGAGCGCACATAGGATGGTAAGAAACCCACAGACATGACTGAATTTATACTTTTTGTTGTTGCCATGTTTATAGCTTTTTTAGAAGGATCTTTACTAAAAAACTCTGCAAAGGAGCCCTGAAGAATCATCTCAATATCAATGGGAACTGGATGATCGCTATGAGCAATAATATTTTCAAAATGCATATCAGTTCCAGCAAAATTATGAAATAAACTTAACCAAGCCCCTGCTCTATAGTAGTAATCTTCTACTTGTTTTAAGTTTGTTGAGGCTGCATGGTCAATAAATTCTGTCCAAGTATATATTTCACGGTCAAATATTTTTGGAAGTCTAAGATTAGTTGGAGGACTAAAGTTATTTAATTTTTTGACTAATTTAGAGAAGGCATCATCAAGACGACAATCCTTTGGTTTATATACTAGTTTTAAATGGCCATTAAATTCTAGAATTTGAACGGAGTGGCCAGAGTTATGGGGGTCAGAAATTTGACCAGAGATAGAATTCAATTTTGGAAATTTATTTTTAAAGCTTGGAAAAAAACGTTTTTTAATAGCATCATAATCTTCTAAAAAACGAGAAATAAATTCATTATTTGTATCAACCCATTGTCTGACAAGAACTGAAATGAGCCTTAGAAAAACTGGTTTTTCCAGGAAAATTTTTATCATTTCATTGCGGACTAAATGTTCTTCAATAAATGCTATATAAATTTTATTATTTTTGTATTTATTATTTTTGTATTTTTTATTTTTATTTATTTTTTTAAAGTTTTTAAATTTCTCAAAGAGAAGAGGTGCAGCAAAATCAATTAAATTTTTATAAAGTTGTTTACGAATACTATCAAGAAAAGTTTTTTGGTTAAAAACATCATAATGTACGTTTTCTACAATTATTTTTTTTTCAGCTTCATTAACTAATTTTGTAAATAATTGTTCGAACGGAAGCTCATAATAGGACCTGGTAATATCATAGCTGAGATGTTCACTTTTTTGATGGAAAGTCTCCTGCACCCAAAGAGAATCATTCACCCAGAGTGGAAAAGTTTTCTCTTGATTAATTTTTACCGTTGCAAATCGAGACAAAACAAACTCGTAGTTTAAACCATCTCTTTTTAAACGATTTGAAAACTGTTTCCAATTTCCATTGGATGATGCCCTGCACCAAGCTGCTAATCTTTTTGCTGCAATGTCAGTATCGGTTTTTTGACTAGGAAGCACCTCAAAAGAATCGGAGAGGATTTCATCAATAGTGGCAGCCTTTTTAAAAATTTGCTCAGCAGAAAGCATTGTGCTAATTGACCTCTTCGTTAAGAATCACGTTATAAATCATTGATTAGAATTTTTTGTTTATGATGTTTTTGCTATTAATGGATTCTTTAGTGAACTGGGGATAGGTTTCAACTTTTTAAACCTAGACTTCGGTCACTTAGTGGAAGAAGCTATCATTAATCAAAGCTTTACAAGGATAAAGCAGTTTTTCATTAAAGTTTCCAAAGAGTAATTTAGTACTTTATAGGATTGCAATATATATAATGGACGAATTATTATTAATAATAAAATAATTTTATTTAAAAAATTTTTTAAAAGCAAATAAAAAGTCAATAGAAATAAAAAAATCCTTCTAGAATATTCATAAACTTTGTAATTAGGCCATTAAATGTATAAATATATTAACTTTTAGCGCTAATTATTTGAATAATTTTACATACTAATTCACCGCACGCCCTTTATGGATTAATATGGATCCAGGTCAACTTAATTATAGAAAAATATCTTTTTAAAAAAATAGAATTTGCTCAAGGCGCCCAATGAAAATTATAGCTATTGCCAACCAAAAAGGTGGTTGTGCTAAAACATCAACCGTCGTCAATTTAGCTGCTGCCTTAGGCGAAAAAAAATTTAAAATTTTAATTATTGATCTTGACCCTCAGGCTAATGCAACGTTTTGGCTTAATGCTGAAACAAATGGTATTTGTTCCTCCAGTCTTTTTTCAATTGATCAAAAAATTAAAAAACTGATTGTGAATACCAGTGCAAATAGCGTTGATATAATACCCGCAAGTGAAAAGCTTTCAGACCTTACTCTATCGGTTTCTACTAATTTTGAGCAACTTAAACAAAACCTTAGCTTCACGGAGCTAAATTATGATTTTGTAATACTTGATACCCCTCCTACTTTGGGTTTTATAACCCAAAATGCATTAGTTGCTTGCCATAAAATACTAATCCCTGTTACAACACATATCTTGTCCCTTGCGGGGGTTTATCAATTGATGCAAAAAGTAAGTTTCATTCAAGTAAAATATAATAAAAATCTATCAATTTTAGGTTATGTAGCCTCGCGTTTTGACACCCGCACCAGACATGCAAAAGATGTACTTAATTCCCTTATTGAAAATTTTGGCGATAAAGTGATGGAAACCATTATTCATGAGAATATCCGATTGGCTGAAGCACCTTCTTTTCAAAAGAGTATCCTTGAATACGCACCAAACTCTAAAGCCGCAAGAGATTATCGAGACCTTGCAGAGGAGGTTATAAAAAAAATAGTTAATGTTAATGCGCAAAAGGTTTGTACCCAATCAAAAAAATTTGTTGATTCTAAGAAAAATTTTTGATAAATTTATTTTGCAGCTTATGTCTAGCTGCAGTTTGAAAATATCTTAAATTTTTTTAAAAAGGGTTCTACTATGTACAACATATCAGATGACGCTTTAGAAGCGATTGTAACAACTTTAAGTGCATGCACAAAAATGTATACAATTGTGAATACTTATGATGATCCATGTCTTTAATATTTAGATCTTCGTAAAATGGATAAAATTTAAATTTTGAGGTCAAAAATTTTTTTTTGTATTTTTGGCCTCATTTTTTAAATCCTTTTATCAGGAGATAAAAAATGTTAACATTTCGGATGATGCTCTAGAAGCAACTGTAATATTCTTGAATAAATTTGTACCTTATTTCTTAGATGGGTAATGTTTCGAGATGAAAGTAAAAAACACTATAAATGTTAACCCTTTGGAGAAACTTTCCAATACTCCAAGTAAAGAAAAAGAAGGTAAAGTATTTTTGCCGAATCAAAAAGCTTCAATTAATATAAATAACACCAATGGTGACCTGAAAAACTCACCGATACAACCTAAACTGGAGGAGAGAAATATGGCTAACGCGACGCAAATGCTTGATGATGAGTTAAAACAAGAAACAGTCTCTGAGGATAAATCGCCACAAACACTAAATTCCTTGCAAAAACAATTGGCAATGGAAACGGTAAAAAAGTGGTCAACTTGGTCTGCTGCCGCTGGTTTCATTCCAACACCGATTATAGATACAGCCGCAATCAGCGCAATTCAATTAAAAATGGTACATTCTATTTGTCGTGTCTATGATGTGGAATTTAAGAAAGAAGTAGTAATTGCAATTATAACTTCACTTGTTGGAGGAGCCGTTGCAACAACTCTCGCAGGAGCAACGCAGGGCCAAGTAGCTAAGTTAATACCTGGAATTGGCACCTTTGTTTCTTCTCTCGTTCAACCTGGCACAGCCTATGCAACAACATATGCTCTCGGCAGGGTTTTCATTGATCACTTTGATAAAGAGGGTACACTATTAAATTTTGACACATCCAAAGTAAAAAATACTTTTAAAAATCAATATGATGGTGCTAAAAAATTATTTACAAAAGATAAAACTGTAGCTGATATTCCAGCATAACCCAAATATTAAATTCTCTTTTAAAAAAAATATTTTGAAAAATACCCCAAAAAGTTGGGGTATTTTTTTCCCCTCTTTATTATGCAATCTATAACAAGTACACATTTATTTAAGTTCTTAAAGCGAGAGGGTTTCATCGAGATGAAATCACTTTTTTATCTCTCCATGCTTGTCGCTCTCATTGGTACCTTGCTGGTTGCACTCATCAGCATTGCTGCGACTAATGTAGGAACAGATAAACCAATTACATTTCTCTTTTTTTTCTACTTAGCTCTTCTAATTTTATTTTGGCGCTATAGCAAAGAGGCAAACCGTAAAAATGTCCAACAGGGCCAAGTAATGGTCCATAAATTTATTTTACGCATGATGAGAGTTGTTTTACAAACTGAGTTATTAAATTATGAAAAAATCGGTGCCACCAGCGTCCTTAATGCAATTGGTAGAGAAGCTCAAGTTCTCTCCACTTCAATTCCTCTGTTAGTTGGAGCATTTACGAGTCTTTCAATAGTAATTTTTCTTATTATTTATACTGCTTTTATTTCATTTACAGCATTTGTAATCTTATCAATTTCAACATTAATAATCTTCTTGATAACATCTCGTGCATTAATGGTCTCACATAGAAATATTATGAAAGCTTGGCAAGGTGAAACGGTAAATTTTTCGCTTTACAATGATTTCTTATTTGGATTCCAAGAAATCAAAGTTAACACTGAGCGCTCGAAAGCCATTACGTCAGAATTAATTCAACTTACAAAAAAATCACTTAAGGAAAAAACGGATGCACTTGTTGACATTACAAATTTTTTTGCATTCCTTCAAACAATGCTTTATATTCTAATCGGAATCATGGTTTTTGTGGTGCCTATGCTTAGTGAGCACTTTGGAAATGATATCACGCAAGTTGCAACAACAACGCTCTTCTTAGTCAGTTCACTCAGCGCAACTATACAAATCATACCCTCTATCTCTCAAGCAAATGTTTCCGCAATGCACTTACTGCTTATTGAAGAAGAATTAAAGAAAGAAGCTAATGGTTTTATTGACCAAATAAGTATTGATGAGAAAATTGAAAGTATTACACTTGAAAATATACTTTTTGATTACAAACAAAGTGAAAATACCTCTAATTTCACGCTTGGTCCCATAAATTTCCATTTTGCTAAAGGTAAAATATATTTTATTCGTGGTAGCAACGGTTCAGGTAAAACGACCCTACTCAGACTGCTTGTTGGCTTGATTCAACCCGAACATGGTACCGTTTCTGTTAATGGAAAAAAGCTTACAAAAAATATGTTGGAAGCCTACCGAAATAAATTTGCAATTGTTTTTAATAATTTTTACTTATTCAAAAAACTCTATGGGATTGCCAATTATGAAGATAAGTATTTCGATGAGATATTAAGTTTGATGGAAATGAAGGAAAAAGTTAGTATTGATAGAGGACAGTTTAGTGACCTAAAATTATCGACTGGACAGAGAAAAAGAATTGCCCTTATGGTGGCTCTGTTTGAAAACAAAGATTTTATTATCCTTGATGAATGGGCTGCTGATCAAGATCCAGAATTTAGAAAAAAATTCTATACAAAAATCTTGCCTATGCTCAAAAATCAAGGAAAAACCATTATTGCACTTACACATGACGATGCATATTATGATGTAGCAGACAAGATTATTGTGCTCGACAACGGAAAAATGGCACCATGATAAAAAACAATGAAAAAAAAATTAGCCTGCTTCACCCTCTTGGACTGATTCTTTTCATTCTCAGAACTTTGCTTGTTTGGTTCAAGCGACACAGTATTCCTATTCTCCTTGTAACAATTATCTTCTCTGCATCAATGATTGTTCTATGGCCTAAAATAAGCGTAAATCTTAAAGCTGGGGAGATTGGTGTAATCTTCAGGCCACTGAGTGGTGGAGTCGATACCTCTAACCTAGCAAGTGAGGGTATTAACTTTAAATATCCTTGGAACTCAATTGTTATTTATAATACACAAGTTCAAAAACATGAGATAAAAATTGAGATAATTACCAAGGATTTATTAAAGTCAATCGTTACTTTGGCATTTCAATACGAAATCAATAGAGATACAGCTCCACTTCTTCATCGATACGTTGGCGAAAAATATCTTGACAAAGTTATAATTCCGACGGTTGTGAATACTGCCAGAGGACAGATTTCAAGTTTTACTTCAGAGAAAGCATTCTCTGATGAAATATTTAAACTGGGAAAAGAGATTACAGTTCAGGCAGATACTGGAATAATTAATAACATCAGTCCGCCAGGGACGAGTGCTATTCGTTTAATTAAGATTAGTCAAATAGAAATAATAGATATACAGTTTCCTCCAGATGTTCAAAAGTCTATCGAAGAAAAAATTACTCAAAGATCAAAACTTGAAGCTTACGAATATGTCATTGCAACTGAACTTAAAGAGGCAGAAAGAAAAGCAATTGAAGCAAAAGGGATAAAAGATTTCCAGGATATCATTCAGACTGGTTTGACAAATAATTATCTAAGATGGAAAGGGATTGATGCCTCGTCAAAATTAGCTAATTCGCAAAATGCTAAAATTGTAATATTCGGTCAAGGAACAGCCTCCCTTCCAATTATTATGGGTGATCTTGAGGGGTCTCCCATAGGTAAAAATCTCCAAAAAGACTTAGAAAAAATTAAAAAAATGGATGAGAGCGCGAAATACTAACTTATGTATAAAATATTTATTATTTTTATTTGTCTATGCCCCACTTTTCAGAATGTGTCGTTTGCTTATGCAGAGACCTCTAATCAAATTAATGGCAGCTTTGAACGAAAAAAATTAAGTTCAGAATTGGTTGAAAAAAATAAAATAAATGACAGGTCTATGATTGACCGATCAAATCCCTTAAACTCAATTAAAAAGGAAGAAATTTCAAAAGATGCATCACTAAAGGGTTCAGAACCAAAAGCAGCTGTAGGTCCACGTTTTGTGGAACCAAATAATAGTCTTATATGTTTTTTCTCTGTAATAAAATACAAATGGCTTTATTTGGAAAGAATAACCTACACTACAATGGGAATTTCAGATTGTGATAAGGATAAGTATTACTCCATCTCTAATGAGGGGATCGCAGATAGTTTAAAAGCAACATTAAATCCGGATTATGTTAATAAAGAGGGAATCCATCTAGCCACTGGGGAATTCCGAGCTGGGGTCAATTCAAGATTTATATATATTGGAAGTATGGCTATTTATCCACTAGAGGTAACAAAAATTAGTTGGCCTACTTATATGATGACTAAGTTGAATAGAGTATATCAGGGTACACCTCCTTATACACCCAGAATTATGGCAGGTATTAAACATTTCTATTTTGAAAAAGGTATAAATTTAATAATCCTTAAAAGTCCTAAAAAGGACCTGTATATTCTAACCTCTTACAATGAAGAATTGAAAAACCTACAAAAAACAGACGAAGATTTGTTTGAAACCATAAGTGAGTCAGTATATAGAGATGATGGTTGGAGCCTTCATAAAGTAAAGCTTAAAAAATCTACGTCAATGATAACAAGCGCGCCACAACATTTTAAAGAATTAGTTGTAGATCCTTTAGGAAACCGATTCGAAAGAGTTACATTGCCATATAATTTAAAAATACTAAACGAAGAAATTAATAACTAAAATGAAGATTTTTATGTGTAATAAAGAGCAAATGTTTAAAAAGTTTTTTGTTATTTTTTTAACTTTATTTCTCATGGGTTGCAAGACTCTCTATCCTCCAACTTTTGATCAACAAACTCAAGCATACACAAAGTCAATCGAACAATATCAAATTAATCAACTTTTCACTAATGTCATTCGCTCATCTGAAAATAGGCCTATTGCTTTTGTTGAAATTCCATCCGTACTAGGCAACGCCTCGTCTGCATCATCTTTAGGAGGCTCGTTTAGTTTGGCTGAAACTCAAGCAAATACAACATTATGGGGCATCACGAACTTGACTGGTGCAAATTTGTCACCGAATCAAAGCTATTCACAAGGTTTTACTTTCACACAATCCTCTCTCGATAATGCTGTCTTTTGGAAAGAGTTTCTCAGCACGCTTAATCTTGAAAAAACAAAATATTTCGGCCTACATACATATCCAAAGGAATTGATTTTCAAACTACTTATTGAAAATTTAAGAATAGTTGAAAAAAATGGTGATAATGTTTTATTCCTGAATAATCCCTTATTTTCTGGTTATAATAATTTCAATGATATGTTTAATTTTCTTATAGATAATGAGCTTACTCTTGCTGAATCAATATCAGGAAAAAATGAGCCAAGATTCTGTATTGCTAGACCCCCTCAGGAAAATTCGCAATACCGATTTGAAAAGGAATATTACTGTAATCCTGATCAGGTAAAATTCCCTGGAGAAAATAAGTTAATTATTTACATCCGCTCTTCAAAAGATATTTTTGATTATTTAGGAAAAGTAGTGAAAGCGCAGCATTTACCCAATCCAGTTTATGTTGAAATTCGAGAAAATACTCAATACGTTTACAATAATAATCCGAAAAATAATAAAATTCTTGTTGCAATTAAAAATCCAAGTATGTTCACTGCAAAATATGCTGAAACTTATGATTTGAGGGGAGTTAGCTATATTATCCCCGCTGAAGACAACGGATTTTCTCAGACAGTAATTAGTATCCTACACCAATTAGTTATATTGACTAAAATTCCTGGCTCAGCCGGACAAACGCCAGGTATTTTAGTTAGATGATTAAAATACTTCACTAAATGCAATTGAAATGGAGATTATATATGCCTTATATTGATGTTACCGATGAAATTTTAGAAAATTCAGTACTGACCATAGGGGGTTGTTTGAATGTCCTGTGGACTGTTTATTGCACCTCTACAGCATAAAACCTCTTGAAATATTGTGTCTTTGATAACTCAATGATTAAAGTAGCAGTAAATTATTAAACTGAAAGGCTTACAAAATGACTAGCGATATTTTTAGTACCCCACTTGGTTATGTCATTACTTTATTGCCTATTTTTATTATCACTCGAATGATTATCTTTTTTTTAAGATACTGGACTCATGAACCCATAAAAAAAATTTTTGTAACATATACTTTGGTAATAATCACAGTTTTCATACTTTATGGAAATCTTTACTCGTATATGGGGGTTTTGGAATACTTGCCTGTGCTAGCTTTTCTTTGTTTAATAGACCTTGTGATCATAGTTCTTAAGATTATGAATTATAGCTTACCAAATATTAATAATCTTCTCACAAAGAAAAAATTACTTCCTAAAGGCGAAAGATAAAACTCAAGTAACTATCTACTGGTGCATAGGCTACCCGTGGGGGTCGTAACTTCCAAAAAAAAATATAAATGGTGGGTTAAATGGTGGGTACATATTATTAATCTTATAACTTATTGATTTTAAACAATTTTATTAAATATATGGCGGAAGAGGCGGGATTCGAACCCGCGTTAGGTTATTCACCTAAACACGCTTTCCAGGCGTGCGACTTAAACCGCTCATCCACCCTTCCGAAAAGAGTCGGCATTATAACTTATGCCTTACTTAGCTTTAAGAATCATCTTTTCTCTCTTGATTAAAGTGCTTACTCGTATTAAGGTTGTTCTATTGAATTTATTTACCGTACGTCTACAGCAGTACATCCGTTTTAATAATTTCATAACTTATTGATTTATATAGAATTTATTATTAATTAACTATTAACTTAGGGGCGATTTATGGGCTTAGAAACATTAAATAATCTTGGAGTAAAACATCCATTTAAGGCCAAATATGACAATTATATTGGTGGCAAATTTGTACCTCCAGTTGACGGCAAATACTTTGAAAATATTTCACCAGTTACTGGCAAAGTATTTTGTGAAGTTGCACGATCAAATGAAAAAGATATTAATTTGGCACTAGATGCAGCGCACGCAGCTAAAGATGGCTGGGCTAAAAAGAGCCCTACTGACCGTGCAAATATATTGATGCAAGTTGCAGATATCATGGAAAAAAATCTTTCAACAATTGCGATTGCTGAAACGATTGATAACGGTAAACCTCTCCGTGAAACAACCTACGCTGACATTCCTCTTGCTATTGATCACTTTAGATACTTTGCAAGTTGTGTAAGAGCGCAAGAAGGTAGTATCGGTGAAATTGATCACGAGACAATGGCTTATCATTTTCATGAGCCTTTAGGTGTTGTCGGACAAATTATTCCTTGGAACTTCCCTATTCTTATGGCGGCTTGGAAGTTAGCACCTGCGATTGCTGCAGGTAATTGTGTAGTAATTAAGCCCGCAGAACAAACACCTGTATCACTTCTAGTGGTGCTCGAATTAGTCGGTCATCTTATTCCGCCTGGTGTATTAAATATTGTGAATGGTTTTGGCTTGGAAGCTGGTAAACCACTTGCAAGTTCACCACGTATTGCAAAAATTGCATTTACAGGCGAAACATCTACAGGTCGCTTAATTATGCAATATGCATCACAAAATCTTATTCCAGTAACTTTAGAGCTTGGTGGTAAATCACCTAACATCTTCTTTGAAGATGTGATGGATAAAGACGACAACTTCCTTGATAAAGCTCTTGAGGGCTTTACAATGTTTGCGCTTAATCAAGGTGAAGTATGCACCTGCCCTTCACGCGCTTTAATCCAAGAATCTATTTATGATAAATTTATGGAACGCGCACTCAAACGTGTTGCAGCTATCAAACAAGATAATCCTCTTGATATGGCAACCATGATTGGCGCGCAAGCATCGAGTGAGCAAGTTGAAAAAATTATGTCTTATATGAAGATTGGTCAAGAAGAAGGTGCTCAAATTCTCATCGGCGGTAACCGTAAAAAATTAAGTGGTGAACTTGCAGAAGGATATTACATTGAACCTACTGTATTTAAAGGTCATAACAAAATGCGTATTTTCCAAGAGGAAATTTTTGGACCTGTCGTTTCAGTCACAACATTTAAAGATGAAGATGAAGCGCTTGAAATTGCAAACGATACGCTATATGGCTTAGGCTCAGGTGTGTGGACACGTAACGGCAATCGCGCCTTTAGAATGGGCAAAGGTATTCAAGCAGGTCGTGTATGGACTAATTGCTACCACGCTTATCCTGCACATGCAGCATTTGGTGGTTATAAACAATCAGGTATCGGTCGCGAAACACACAAGATGATGCTTGATCACTACCAACAAACTAAGAATCTTTTAGTGAGCTACAGTGAAAATAAACTTGGTTTCTTTTAAGATTTAAATTAACTAAAACCAAAGGCAAGGCTTAAAGTCTTGCCTTTCTTTTTTATGGAAAAAACTTTTACACGCATAGATACAACTGAAGCTGCAGACACGCTGATTGATTCTTTAAAAGAAAAATACGGTGAAATCATATTTCATCAATCAGGGGGCTGTTGTGATGGGAGCGCACCTATGTGCTATCCCAAAGGTGAATTTTATTTAGGCGGCTCTGATGTTGAGGTAGGTATGACGCATGGCATTCATTTCTATATGGGTGCCAGTCAATTCTCCTACTGGGAACACACACATCTAACGCTCGATGCCATCCCAGGTAATGGTGGGCAGTTTTCACTAGAGAATGGAACAGGTATGCGCTTTATTATTCGGTCGCGTTTATATAGCGATGAAGAATGGGCCTATTTAAGCCAACATCCTGTTAAACATTGCGGGTAAAAGGCGTTCCCTTAGGTTAAAATAAATACTGGCGGGCCTCCCCGCATTGTAATTTAGCCAACCTGGTCAGATGCGGAAGCAAGCAGCCACAACTAAAGAAACAAGTGCCGGGGGTCTGGCTCGCCTCTTATTAAATTGGATTGGTTAAAAATTATTCATGAGCTATCAAGTTCTTGCACGCAAATATCGTCCCCGTTCGTTTGATACGCTTGTCGGTCAAGCGCATGTTGTGCAAGCACTCAAAAATGCACTTGATCAAAAAAGACTACATCATGCTTACCTTTTTACAGGCACACGCGGTGTCGGTAAAACTACATTAGCCCGAATTCTAGCCAAAGCACTAAATTGCAAAAAAGGTATTAGTTCGACACCTTGTGGCACATGTTCCGCATGTACCGAGATCGATCAAGGCCGCTACGTAGATCTTATTGAAGTCGATGCAGCATCTAATACGCAAGTCGATAATATGAGAGATCTTCTGGATAACGCTCAATATGCTCCAACGCAAGGGCAATTTAAAATCTACATCATCGATGAAGTCCATATGCTTTCAAAAAGTGCATTCAATGCGATGCTTAAAACATTAGAAGAGCCACCTGAACATGTGAAATTTATTTTAGCGACTACTGATCCGCAAAAGGTCCCTGTCACTGTCTTATCTAGATGCCTACAATTTAATTTAAAACAAATGCCGTCTGCTTCTATTTCAGAATATATGGAAAAAATATTAAATGAAGAAGCAATTAACTATGAAATCAATGCAATTTATTTAATTGCCAAATCTGCGAATGGAAGTATGCGCGATGCATTATCAATTCTTGATCAAGGTATTGCTTATTGCGGCGGCACAATAGAAGAAGCTACGATTAAAAAAATGTTAGGTGCTATAGACCAATCTTACTTATTTAATTTAGTGCATGCGGTCATTGATCAAGATGGTCATAAAGCCATTGAGATAGCGAAACAAATGGATGAAAGAAATCTATCTTTTGATGCAGCGCTCAATGACCTTGCAAACCTTATTCAAACAATTAGTGTGACGCAAGCCATACCAGATAGCTTGGAGGCCTCATACCTTGATCGCGATCAGGTCATCGCATTAACCAAAAAGATAAGTGCAGAACAACTACAACTTTTTTACCAAATTACCATATTAGGTCGACGTGATCTTTATCTAGCGCCAGATGAATATGCAGGCTTCACGATGACCATTCTTAGAATGCTTTCTTTTACCCCGCAAGATTCACTGATTGCAAAAAATTCAACGCCGGCAAAAACTGAACCAGTGAATAGCACAAACAAAATAGAAACTATCGTAAAGTCAAACGACGTATCCTCTGAAGCCTCTGAAATTAAAAAAAAAATTGAAGTAGATCATCAGGTTGATGAAAGCATTTTAAAAGAAATACCTGCATTCAATGGTAATTGGCGTGAGCTTGTTGACCAGCTAAAACTAGGCTTAGTCAAAGCGCTTGCCCAGCAGTCTGAACTGGTCAGTTTTAAAAATAACGAAATAATCTTGTCGATTGCGGATGAGCACAAGCATCTGCTCAATGAAACCTACCAAAAAAAATTAGAATTGAGCTTGTCTGATCACTTTAGTCAACGAATTAAACTTGTGATCTTACAAAAAGGTGCAAATAATTCGCCGCTCAAACAAAAGCAAGAAGAACGATCAATTATTATGAAGGATACTGAGAATTCTATTCTTCAAGATCAATTCGTAAAATCACTACTTACTGAATTTAATGCTGAAATTATTCCATCGAGCATTAAACCTAATCAAACTACATAAGGAGTCATCGTATGATGAAGGGCGGCATGGGTAACTTAATGAAACAAGCACAAATGATGCAGGCTAATATGCAAAAAGCACAAGATGAACTTGGGCTTATTGATGTAGAAGGCTTAGCAAGTAATGGCCTTGTTAAAATTGCTATTTCTTGCAAACATCAAATTAAAAAAATATCGATCGATCCATCTGTCATGAATGATCATGAAATGTTAGAAGACCTTCTCATTGTAGCTTTTAAAGATGCATTACAAAAAATTGAACAAACCACTAATGCCAAGATGGGCAATATGTTGCCTCCTGGTATGAAATTACCTTTCTAACTTGATTGCATGAAAAATACTGAAGCACTCGAACAGCTTGTCGATGCACTAAGGTGCTTACCTGGGATTGGCCCTAAATCAGCTCTGCGTATGGCTTACCATCTTCTGCAGCACAATAGAAAAGGTGCAGCGCAACTCTCAAGCGCTATTGCTAACGCAATCGAATTAGTTGGACATTGCTCCTATTGCAATAACTTTTCTGAAGAAGTAATTTGCTCACTTTGCTCATCCAAAGATCGAGACGCCTCAATTCTTTGTGTGATCGAAATGCCAAGTGATCTTATGATGTTAGAACAAACGCACTCTTATAACGGCATGTATTTTATTTTAATGGGTAAACTCTCGCCTTTAGATGGTATTGGTCCGAAAGATATCCATTTAGACAGACTTTTAAAACGTCTTGATGCTGGAATCGTTAAAGAAGTGATCTTAGCGAATAATTTTACGGTGAGCGGAGATGCTACTGCCCATTATGTTACTGAACTTCTTAAAGCGCGCGGTATTCGATTAAGTCGAATAGCAAGAGGCTTACCTATGGGTGGTGAAATTGAATATGTAGATAGCGGGACGCTTGCCCAAGCTATGATTGAACGTAAAATAATTAAAGACTGAGATAAGTTAAAAGATCAGATGGCTTATCAATGATATGTTGAGCGCCCCAGGATTTTGCATCATCCCCTGCTTCTAAATATCCGTATCGCGCCGCCATACTAACCATGCTTGCATCGTTTGCTGCCATAACATCACGCTTATCATCACCTAAATAAATAATGTCAGATGGTTTTATTGAAAGAAGCTGTGAGGCTTTCATAAGACCTTCGGGTGAAGGTTTTGGTAACTTAACGTCATCTCCTGCAATAAGACATGATGTATGTTTTAAAAGCGGATGAGAAGATACAATTGGCTGCGCAAACTTCCTAGCTTTATTCGTCACAATACCCCAGGAAATTTTTCTAAGGTTTAAAGTATTAATCAATTCTTCAATACCTTCCATGCATTGTATATTTTGATTAAATACTTCTTTATAGATATCTAGGAATTCTTGAACACGCGCATCAAAAAGAGGATCGTTTTTATCCATGTTAAACCCAGCTTTCAGTAAACCTGCCGCACCATGTGAAGCAAAAGGTCGTCCTACTAAAAAAGGAATGGGGGGTAAATCATACTGTTTTCTTAATTGATTAAGCGCTCCTACAAGTTGCGGTGCACTATCAATCAAAGTACCATCTAAATCAAAAAGAACAGCTTTCATCATTAATCTTTTGTGACTTCAAGAAGATAATTAACCGAAACATCATCGCCCAATTTATACACATCTGTGATTGGGTTATAAGTCATACCTTTTAAGGTAACAACCGCTAGATCTTCTTTTCGACACCAGGAAATGAGTTCAGAGGGTTTAATAAATTTTTCGTAATCATGTGTGCCGCGCGGTAATAAATTCAGAATATATTCAGCACCAATCACTGCAAATAAATAAGCCTTTATATTGCGATTAATGGTCGACATAAAAAGTGTGCCGCCTGGTTTTAAAAGTTTCGCGCATAATGCCACAACAGCTGAAGGTTCTGGCACATGCTCTAGCATTTCCATACATGTAATCACATCAAAAATAGGCTTATGTTTTGAAGTAAAAGCTTCTAGAGAAGTGCATTGATAATTAATATCTATCTTTGTTTGCAGTGCATGGAGTTTTGCAATGTTGATCACTTTCTCACCCATATCAATTCCTGTGACATCCGCACCCAAATTTGCCATAGATTCAGAAAGAATGCCCCCTCCGCAACCTACATCGAGCACTTTTTTATCCTTTAAATTAATTTTTTCATGGATAAAATTAAGACGGAGAGGATTGATATCGTGAAGTGGTTTAAATTCACTCGTTTTATCCCACCATTTGTGAGCGAGCTCATTAAATTTAGCGATTTCTTCTTCCGAAACGTTTATATGTTTTGTTTTAGCTTGAGTTGCCATCTGAGCGCTATATCCTTACATGATTGAATATCAATGGATGTTAAGTGTCCTTCTTCATACTGCAATAAACCATTCACCCACACATGACTGACCTCTTCTCGCGTGGTTGCATAAACTAGATGACTCATAGGGTCGAACATAGGTAATGTAGATAAGTGATCCATATTAAATACCGTTAAATCTGCAAACTTTCCTTTTTCAATCGACCCAATACAATCCTCAAGCCCAAGTGCTTTTGCAGCATTAATAGTGACCATGTCTAAAGATATTTTAGCATCAAGGATCGCAGGGTTCTTTGTCATGCCTTTAGCAAGCAAAGATGCTAATTGCATATCATGCAATACGTCTTGCTTATTATTACTTGCACTTCCATCTGTACCAATACATACATTAATATGGTTTTTTTGTAACGCTTCAATATTAGCGATACCACTCCCTAATTTTAAATTCGATGTCGGGCAATGAATGACCGATGCAGACTCTTTTGAAAGTGTGCTTAAATCTTCATCGTTCAAATAAACAGCATGCACTGCCATAAATTGTGGGCTTATGATACCAAGACGATTGAGTCTCTCAATGGGTCTTATTTGATATTGTTTTAGGCTCTCACTAATTTCATTTTCTGTTTCATGGATATGCATATGAATAGTGAGATTGAGTTGGTTAGCATAAGTTAAAACTTGATTTAAGGTTTTATCTGAGACTGAGTATGGTGCATGCGGGGCTAAGCTTGATGTAATTCGACTTTCATCACGCCAACCATCTCTGGCTTCAAGTCCTTTCATTAGATAATCCTCTCCATCATTTGCGTAATTAGAGGGATAATCCATCACAAAAAGACCGATGTTAGCTCGCATACCACTTTGTTTAATAGCGCGCGATGCTGCTTCAGGATAAAAGTACATTTCATTAAACGTAGTCACACCACTTTTTAGCATTTCAGCGCACGCAATCAATGTGCCATCATGAACAAAATCCGGTGTGACCCATTTTTTTTCAAGCGGCCAAATAGAGTCATTAAGCCATGTATGAAGTGGCTGATCGTCTGCAAAACCTCGAAATAAATTCATAGCAGCATGCGTATGTGCATTAATAAGACCAGGGGTAACAATATGGTGATGCAACTGAAAGTGTTGATTGCTCTGATAAAGTGAAGCTACTTTTTTTGTCTCAACAATATCGATGATTCGATCCTCATCAATAATGATCGAATGATCCTCGAGCACTGTATTGTGTGGTCTAACAGGACAAATCCATTTGGCTGAAATAATCGTACTGACAGGTTGGATACGCGTATCTGTCATAAGTTATTACTCGAAGGGATGTTTAAGGACGATCGTTTCGTCACGCTCAGGACCAGTCGATACGACATGAATAGGCACTTCGCATAATTTTTCTAATGTCTTGAGGTAAAGCTGCGCATTTTTAGGAAGATCATTCATCAATTTAATACCGAAGGTGCTTTCATCCCAACCATCCACTTCAATAAAAATAGGTTTACAACGCTCCACCTGATCTGAACCTAAAGGAAGAAGATCAATTTTTTTACCGTCTAATTCATAGCCTACACATATACCAATTTTTTTAATGCCGTCTAGAACATCAAGTTTCGTAATACATAAACCCGTAAGGCTATTAATCATAGCAGAGCGTTTTAATGCAGCTGCATCAAACCAACCACAACGCCTTTTTCTTTTAGTCACCGTACCAATTTCTTTTCCTTTTGTTGACATTTGATATCCAGGTGTCCCTTGGGTTTCAATATCAAGCTCACTCGGAAAAGGACCGCCACCGACACGCGTCGTATAAGCTTTTGTAATGCCTAAAATATAATGCAACATATGTGGACCCACGCCAGCACCTGCTGCTGCCTGGCCTGATACACAATTGGATGATGTGACATAAGGGTAAGTCCCATGATCAATGTCTAGCAGTGAACCTTGCGCACCTTCGAATAGTAAATTCTTATTTTTAGCATTTGCTTCATAAAGTTTTTGTGAAACATCAGCAAGATATGGTTTTATTTTTTCTGCATGCGACATCGAAAGATCAAACTGCTCACTGACATCAATCGGAACTTTTTTTAAGTAATGTTGCAAAACAAAGTTGTGGTAATCCATGACTTCTACAAGTTTATTTTTAAAATTATCTGGATTAAGCAAATCGTAAACGCGGAGCGATCGACGAGCCACCTTGTCTTCATAAGCCGGGCCAATACCTTTACCTGTGGTACCAATTTTAGCTTCACGCATGGCTTCTCGACCTTGGTCAAGTGCTACGTGATGCTTTAAAATTAAAGGGCAGCCTGGACTTACAAATAAACGACTTTTGACTTCAATACCATCAGCTTCAAGTGTTTTAATTTCGTGAAGCAAATGCTCAATATCAAGCACGACACCATTGCCAATGAAGCAATCTACGTTTTTACGAATAATGCCTGAAGGGACTAAATTAAGTTTATATTCTTTTTGGTTTGGGCCTTGGCCAATCACTAAGGTATGACCTGCATTATGTCCACCCTGAAAGCGAACAACGCCTTCTGCGTGATCTGTTAACCAATCGACAATTTTACCTTTACCTTCATCGCCCCATTGTGTCCCAATAACTACTAAATTTTTTGCCATCTTCAATTAAACCGTTTTAACTTTCCACGCTTTGCTAGCATCTTGAGTCAATATGCGATCACAATTATTCTGTATCGCATTCATATGGCCAAATAAATCAATCGCAACAATTTCGCCTTGTTGACGCAATGACTCAATCGCATTTTGTAATCCGCTATCGCTACCTTGGGGAGCTAAAATGGCTTTTGCTTTTTTACCATTAGGAAATAAAGTGACGATATTTTTCAAATCCATCGTGAAACCTGTGGCTGGACGGTTACGTCCAAATGATGCGCCAATATTGTCATAGCGCCCACCTAATGCAATAGGCGAATAGCATTGATCTGCATACACTGAAAATACCAAACCATTATGATATTGGTAGCCACGAATGTCACTTAAGTCATAGGACACTTTAATCTGATTGTTTTTTAAAGCCTTATCAATTTCATTCAAAAATTGCAGCGCACTTTTAATAGCCTTATCTTGCGGCAATACTTTTTCAGCTTCTTTTAAAATATTGGCATCACCATAAAGGCTTACTAATGCAATTAATGCATCACGATTTTTTTTGTCTATAGATTTGGTAAGATCAATCACTTCTGATTTATCTTTTTTCTGCATCGCTTGATACAAACGATCAAGTTGGTCACGTGCCATATTGGATGATGCAATTAAGGACGTAAAAATATCAAGATGATTAAAATCAAATACTGGGTTTTGAATACCGATAGTACTGAGTGTTTTAATCAGAAGTGTTTGAATTTCAAGGTCAGCTTCAATGCCTTTGAATCCATAGAGCTCAGCCCCAATTTGGAACGGCTCTCTTGACTGTAAAAAGCTGGCTGGCTTCGTTCTTAAAACCGAGCCTGCGTAAGATAATCTTGTGACTTCATCATTTTGAATAAGGTGTGCATCGATGCGAGCGACCTGAGGTGTGATATCAGCACGAACACCCATAAGTCTTCCTGTTAACTGATCGACCACTTTAAATGTATCCAGATCCATGTCCTGGCCATTGCCATTTAAAGATTCAATGTATTCCAGCATAGGAGGAATGACATAAAAATAACCATGGGCTTGATAGAGATCAATAATAGAGCGTCTTAATGACTCAAGATAGACTGCTTCATCAGGAAGCATATCTTCAACATAATCTGGGAGCGTCCATTGATTCATCAATTAGCGACCTAATAATAAAATAATTAATCCTAATAAAAAAGATATCAAACCCATAAAGCGAATCTGGCCAGATTTCATTTTAATTAGCTTTCTAAAAGTTTCACGCCAACCTTCTGGAAAAAATAAGGGCATGAGTCCTTCTAGTATCAACATTAGGCCAAAGGATGAAAAAAGCCAATTTTTCATGGCTAGTCTTTTTTCTTTTTAGAGCTGCGCATGTACTTTAAAAAATCTGAAGTTGGGTCTAAGACCAACACATCTGCTTTATCTTTAAAGCTCTTTTTGTAAGCTTCAATACTTCGGTAAAAAGCATAAAATTCAGGATTCTTAGCATAGGCATTAGCGTAGATTTCTGAGGCTTTTGCATCTCCATCACCCTTTACTTTCTGTGCTTCCTTGTAGGCTTCAGCAATGATGACATCACGTTGCTTCTCTGCATCGGCACGAATTTTTTCTGACGCTGCAAAACCTTGTGAGCGCAATTCATTGGCAACAGAGTTACGCTCAGCATTCATACGTTGATAAACGGATTCACTCACCTCTTTAGGAAGGTCCACTCGCCTTAAGCGCACATCTAAAATTTGAATACCCAGCGAACGCAAATCTCGATCAGCACGATCTGTGAGAATTTGCATAATTTCTCCACGTTCGCCTGATACGACATCATGAATAGTCCTTTTACCAAATTCTGCGCGCAATCCATCATTCACTGTTTGAGAAATTCTTCTCTCAGCTTGAACTTCATCACCATTCACAGAGACATAGTATTTTGCAGGATCGACAATTTTCCATTTAATGAATGAATCTACAAGTACATTTTTCTTTTCGCTCGTAATAAAACGATCAGGCTCTTGGTAGTTAAGTGTCAAAATTCGATTATCAAAAAAACGCACATTTTCAATAAGCGGTGTTTTGAAATAAAGTCCTGGTTCTTTTTTGATGGATATGATTTCACCTAAGCGAAATACAATGGCGTATTCTCTTTGATCAACTGTAAAAGTAGACATTGCTAAAATCACGATGCCTGCTAAAAAACTCACTAATAGGTATGTAATATTTCTCATATTATTTATCTCGTTTCCCGATCTCTTGATTTAAATGCATCTCGCGTTCGTTCTAAGTTTTGCATCGAAGACTGATTCATATCTACTTGAGGTGTGACATCTACCCTCGGTGATAATGCTTCTGGTGTTGCTTGCTGAATCAGTTTATCTAAAGGCAAATAGAGCAAATTATTTGAATTTTTTTGATCGATAAATACTTTAGAAACGTTAGATAATATTTGCTCTTGTGCTTCGATATAAAGTCGATCACGCATAACTTCGGGTGCCCGATTATATTGCGTTAATATTTGTTCAAAACGACTCGCGTTACCCTTCGCCTCATTTTCAACTTTTAAACGATAGCCTTGCGCTTCTGCGGTGAGTCTTGAAGCTGTACCTTTAGCTTTTGGGATGATGTCATTGGCATAAGCTTGACCTTCATTTTTTTGTCGCTCTAAGTCTTGCTTAGCTTTAACAGCATCATCAAATGAAGCTTGAACCTGCTCTGGCGGCTGCGCATTTTGCATGGTGACACTTGTCACATTGATCCCCGTATTGTATCGATCCAAAATTTCTTGCATGAGTTTTTTGGCTTTGACAGCAATCTCTTCGCGACCTTCATATAATGCAAAATCCATTTTGCTTTTACCGACGATTTCACGAATAGCAGTTTCAGCAGCACCTCTCACTGAAGATTCTGCTGAACGATTATTAAATAAAAAATCTTCAACTGATTTTAAGTTGTATTGCACGGCAAATTGGAGGTCAATAATATTTTCATCATCCGTTAACATTAATGACTCTCTCACTTCTTTTGATCTAGCATCAGCATCACCAGCGGAACGGTAACCTACTTCAATGGTGCGCACTTGTTCAAGGTTAACCACCTCAGCTGACTCGATCGGAAATGGAATATGCCAGCGCGGTCCTGGCATAGTCACTTCTGTATTTTTACCGAACCTTAAAACAACACCACGTGAACCTTGGTCTACGATATAAAAGCCTGTAGCTACCCAAATCAATACTACAATCAGTAGAATGGGGACAATAGGAAGTTGATCGCTCGTTGAATTGGGTGTCGGATTGCCTCCGCTAGGCTTAGACGTTTTTTGGTCTGTTTCTTGTTTACCAAAAATACGACCTATTTTCTTTTTTAAATCACTCAAAAGCTCGTCTAGATCAGGAGGTCCTTCTCCTTGGTTATTATTTTGCCCGGGGGTTTTTGCCATAAATTTATTCTATTTAATAGTTAAGGGGGTTTTATTCAAATATTTCGGTTTCAGCTGACTGCTTTGCGACAACTAGTTGGAGGATGGCCTCTTTTAAAAGTTCAATACCCTCACCTGTCTTTGCAGATAACTGAATAGTCGAAATTCTACCATATTCATCTTTTTCGTGATTTGCCTTTATATCGAGTCTATCAATCTGATTTAAAACGAGAATTTGTGGTATTGACGCGGCTTTAATCTCCTCTAGGATCTTATTCACCGCCTTAACTTGTTCGTGATGATTGGGGTTGGCCATATTGACGACATGAAGGAGTAAATCAGCCTCTCTTGACTCTTCAAGGGTAGATTTGAACGCCTCAATCAACGTCGTAGGAAGTGCCTTAATAAAACCCACTGTGTCTGATATCACACATTCCACGCCGTCTTCAATAAAAAGTTTTCGGGAGGTGGTGTCAAGTGTTGCAAAGAGTTGATTCATGGCTAAAGCATTTGCATGAGTCAACTGGTTAAAGAGTGTCGATTTACCCGCATTGGTATAACCGACAATCGAAATATTAAGTGCGCCCGAACGGCTCCTTTTTTTTCGCTGCATAGTGCGTTGTCGTTTTAATTTATCTAATTTTTCTTTCAACTGCTTAATGCGAAGTTTTAACATCCGGCGATCAAGTTCCAATTGCTTTTCACCGGGGCCTCCTCTTACACCAATACCCCCTTTTTGTCTTTCTAAGTGACTCCAGCCTTTAATCAGTCTTGTCGATAAGTGATCAAGCTGCGCTAATTCGACTTGAAGTTTACCTTCGTGACTTTTAGCGCGCTTTGCAAAAATTAATAAGATGAGTGCGGTACGATCAAAGATTCGCGTACTAAAATATTTTTCTAAGTTTCGCTCTTGGGAGGGGCTGAGGTTATGGTTAAAAATTACGGTGTCGGCTTTTGACTCTTGAATCATAAACTTCACTTCTTCAGCTTTTCCTGAGCCCAAAAAATACTTGGGGTCGGGTGCTGATCTCTTAATATTCACTGTGCTGACAATTTTCATGTCAGCACTTAATACTAACTCTTTAATTTCTTCGATACTCTCTTCGAAATCATTATCACCAAAGTTAATACTAATTACACAGGCGGATTTTCCTTCGTTCGGACGTTCAAACATCAATCATCATCTGCTGGAGGCTCTATGTTGACATTCCGCATGGGTACGATCGTTGAAATAGCATGTTTATAGACTAATTGACTCACAGTATTTTTTAATAAAATAGCGTATTGATCGAATGACTCAATATTGCCTTGTAATTTAATACCGTTCATTAAATAAATAGATACTGATACATGTTCTTTTCTAAGTTGATTTAAAAACTCATCTTGTAAATGTGTTGTCTTTTTTTCCATAGAGGATTCCAAATATAGTTATAAGTAAAGATTCAAACGTTTCATCGTTTCATCATGCCCTAAGATCTCCATCACAACATCAATACTAGGTGATTGTGCGATACCTGTTAAAAGGACTCGAAGTGGCATAGCAAGTTTTGGAAATTTAATTGCATGTAAAGTCACCACGTCATTCATCACATTATGAATGGCTTCTTTCGTCCAATCAATCTTAATTAAAGCGGCTTGAAATGATTTAATAAGCTTTAATGCTTCATCATTAATATGCTTTTCAAAATCTTGCTGATTTGGTTTTTGATATTCAAAAATATAAGCAATATCACGCGCAAGACTTGTTAAATGATTTGCACGTTCGCGATGAATATCGATTGCCTTTATTAAAAGACTAGGATCGATCGGCGAATGGACTACTTCTTTTAAGTAAGTCTCTATTGCTGAAGCTATCCGCTCAAGTGGTAGTGTTTTGATGTAATGGCTATTAAGCCAATCTAATTTTTCTGTATTAAATTGTGCAGATGAAGAAGTAATATGGTCCAAATCAAACCATTGACAAAAATCAGTCATACTAAAAATTTCATCATCGCCATGACTCCATCCAAGACGGGCTAAATAATTCAGAATGGCCTCAGGTAAATAACCTTGATCAAAATATTGCATCACACTGACAGCGCCATGTCTTTTAGATAGCTTTTGACCATCGCTACCTAAAATCATTGATAGGTGTGCATATGCTGGAATGGTTGCGTTCAAAGCTTTTAAGAGATTAATTTGGCGTGGTGTATTGTTAATATGATCATCACCTCGAATGACGTGGGTCACTTTCATTTCCCAATCATCAATGACCACACAAAAATTATAAGTAGGTGTGCCATCTCCTCTTGCTATCACTAAGTCATCGAGCTCTTCATTCGCAATCGTGATCTCACCTTTGACTAAATCATGCCATGTGACAACACCTGATGTTGGATTTTTAAAACGCACAACTGGTTGAATGTTTTCAGGGGTAGAAGGTAAAATTTTTCCAGGTTCAGGCCGCCACTTCCCATCATACTTTGGC
>Ga0209353_10000348_pt1 | contig 28657 bp, 28 predicted proteins | sample LauGreSpBDMM15SD_2_FD_187561 | JGI IMG/M metagenome (GOLD analysis project Ga0209353, IMG submission 187561) | Freshwater lake microbial communities from Lake Michigan, USA - Sp13.BD.MM15.SD (SPAdes) (version 2) | ecosystem: Environmental > Aquatic > Freshwater > Lake | place: Lake Michigan... | reverse complement strand
CTTTCTTGGAAGCTTTTTTGGAGCCTTTGCGGCTGACGCGGCGTTTCTTACCACCAGCGAACTTGTCATTGAGGATATTGCGTAGATTCATTTCTAGTTCCGAAGTGTCAGTATCGGCAGACATTGATATAATGTAGCATAGATATATTTTTTAATTGTCAAAAAAATGAAAATTATAATACATTATTATAATTGTTGATTATAATACATTATTATAATTAATTGTTGATTATAATACATTTAAATAATACACTATTATAAATAACTATTGTTGTATAGTTTCTACTATGGGAATACCCGGATTATCTGTATCACTCTATCATAAATATAAAAATAATGGTCTTATTGTTGGTTATGATAATCGACCAGTTAATGCTCTTTATTTAGATGCTAACTGTCTTATTCATCCTGTTTGTATGAAAGTATATTCTGAAGCATCTAAAAATGAAAATCTTGATATGACAAATCATATTCATGTTGAACGATTAGAAGCTAAAATGATTAGAGCTGTTATTGAATATATCGAAATGCTTATATCATTGTCACATCCTCAACAACTTGTTTATATTGCGGTTGATGGTGTTGCTCCAATGGCTAAAATTAAACATCAAAGAACAAGACGTTTCAAGTCAGCCAAAGATTATGAAATTAAGAATGATATTGCAAAGAAACATTCTGTAAAGTATCCCAAACCATGGAGTAATTCTGCAATTACACCTGGTACTGTTTTTATGACCAAGCTAACACAAGCTATATTAATACATTTACAAGGTAAACAAAAGAGTCAATCTACACCAGTAGAGTACATTTTTTCATCTTGTAATACACCGTCTGAAGGTGAACATAAAATAGTTCAACATATTAAAAAACATCATATTGATGGTACTAAAATGATTTACGGTTTAGATGCTGATCTAGTTTATCTAGCATTAGTTTGTAATAAAACTGATGTATGTCTATTACGCGAAACTTCAGAGTTTCAAAGAGGAGTTACTGAGGGTTTTAGTATTCTAAATATTGATTGTCTTAGGGATTGTATTACTATGGAAATAAACAAAAAAGTAGATCAAGAGAGGTTTATTCGTGATTATATTTTTATGGGTTTTTTTCTTGGAAATGATTTTATCCCACAATCTCCTTCTATAAACTTTCAATTTACAAAGGAAACTCTTAATGGACATTCTATTTTATTAGAATGTTATAATAGTATCTTTAATGGAGACTATTTATTGAATGATGATTTTAAAATTAATAAAAAGATGTTATTACTATTACTAGAAAAATTAAGTGCGCGTGAAGAACCATATTTTAGAGAAGCTGCGAAACAACGAATGTATCCAAGACAATGTGAAAGTCAAAATGCATACGATATTGAAATACATCGTTTAGAGAATATGATGTTTAAGATTCCAGATCCTATTGAACGTGGTAAAGAGAATATTTCTTATCAAGTATCTAGAGAGAGATATTATAAGTATTACGAGATAGAGCCAATTAATGCAGTTGAAAAGTATTTAGAAGGTATTCAATGGACACTACGTTATTATTTTGACAAATGTCCAGATTGGTTATGGTTTTACCCTTATGAAGTAGCGCCATATATTAAAGATGTCTATACATACTTACTAAATAATGAAATTAAAGAACCAAACTTTATTAATGGGATAAAATTTATTAAACCATTACAGCAATTATTGATGGTATTACCGACTCAAAGTAGATATTTTCTACCCAAATCTTATCAGATGATAATGCAAAATGAATTAAAAGAGTATTATCCAGAACGTTATGAGTTAGATTTTGTAATGAAGACAAGATATTGGCAAGGTGTCCCAAAAGTTCCTATGATAAATCCATGGAATGTAGTAGAGCTAACACAAAATATTAAATTAACAGATGAAGAAGAAGCAAGAAATATTTTTCGTCTTGAGTTCAAAATTATTATATAATTTTCTTGGAGATAGTATACATAGTACATATGGATTCTAAAAAATTTGCTGTATTAAATCCCGAGTACAAAACACTATTGTCACAAGTAGAAGAAATTTTCAAAGATATTGAACTTAAAGCAAATTTACCATTAAGTAAATTACAAAAAATTCATGATGATATAGGTGCATTATTAGGTGGTGGAAAAATAGAAAGGAATGATTTAAACAATTTATTATTAAATTGTACAAATGACAGTGTAATTTTACTTAAATTAAGGGATTTTGTATATTTAAGAAATTTAAAAATATTAGAAAAAGTGGTTAAAGATGATAAGTATAAAGATTTTGTAGGACGAATAAAGAACTTAAAAGGAGGAGCTAATAGTAATAATATAGATAAAGCTTTTTTCAAGTTAATACACCCATATTTACATTATTGGGACGGGTTATGGCGATTTATTGATTTTTCAAAGGGACGTGTAAAAGGAGTTAATGTAATAGATCCAGAAGATATACGACAATTTAATAGCTATTTAGATTTGTTTTGATTAAATAATTTTAGAGATAATAGTATAATGGCCTCAAGTATAATAGCATCGAGTACATCAACCCCAACTAAATTAGATAAAATCCATGAACTATTCAAGGTCAAAAGGTTTAATAAAATTAAAGAACGTATAGATTTTATTAAAATCCTCTTAGATGGTACTGAATTAGAACCCATGATTCAGTTAAATTATGTTGATACTGAAACTGTAGAATCAACTAATAAAAATATATTAAAGGTAATGCCTAAGGAAACCATGACTTTCAAGGATGTAATCAATCAAATAGGTGGAAAATTACTATATATTAAAAGTGGTACTACAGGTCACACTTTCAAGGGTATTTGTTATCCTGATAAGGATAATCCACATATATGTATTAATTATGCAGTAAAAATAGTAGCATATCCAAAGAAAGAGAACTATGGGAATGTAAATGATATAAATCGACCTGAAAATGCGGAACTAATGATGTTAAAGGTATTAAGTTATTTTGTAATTAATAATCAAACACCTCATATAGTTCTACCAATGGGTACTTTCAATGCAAATATACGTATGTTTGTCAGTCTAACGAAAAATAATATAATAGATAGTAAAAAGTATGAACATTTTGTAAAGAGATATGAAGATGATGAATTTCACAATATAGTATCAGTATTAATAAGTGAATGGGCAGATGGTGGTGATTTATTGGATTATTTAAGAGCAAGCTTTACAAAGCTATCAGTTAAAGAATGGCGGGTTATTTTCTTCCAAATCCTATCAGTTTTAGCAGTTATCCAAGCAAAGTATCCAAGTTTTCGTCACAATGATATGAAAGCTAATAATATATTATTACAAAGAATCCAATTATCCTCAGATGATAATGGAGTTTACAAGTATTCAATAAATGGAACTGAATATTTTATCCCAAATATAGGTATCCAAATTAAATTATGGGACTTTGATTTTGCTTGTATTCCAGGACTTATTGATAATGCTAAAGTATATGCAGATTGGACTAATAAGATTAATGTAAATCCAGATGCACATCCTTACTATGATATTCATTATTTTTTAAATACACTAACAAGTAAGAATTTTCTACCAAACTTTTTTGGATTAGATAGTGGAGGAAAATCAATTGTTCCTAAAGAAGTAATTGATTTTATTAAACGAATAGTTCCTGATAAATTACGTAGTGGTTCTAATGTTACTGAACGTGGTAGATTATTATTATCATATTCTGATATACAAAAAATGCCAGAAGTAAAGTATACTACACCTGATGATATTATAAAAAATGATCCTTTCTTTAAGAAAATGCGACCCTCTTAATTTATATAATTTATATAAATGCGACCTTCATAATTTATTTTGACATATGGAAACTAATAAAAGCCAAGACAATAGCATACACATATATATTATATAAAGTATCTATGCGATCAAAGTTAATTTGTTTCCATGTTTTAAGGTTACCTCGTTCATCGTAAAATTGTTTAGGTTTAATAACAAGGAAAGCAATCATACCTAACATAAAGATAGTGAATGCATTAGAGTTTATAGCTTTGGGCATATTTTTTTCTAAAGGATAAGAGTTTAAAGAGTTCATTAATAGTATATTAGATATTTTTAACGATGATAGAGTGCATAGATACAGCAACTACTAAAGTGTAATAAGCATCAACAAGTGGATTATGAGCTGATACTTCAGCAGTTACAAGATTTTGATATATATTTTTCATCATAGGTTTTAATTCAGGATCGACAAGGTTATTTTTAATCATACACCAATAGCTTTTTTCAAGTTCAGCACTATTACATGTTTCACGGAATGCACCATTATAAACTGCAATATCTAATGATTGAACTTTTGGTTGTATTTTTTCTATTTTATACATTGATAATAATTCATCAATAGCCATAATATCATTCATTCCTTTAACAATTAATAGACTATTTTCTAATACTTGTTTAAATGATAATAACCATCTTTTATTAGGTCTTAACATTCTTTGTTTTACTAAAGGATCAGTAAGATATAAGTTCCACATCTTTTTAAAAGCATAATTTCCTACATCTTTTCGTGTTAATTGAAATGTAAGATTTTTAAAGGATTTTATAATTTTATTAGGTTCTTTTTCAGGATCAAATCTTGGTACTTTCTTCTTCTTAACTAATGGATTTTCCATTATTTGATTGTAATACTCTTTGAACTTTATCGGATTATCTAATAACTCCTCTAATTTTTTATAAAAAACATAATTTTGTTCTATTAAATCCATTTTAGCTTGAGTTTTAGGAGTTACAGTTAAGAATGTAGAGTGAATAAGACCTACATTTTTGCTAATTGGTGGTAGATTAAAGTGAAAGTTACCGATATAAAACCAATTTTTTTTATCATCTCTTTTAAATAATATTCCACCAAATTCAAGAATATGACGTCGTTCACCTTGTTTACCTAGATGAGAATAAACACGTTGAAATTCAGCATCAAATACGAAAGCGTATTGGGTAAAACCAGCTATAGATTGAAGAATTCTAGATAGTTTACCATAGACGGGAGTATTTTGAATAGCTTTTTGCTTTATTTCCTTAAGAAAAAAATCCATTTTAATATATATATGGAAAATTTATCAGAGATTGGAAAATATCCATTCTTATTATTTACTAATAAAGAGGTTACAAAAAATAGCTATACCTTTTTTGATACCTATAAGGATACTGCTACTGATGATTCTGATTATAATAAAGTTATAAACAATGTATTCTTTTCACAAGAAAATATAAACATTATTCATGCAGATATACGTCGAGTTGTTTATGAAAGATCTAATTATAATATACCTAAACAAAATAATGATCATCTTGTAAATATTATGATGGATATTTATAAGACCTTCTGTCAAAATTTACCTAATAATATAAAACAACAAATTGTGGATTTAAATAAACGAGTGGTTGATCATGTTTACCCTTATATAGTTAGTCAAATAGATGCAATTCAGAAGTATCGTGAAGAAATAGAGGGACCAATTAGAGTTAATCCTTTACCACAAAGTACAACAATCCAAGGTCAAAAGACACTCCCAGCTTTTAGATAATTAGAAAAAGATTATATTGTTATTAAAATAATCTTTTTTATATGAAACAAATTTATGCGGACTTTACTTTGTAGATGAAGATGACACCGTTAGTAGTTGGCTCAACTATAGCTCCTGTTGTAATTACCTCTCCTTGTCCTCCTACTACTACTGGGTTGTAGGTCATTTCTTCAATTTGATCGAAAATGGTAACACAACCCTTAATTAATTCATCATTAGTATCTTGTTTATCAACATTTAAACAAACTACTGATACAAGTTCAACTGTTTGTTTGTTACCTAGCATGTCTGTAGGAGTTAGTGGTTGAACTGGGAAAGCATTCATTTTCTCCAGACCAACTAAATTTTGAGGTAGGTTGCTGTAATTTGTAGGCTTGAACATGTTTTGAACATTCATTAGTGGGTGGTAAGTACGGCGCGGTACGTTGAAAATTAGCACATCCTCGCTGTAAATAACCTGTTGGTTACGAGCAGTGAATACACCGTTCTCAACCATGAAAGAGGGTTGAGAGAGTGAGTCAGAGAATTTAACCACAGCAGGTCCCATATTAGTAGATGCCATAACTGGTAAACGTACATGTAGCATGGGTACTGCTGTAACTGAGTTGATCATTACTGGGAAGTTGATTTGGTTGTGTGTTTGGTAGCCTGATAGGGGGAAAGTTGATACAATAGTTGGGCGTAGAGAGAATGCATTCATAATGCGGCGCATAACGACTGTCTCATCACCGTAGTATAGTAGATCAGGGGCATCGTAGTTTGAAATTTTGCAGTTATCAATGTTGTTCATGAAAATGGCATTGAAGGTTTCAACACCAGTGTCGTAGAACTTACCGTTACGCATACCTAGAACACAGTTCCAGATAGCAATTTGTAGGGAGGCACGGTTACGGATATCAACTAGGGGTGACTCGTTGCTGCAAACTACATCTGTAGGATCATGTACTAGAGAGTGTAGTAGCATGTAGTTAGGGTAGCTGTTTCCTGTATCATCACCAGTGTGTTTTTGCTTAACAATGTAACCCAAGTTGGAATGTAGGAAGTGACGTTCAAAGATAGCGAATTTGGGTAGGAACATAGCTGCTAATATAGGGTGTACTGGAGAGTTAATGTTATCAGTTGCTTTGTTGTAAAGGGCACCCATCGCAGCAGTAATTGGCTTAGCTTCTGGGTAAGTTACTGATTGTAGGCATATTTGGGCATGTAGGCGGCGATGAACCTCGTAGTTGGCAATGATTTCACGGACAACCTTTAGGTCATTCTCACCTACATTTAGACCCTTCTCAGTGCTGTTGACATCACCGAATACCTTGGCCATGTTAGTGTTAGGGGCAAGTACTGAAACCATACCCGGGCGGTTGCGGGGGTTCATGGTCTTCTCGTATAGTTGACGGAACATCTCGAACTCGGCATCTGATAGGCTGTATTTGGTCTTGTATTTAAGAGCTTTGTTGAGTACAACGTGTAGGGGGTAACCCATAGCACCGTATTTGCGCTCAATTAGCTTGGTGAACTTGATAGCACGGCGGCGAATGTCAGTTACCTTCTCGTAGTACACATCCTGAATCTTGTCAACTAGAGCTTGGTCGTTGTACTTGCGTTGAAGCTCTTGGATGTAAGAAGAGGGAATGCGGTCTTTGAATCCTTCCTTGATTAGTTTACGAACTGAGTCGTTAATAGCACCATCGTTGCCCGAGGGCTCCTCCATGTACTTACGGTTGCTGTTCATGATATATATATAATTAAGACAATATTTTTTCTTATAATATTTTTCCAAATATCTAAAGATTAATCCTATATATATCCTTAACTATGTGGATCCAACAATATGCTCCCAAAATTTCTAAAGATATTATCGGTAATAACGAATGTCTTGCTAAAATTAAATATTGGTTAGCTAACTTTAAAAATAATCCTAAATTAGCATCATCTTTGATCGTTTCCGGACCTCATGGAGTTGGTAAAACATGTGCAGTTCGTTTAATTCTTCAGGAATATGGTTATAATATTCATAATCCAAATCTTAAATCCTATAAAAATATACAAAATATCAATGAACTAAATATATCAAAAAAAACAGCTATAATTATTGATGATTCTGAAACTATTACCCTAACTAGTGAAAAAAATACTATTTCTCATATCTTTAAAGAAAATGAAACTAAGAAAATGTTCCCTATAGTTTTCATAACTAATGAACAACATAGTAAACTTATACTTGATATCAAAAAATCATGTGCTGAAATAAAATTTGCTTTCCCTACTCCCTCTGAAATTAAATCATTTATCCTTAAAATAGCTAATCTTGAAAATCTTAATATTAAAGATGACCAAACTATATCTTCAATTATTAAGTTCTCACAATTTGATATTCGTCGATTAATATATATACTTGAGGACTTAAAATTAACCTTTAAGGATACAACTATTGATTATCAAATGTGGAAAAATTATACTATGGTATCACAACGTAAAGATAAAGATATAGGTCTTTTTGATGCTACTAGAAAATTATTAAATTCATATAAGAATATGGACTCTTGTATGCAATTATATGAAACCGAGAAGGTATTATTACCATTAATGTTATTCGAGAATTATCAAAATTGTATTATGCAAAAAAATGCAAGTCCAAAAGAAATCTTACAAGTTATGAGTGATATAACGTCATCAATTTCCTTTGGTGATGTTGTGGAAACTAATATTTATACTGATCAAAATTGGTATCTGCAAAATCTTCATGGTTTTTTTACATGTGCTCAAACATCATTTCTTACTAATAAATATCCATTTTCTGGTACTGAAAATTATCGTATTGACTTTAGTAGTGATCTCAATAAAACATCCCTAAAAAATATTAATAAAAAAAGTATTGGTATTATTCAAACTTCATTCAAAAAGAAAACTTTACAAGATCTTTTATATGTTAATAAAATTTTACATTCTCATGCTAATAATAATAGAACTGATCTTATACATCAGGTTAATCATGTTTATAACCTCCCACCTAAAATTATTGATATGATGTTTAAAGTAGATAAGACTTTGGAAAAATTAACTTTAAATCTTAAATTAAAAGCTAATAAAACTTAGGTATATCACTCCAATCATAACATTCCCTATTATAAACAACAAGTTTAGGTGGATATGGTAATGGTTGTAAAGTTATAATACTTTGTATCTCTTCATTTATTTCCCCTTTTTTTAATTCCTCTTTTACTTTACTGTAATCTAAATATGACTTAGATTCCTTAGATTTTGATTCATGTTTAGATAGCACTAAAGCAGGGAATTCTGATTGTTGAACTAATCGTAACTTGCGTTGTGTAAAGTTATAGCTTGTCATTTTAATTAAGTTAATCAACATTATTTTAAATATGTTTTCCTATGATAATAATGACACAAAATGTATCAAATATAATTGTACAACGTGTAACTAGTCAGGTATTTATTAAAGGCAGTTCAAAAATGTTAAAAATAACAAAAAATCAATTAATGATATTAGATGCGATGATGAATCAAGGTGGTTTTACAAAAAAATATGAAGATAAGAGTAAAAAGTTACGTTATTCTGAACATATTGGCATGTTAGATTTTAATACATATGGTTTAGAACGCATTATTGTTAGTACTAGACCTTCAATAGAATATGATGATGATCCGGAGATTCTTTTACCAGATAATCCGCCAGATGCATTAGATTACGAGTATATTTTCCATACCCATCCTCCAACACCATTTCCAGGAGGTCGTGCAAAAGATAATGTATTATATGAATTTCCATCTATAAATGATTTATATCATTTTGCAGAACATTTTAATCAAGGAAATACTCAGGGTTCTATTGTTATTGCTCCTGAAGGATTTTATCTAATATCATCTTCTAATAAAAAAATCAATATACCTCCTTTTGATGAAACCTATAAGAAAATGATAAATGAAGTTTTTGAAATACAATTAGATGCTATTGAAAAATATGGTATAAAATATGAGAAAAATCCTAATTTATTTTATAGTAAAGTAGCACAAGATATCAGTTATTTGAAACGATTTAATAAAATTATTAAAAAATATTGGAATAATGATATTAATGTTTTATATAAACCAAGACGTAAGGATAAAAATGGAACTTGGTATATACCAAGTATATATATTCCAGTCAATGTAATAGAACCAATTTAATTATCTAAATGAGTATATATAGATTAAAATGGCAGAAACTATGGTATTACGTTGGTGCGATATTACCAAATTTATCATGATTGTAATTGGTATTATGTTCTTACTTGGTTTATGTCGCAAGTGGTCAAATGATTATGAAGAGGAATTTTTTCCTTATAACAACATTTACAAATCTCAAGCAGGACAAATAAAACTATTCCCCGATTCTGATAAAAGCTTCTTTTGCAGTAAGAATTGCTGTGCTACTGAATGGCGTAGTGATATGAATATTGTTAATGATGGTGTTGATCCTGAAAAATACCAAGCAAGTAACTTGAACTGTAATGATGGTGTCCAAGATACTGGTTGCATTTGCTTACCCAAATTATAATTACATATATTTAATTATTATCAAATAATTACATATATTTAATTATTATCAAATAATTATATGTAGCGGTAAAAAAATGGATTAAAATTATCTATATTATAAATATGTAATGAACTATCTAGTTGAAACCAAAAAAGAATTTACCATACAAGTAATTAACATTTTATCACCACTTATATATGATGGTATTAAATCTATTTATGATACTGCTAAAGATAAGGCTAAATCTAATGAAGAACTTATTGTCTTTCAGCAGTTATTAAAAACAATATTAGAATGGGATTCGGATATACTTCGAAATGAAACTCAACGAATCCTCACATCAAGTAACTGTCCAGAATTATTAAAAGACTTAGTAAATGCACTTATTAAGTCAAATATTATGATATTAACTAATACTCCACCTGAGAAAAAGGATACTTTAAAAATTTCTTTTAAAATAGAATTTTCTAACTTTATACATAAATGTTATATTGAAAGTGCTCGTAATGTATATCAAGATCCATATCTATTTTATCATAATCATACTATATGTAATTTAAAAGATAATAAAAGAGATGCCTTACGATTAATAAAAGAATCTATTGAAGAGGCTATTCGAAAAATGTTACCTTTAAAAATGATTTTACAAGAATATCTGGGTTCTAGTTTTAAAGAATCTTTTACTAAACCCGATTTTGAAAAAGTTATTACTGAAAATGAAAGGAATTATTTAAATGGTATTGCTAGTGCCATTAATACTGAAGGTGGTCGTATTGAAAAATTTAGTCTTGAAAAGAAGTTTGATGAAGCTTCTAATAAACCTATTGATAAACCCAATGATAAACCTAATCAAAATGATAAAATTAATGAAGAACATAACAAAGTATTAAATAAACCCAAAATGGTAGAAAATGATGATGTTGATAGTGTATCATACTATAGACGATCGAATGTAGAAGATAGTTTCAGTAATAATAAAACTAATATTAATAAACCAGTAAAAGCAGTAGTATTAAATAATGATAAACAATACAAGGATTCATATACTATTAATATGACAGATAATGGAACAGATATAGAATCAATTAGAAAACGGATAGGTGAACGATTTCGTAAAAATGCCCCTGATTTTTACAAAGTATAAAAAATCAAAGTATAATTAAACTTTTTTATCATTATAGTATATACCAATGGATTCACAAACTATAAGTCTTTCTCTAGTATCAGGTGCTATTATATATATCATTATAGAACTTGATAAACGATACTTTGCTAGTAAACAAGAAGCTCAATCATACTCATCAGTTCGTATTGCTACTGCTATTGCTTTAATTGTTTATATTGCAGTTACATACTTCAAATGTAATGTTTCATGTATTAAACAAGTAATGGATTCAAATATTACTGGTGGATCATCAATTGATAAACAACTTATTTTGACCGACCCCTTTTAAAAATAATATCATTCATTAATATATAGATAATGGTAGAACCTTTTGGCAATGTACTAGAATTTGAAAAATTTGATATGAAAAATCTAGTTTATGATGATGAGGGATCATATATAAACCCAAGAATTGGTATCATTGCTAAATCCGGTTCAGGTAAAAGTTGGGTTATTCGTGAAATATTATATTATTTATATAAAACTCGTATACCATGTGGTACATGTATAGCCCCTACTGATAAAATGACAAAATTTTATAATGATTTTATGCCTCCAATATTTATTCATCATGAATACAAAGAGGATATAATACCTAAAGTGCTTCATCGTCAACGTAAGATGATTGAGAAGAATGAAAATAGAACAAAAAAGGGTGATAAAGTATTAGATCCACGTTGTTATCTTGTTATGGATGATTGTATGAGTAGTAAACATTTATGGCTCAAAGATCCTCATGTATTATCTATATTCAATGAAGGACGTCATTTTCAATTGACTTTTGTACTTGCTATGCAATATTCACTAGGTATTCAACCTGAACTACGTTCAAATTTTGATTTCATTTTTCTATTAGGTGAAGATAATTATAGTAACAGAAAACGTCTTTATGAACATTATGCGGGTATTTTCCCTACTAGAGAAATATTTGAAACAGTTTTTAGTGAATTAACTAATAATTATGGTTGTATGGTCATCAATAATCGTCTCAGATCTAATGATTTGAAGAAGAAAATATTCTATTTCAGAGCCAATAAAACACCAGATTTTAAAATGGGTATACCAAAAAGTATAAAGTTTGATAAATCAAATTTTGATCCTCTACATGAAAAACGTCATAATGCATTTGATTTAACAAGTACCATGTTCCGTAGACGAACCAATATTAAAGTAAAAATGGCATAAATTGTACTTTAGTACCACTAATAATAATTTATTAAATATACTTAATAAATTATTGATAAAAGTAATTAATTACTTCATTTTCATTAGTACAACACTTACAAATGAAAAACTTTAATACAATCATCTTTATATGGCTACTAATGATTACATCTATATTATATATCATTTTTATTTAAATTAATGCATAAAAAATGGATTTGATAAAGAATTAATTGGAACATGAATATCAGGTGCTCCAATTCGTTCACTATAAAATTTATTTAAATCATCTATGATAAACATATTTTTATTATGGTGAAACATTTTAATAATATCATCCACTATATTAAAAAATTGATCTGGTTTATCATTAACCTCCATTATAAGCTCACCATGATCATATAAAATGTATTTATCTTCACCTGATTCATGATCTAATATTTCTAATAAAAAATATACTGGATTATGATTATTATACTCAATTTCTATAGTTAAAAAGTTATTAATATTAGGCTTACTTATATTCAAATATTGATATGTACCAATCCATTTAACATCATATAGGGATGGACTAATACATGAATCACTTATATATTTATCCAGTAAATATACCATTGCAGTATTTACATTTGCACTTCTTCTTTTTAACATTAAATATTCATTATCTTTAATACGAGAATATTGATCATTACTTTCATAACTTATATTAACTCCATTGCCGTAATATAAACATAATTTTATAAAATACTCACACATTAATTCTGCTTTTCTTTTTATCGCCTTCTCTAATAGAGGATTCATATTAAAGTCTTCGACAGGTTGATGCATTTATTATGACTTGTATATTTTATAATAGTCATAATCTTTAAATCAAATTTTTATAATTAGAAGACAATTTTTCGTAAATTAAATTTATCTTCATCATTAGATTTTATCCATGGTGTTGATTTTTGAAACATGTCTTTAAAAATGTCCTCAACATCTATCAAGCTTTCCTCTTCTTCTTGCGGTGTTCTGGGTATATATTGATATATCGTTTTTGGTTTACAACTTTTTTTTCCTATTTCCACTCCTACTATAAGTAATCCAATGAATAGTATTATAGCAAATAACCTCCTCATTATACTCTAACTATATATTATTTTTGTGCTGCCTTTAGTTCATCAAATAAACGCTTAGCCTCCTCAAGCTCCTTGGAAATTTGAGCTACACGTTGCTCTTTCTGTGCAATCTCCTCTGGTGTTAATACTTTATCCACTTTTACAGGTACATTTGGTGCATCTGTAACTACAATATTACTATCAACTGATGATGAAGTGTTTGATTGAGCAATTTTAATTGCCCGTTCAACCTCTATTTGTTTACGTTGTTCACTATATTCTTTAGCCTTATTTTGTTGTTCCTTGTAACCACGCATAATATCATTTAGTTTCTTCTCTGCATATACTGCATCTTCAGCCTTATCAGCATCATCATCCCATGGTAACCATTTACCAACCTCTCCTACAAATACATTGAAGTGAGGATCAAATGAACGAATTTGTTGACAACGCTTTTGTGCTTCTTCCATTGAATCATATACACCCCTTACTTTAATACCCTTCGCATGATTCTCACTTTCAATCGAATTTCCACTATTATCTTTAATACTTTTTGCTGTTAAAATAGATAAACAAACATACTTTTGAGTTGCTAGTACCGGATCCTCTGTTAAGTAATCAATTCCACCTTCCATTCTTCTGAATATAACAATATAAATATATATCCTTTAAACGGTTTTATATGAACATTTTATCGGTATTAGTTTTAGTATTTCTAGATATCAAATCTTTTTCAAGATCATCAATATGATCTAAATAATCATCTGAATGTTCAATTATATACCACTTGATTCCAGACATACATATTTTAATATATTTGATTTTATTATAAAACTCTTTGAACTTTTCATTAATATCATCGCATGGAGTTGCATAGTGTTTAAAACACCTTTCTATTTCTGCTCGCTCCGGATAATCAAACTTGAAAATTGTATTAATACGTCCAGGTCTCTTCAAACGACTATCTAATTTATTAATATCATTTGCTGTCAAAAATATTAATACATTATGAAAACACTCATCATTTGCTCCATCTAATATATTTAATAATATAGGCATTGATACATTTATATTATTATTACACTGACCATCTTCATTAAAATATGAATCAATATCCTCTATCACTAATATTGAATTTTCTAATACCCTATTCATTAACATTAATAATACATCATCTACAATTTTCTGAGAAAAATTTAAGTAGTATATATTTCTTTGATATTTACAACCAACTGCCTTAATTAATGTACTTTTACCTGATCCAGGAATACCCTCTAATAAAAATACTCTTTTATATGTATCACCTCTCATTACATACATATTCATAGTTTCTGGTTTATTAAAATACTCAATTTGATTACATAATTTATCAATTATATTTGATGGTAAAAATAAATTACTCATCCTATTAACACTTGGATTTTTAACTTCTATACTATCCCAATAACCATGAGAACTACCCACATTAATTGATAATTTGAAGTTTGAAGTTAATATTTTTCTAACAAAATTCTCTAATATAGTCAAATTATCATGTGATACCCAGAAATATTTATAATATATATTTTCTCTAGGACAGGGTTTTCCCTCTTTTGAATAATACATTTTAAATACAGTGTTATCATCATGCCATAAAAATTCTTTACTTTCATAACTCATACTCAATTTTGATGAATTATCATGATTAATATCTATACTATATATGTCAATTGTATGTTTACATGTCTTGATATTTTTCTCAATGTAATTATGAACTAAATTTAGTTTATAAATATTATTGATGTATATTGTTGGCATTGTTATTTTTACTATTGTTAATATTGAGTTATACATTGAATTTATCAATTTTATATTAAAAAGTAATATAAAGCAATTTACATCAAGTATAATATAGGTAAAGTAACATGGAAGATTATTACAACAATACTCAATGGAAATTAAAGGTAAAAAATAGTAATATTAAAAAAGCAGGAAAAGGAGTATTTGCTAAAGAAGATATACCAAAAGAATCATTAATAGGATTATATGAAGGAGAAATTACTAAAGATAGTAATAAACTATCATTATACTCTTTTGAAATATCACCACGATATTTTATAGATGCTAAGGATTTTCCAAGATGTATTATTGCAATGATAAATGATGCTAGAAACTCGACATTTGAATATAATTGTGAATTTAGGATGGATGACCATAAAAATATCAAAAAAAGAAAGATATATTTATATACTATTAAGGATATAATTAAAGGAACTGAATTATTTGCTAATTATGGTGATGATTATTGGAAATATCTATAATAACTTTAAAAAACATCATTATGATAATATAAATTAGGGATATATGGTATTAAACTTTGATATCCTTCATTAGAAATACAAGTATTACATATATCTAACTCTCGTAATTCTTTCAAATTATTAATATGTTTAATTAAAACATCAGAAACATGAGTATCACAAAGTACTAATACTTGTAACTTTTTTAACATTGAAATATATTGTAATGAAGTATCATCTATATTAGTATCTGATAAATCTAGATAACTCAAGTTAGGTAACAAGTGAAGAAATGATAAATATGATAGCCTTTTATTACCTGACAAATCAATACGTTTTATGGTAGTGTTTAATCTTAAACCTTCAATATCATAACAAGTTACATTACTATCTCGAACTGCAACATCAGTTAACTTTGGATGATTGTGAAGCATCTCAAAGAAACTAGTTGGTAATCTAATACCTTGAATATGTAATTTAGTAAGATTATCACATCTATTATACATGTACATCCAATTTAATATAATATACATTTCAGTATTAACTAATTTTATATTTTTTAACATTAATTTTGTTATTTTATCATCTTTGATATTTTCTAAATCATCTAATGAAAAGAGACCTGAAAAGGTATATGATCCATTATCTTTATAAAAGGATTGTTGTATATTCTTTTCAGTATCAGTATCATAATCTGATGAATTTTCAGAAAGGGTTTTATAAGTGGATAAAAGTTTTGAGAGACTCATTTTTAAGGTTTAACATAGATGAGACTTGAAACAATTATTTTATCAATTTTTAATTATAAATTGGGTGAGTCTTCAGACGAGATCAATTTATTCAACATATAAAAAGGGATAAATTATTAGCTTATATTATTATGTTGTATTATACTCCATTATTATTTTTAATAAATGTATATCATGCCCATCTATTAAATGATACTATATTAATGATGTTATTTTCATCATTAACAGCAAGTTCTATACTTCATCATGCAAAAAAACATGATTATTATAAGGGTAAATCTATTGTTAATATAACGGATAAATTCCTAGCTCATATTACAACAGGTTATATTTTATATGATAATTATCTACAAGACCTTAATATATGGTCTATATTTACATATACATCTATATTGTACATTATTTTTACTTATTATATAATTAATTTTACAAAAAAGAATACTATATTACATGCCTCAATTCACTTTGTATGTGTATTGGGTTCTAATTCACATCTTTATAATAAGTCACTTAATAATCCAGTTACCTCATTCAGGGGAATGTATTTCAACCATAATTGTTGAATAATTGGTAAGGATACTTTAAATAAATCAAATGATGGGTCCAATATTTCACATGTACCCTCAATTAGTGTTAATGCTCGTCCTAATAATACATAAGAACTTTCTGAAATAATCGCTCCTCTTAAATCTTTAGTAAACTGTTCATCATTAGTCATTAATTCCATGACTTGTTGTCTCCAATTGCCTTTAATTTGATTATCTTTTATAAGATTTAAAATACTATTTACAAAAGATCTAATTGCCCGAACTGATTTTTCATCCTTCCTTACAATACCCATATTTATCAAATTATTAACAACCAAATCAATATCCTTTTTTAATAATGAACTTGTTAAAACTAATAATTCCTTTCTCCATACTTCACCAGTTACGCAGATGGCACCGCCATCATACCAAATGATAGTATTTTTAGTAACGGAGATGTTACCAGGATGAGGATCAGCATGAAAAGCCCCTCCAATTAAAACTTGATAATAAAAACTTTTTAGTAATGCATTAACAATTTTCTTTCTATCAATTCCTTGTTTATCTAATTCAGATATATTAGTAATTTTAATACCGACAATTTTTTCCATAATAATATTAGTTTTATCAGCATAATATACATTAGGTATACGATTCCATTTCAAGTTATTCAAAGAATGTTGTAATAATTTAAGGTTATTTCTTTCAGAAACATAATTTAGTTCTTTCCATAAATTTTTTCGATAATCTCTAATAATTTCTAACATATGTTGAGATGAAGGTACACCTATATTATCTAATTTTCTAATAAATAGAGCTAATGTCCACATATCGGAAGCTAAACTACTTCGAACATTAGGTTTTTGAATCTTGATAACAGCATTTTGGTTATTATATTTGACATTATGTACTTGACCAAAAGAAGCAGATGCTATAGATTTAGATTCAAAGTTACTAGTATTAGGTATATTAATAGTTTTAATAGGATATTCGTTAGTATTATCTTGTAAATCAGCTAAAGCTTTACGAGTATCTTCATTAAGCCAATCACCACGAGTAGATAATAGTTGACCTAACTTGACGAATACTGGTCCCATAGATATCAATTCATCTCTCAACCATTCACCGAATATTTTAGATGACATTTGATTTTTATTGATAATAAAAGTTCCAATAAAAGATAATGCGGTGATATATTGAGATATAATCAATATATATTTAGTCTTGGGAAAGATCAATCGATTGCTCAACATTAGAACCTGGCGTCTTGTTTGTAACGGACCCAACGAGGTCCGATGTGATTGTGTAATCATCCGATCCCCATTTGACCAATTGTTCGACCGCTGTAACATGTCTGTTAAAGGCACCGTCAACGAAGGTAATAACGGGTAACTCCGGTACTCGGGTGATTTCTGAAAACTTTTTCGCAAAAGAAGCATGTTTGGTTTTGATGTTCGTTTTGTCGAATTTTGGTAGTTTGTAAGCGGAAAGAGCGACGCAACGGTTGCTCTTTGTGCCATTCAATAACATTTTATATATATAAAACTGATATTATAGTTTTTTATATATTTTATTATAAATTAAAATAAGGATTACTTTCCACTAGAACCAAAACCATTTGAACCACGTTCAGTTACTGGTAGTTCATCCACAAATGTTATACTTTCAAAGGGTTTTAGATCAGGTGCACATAGCTGAAATAGTCTTGTATTCATTGATACAGTATATTCTTTATCAGAAATATTATCAACAACCGCTATAATTTCACCAGTATATGTAGAATCAATAATTCCTACTGAATTTGCCATACGTAGTGGTGTCTTAATAATGCTTGAACGCGGATATAAATAATAACCTTGAACTACATCTGGAATACAAGCTACTCCAAGTGGTATTTTATAAGATATGGCATTTGCCGGTATAATATGATCTTTTGGTACACTCAAATCAAAACCACTATCAGTGTCATAATTCTTCTTCATATCATAGAATGACTCATAATCAGGATTTACCAATTTCACAAATAGCTTCATTTTTGATAGCTCTTATTATATAATAATATATTTAATCTTTATCTCTTTTCAATAATTTAGTATTAAATAAGGGGGCATATTTCCAAAGGAAATAAATTAAAGGTTAGTTATTAGACAAGTTAATTTTAGTCAATTTGAATGTCATATTATGTGGAAATAATGTTATATCGCAGTTTTGTCGATAAAATTTTCTTTGCCAACTCCTAATATTAATCAAGTTGTATTCTTCTGTAAAAGTACTTTTTAAGTTAAAAGATATAATATTTCGATTAACTTTGTATAAAATGGTATCATTTTCTAGATTATTAAAGAACGATAATTCGATTTTAATATCATTACTTACTGCATAAATCTCATCAATACAATTTAGACTATATATACAGTCATAAACATGATCCACACATAGTTTGTTAAGAATTTGATATGTTTCTCTTACATCATATTCAAATCTTTCATAACATACATTATATTTGTTACTATCAACGCGAAATGCAATTTTATCATTTTTATTGTTGTAAATAATTTCAGGAAACTTAAAATTTTCAAACACGACAGTAACTACATTATTTTCCAATTTATAATATACTCTATCTAATTTTTTGAAGATATCGTTTAATTGCGTAATTATATTAGGTCTTGGTTGTACATTCATTATATTATATACTAGATGTTCTAATGTTTTCTGTTTTTTTATTATAACTTCTTGAATAGTATCATCATGTTTACGTTTGTTAACAACCAATTCATTAACTATACCTTGATTCATACCAAGTGACATTGCATGTGTTAATAATGTATAATACCCATTACTTACATCCTTATGATATGTTTCTTGTGTTTCTAATGTAGTTAGAGTACTTATATATTGATTATCTATTATAGGTACCTGAATATTACCATTAAAATTTGTATCAGTCATCTTCTTGAAAATGTTTTTTTTGAATGTTATTTTGGGAAAGGTAATAGTCACTAAATATTTAATCCTTCTAATTTATCAATTTTTAAATGATAATTAATAATTATTTAAAAAGGGGGCATATTTCCAAAGGAAATGTGTTCAATTTTTATAACCCATCATAGTTTTAATAGATGGTTCATAATACTTTTCTTTTTTACATTCTTTTATTAAATGTTCATTTTCCTTTAATTTAACAGCTTGTTTATGTATAGTACTTAATTTATAACATATACTCATTTGATTATTATAAAACTTGCAGTTGATGCAATTAGTTTTGATATAAGAATTCATTATTATTATGCGTTTAAATTTAAAAACTACTTTTATACGTATATAATAAAGGGACTGGGATCATGGGAGTGGATGTTTAAAAGTATAAATTAATAGTTTCTAAATAAAAAAAATATATAATTTTTAAAAGCAAAAATAAAATAAAAAAATAGGGTATAAAAACCCTTGGTCGAATAGCTCAGTTGGTTTAGAGCACGATGCTGTTACCCTTATTCAAAAATATTGTATAGCAGTTACATCGGGGTCCTAGGTTCGATCCCTAGTTCGACCGTACAATTTTATTGATATTATAATATCGATAAAATTTAATTTATAAAAAGCTGTAATATTTTATTTGGTAGCTTTCTTAAAAATGTTTGCTATAATATAGTGATCACCGACAAATTCAAATTTGCGTACAATAAAAAAGAAAAAGTATAGTTCGGTGGTATAGGCTAGTAAAACCAGAGCCAAGTTAAGTGAATCAGTTGATGACCATGGACTAGCAGCATTAACTTTATATATTACATATATGAGTGCAATAATAGCTGCACCAATAGGTAATAAGCAGTATTTATTGATATATTTTTTATTTTCTTGCATACGTACTGAATATTGTTCCTCAGCTTTTTTAGAGTTTGATAAAAGATAGGCATCTTTAAAGTCCTTCATTTTTTGTTTAGATCCAGCATTTTTGTTAACAAAACGAGATATTAGATCCATTTTATCAGCTAAGACAGTTTCATATTGTTTAGAGGCTATAAAGATAAAAAACATAGTTTGAACAACCATGAAGAATAAAACATTACTTATGATTACAATCCAATCATACTTTGTGATACAATCAAACATATATATTATATATAAATAATATTATATATAAATAATGTCAATTGTCAAGAATATTTATTTAGCTACCAAAGATAGTAATGGTGTACGTGGGATATTTTCTATTATCTTAGTTGCAACCATTTTAACAGTCTTTGAATTAGGTATGTTTTATAAAATAATTTCACCTGAAGTTAGTACGCAAATTGATAATGGTATTAATGATATAGGTAATGCACTACATTCACAAGCAGGTGATATTAACATGAAACTAAGTAATGAAGTAATTAATGGTTCTAATAGTGTGTTATCTAATCTAGAAAAACAAACAGGTATTAAAGCAAGTGATAAAATTATTGCTAGTACTCAAAATGATATTAGAAATGCTATAAAATCTGGTATTAGTAATGTATTGGATACATTTAATGAAAGAGAAATACTTCTTACTAAAAAAATTAATACTTACACAAAAATTACAGGTGTAATCATTATAGTATTCTTAAGTTTACTAATGTATAGTCTATATTATATACTAAAACAACGTGGTGAAACACTAGGAAGTTGTACATGGTTAATATCATTTATAACAATATTTTTTATTTTAGGCTTTCAGTACGCATTTTTTAGATTTGGTAAAAGTTTCAAATACATTGGTTCATATGGTCAAGAAGAACTATTAGTATACTTATTACAAAAAATAAATGTTTAACCAATTATAATTATTATTATTATATAACATAATAATGATTATCAAATATAAATTAATTAAATGGATTTTTCAACAACAGACTAAATGTAGTATTGAGATCTTCCTGAGTGGCTGTTTTAATGTCTGAACGGAATTTTAACCTTGAACTACCTGAAAATCCACATGATTGAGCTGTAATACTATACTTGGCAACTTGGTCGGTAAATTCAAGTGTTCCAAGTGGAGAAATTGCATTAATATTATTCAGCTGTGTAATAACAGTCTTTATCGTGTTCAATCTATCGGCTGTTGTATTTATAGTCTTCACTCTGTCAACCGTCTGTTTGTCAATTTTGTTCTCAAATTTGGTAACATTATTTATCAAATCATTGTAAATATCTATGTTTATATATTCTTCATTACTAACGTTCCAATAGTCATTATTTTTGTTTAGATATAAACTATATAAGATATTACCATATATTTTATTTTCGTTATCTGATAAGTCCTCAATGTACTTATTTATTGACTCTAGAGATTTGGTTTCTTTAGCAAATTCTGCTTGGATATCATCAAATGATTTAATTAAACCAGTTGCTAATTGATAGTTTTCTATCACAAATGGTTTAATATTATTATTTGAATTAAATTCAATTTCTTTTAATCGTTTTAATTCTGCTCTTAAATCGTATAAATCAATATATGGCATTGGATGAGCTTGATTAATTATATATTTTGATAGTATTTGACTAGGTGCTGTTGTTGTAGTTGTTGCTGGTGTTACAGATGCTCTAGATGATACTACAGCTGGTGCTTTAGGAGGTGCTTTAGGTGGTGTTTTAGATATGGTATCATATTTTCTAATGCCACCTGATTGTTTAATTTCTTTACCTTCAACTTCACGTGACCAATTAAATACACAGAAAACACCAATATTAATTAAATCATATTGTTGCTCTCCTATCTTCGCTTTCAAGGTTCTCATAATTAATCCTGCATTAGATGTTTCCTGAATATCATCATCAAAACATGTGTTTGTATATGGATTACATTGTAATGATATACATTTGTCATTGAATGGAGGGACAATTTTCATGACACCCTCTGAAGTCATGCGGGCTTTGATAATACTAGCTACATCTTCACGTAAATCTGCAAGAGATTTGTTGATAAACACACCTTCCGCAGTACGGCATGTACATGATGTTCTAATTTTAGTTTCTCTCAATTTTCTACATTCTAATTTATCTATAACTGAATACATAATTGGTAACATTTTTCTTACATTATCTTCGTCTTGTAAAATTTCAAACATGTCAGCCATTTTTTTACTTTTGAATAATTGTGTAAATATGTCTTTTTTACCCCAAAATCGCAAAGAATTTTCATGTACATCACTTTTAGTTTCATTGATTTTACCAGTTATTGAAGATATATATGTAGATTCTAATTTTATATTACCTATTAATTTAGTATCCTTTTCTGTAATAGGTATAATATCCTTGGCAGTTACATATAATGCATTATATATGTCTACTATTTCTTTGGCAAGGGTTGCATATGAAAAACTGTAATCATTGATATTTATTGGTGTAACTATTTCTGTTTTGATCGGTTTTAATTCCAATTTTTGTATATCTGCCTCTGATATATTAACCAAAACTGGTTTTGGTTTTATTGTATTTGATAATTTAATTGTATCACCTTCTTTAACAAGGTATGTGAATAATGGTGTTTTTGTTTTATCAAACTTTTCATCAGCAAATGCAAATACTTTATCAATAGTGTCTCTTATTACAGGATAAAATTTTACAAACTTTTTAATTTGATTGTATGTATTATTTTTATTTTGTAAAAAGTCATCAATATTAGAAAAACCAAGTAATTCTTGTTCTGTAACATTATAAGGATTAATATAACGTTTTTCACTGGTAGTCAATGACTCTATACGATTACACTCACCACCACCTATTTTTTGTGAACCATGAATAGGACATTTACTTAGTTCTGGTTCTGCATCTAAAACAGCTTTAGTATAGAATGGATTTACCCCGTCTCTACTTTGGCTATCCATACTTTGGAGAACATCAAGGTTATTACATAAAAACTGATTCTCCACACCTGCAAAATCACCGATAACTAGGTATGGGCTATTAGGTAGACCTTCTAGTTTGAGATAAATTAATACATGACTACGAGAACTATTAGGATTATTTGTTGTTGCGCGAATAGCACGGTCAGCATCTAATAGGTAACGTATATAATCACCCAAGTCAGTTTGTCCCTTTGTTGGTTTAAAATCTTCATCATTGATTTCCGGATATAACTTTTGAAACTTTACTAATTCTGGTACTATTTCATTCATTTTAAATGAATCACCACTTCTTGTGAATTTTTGATCAGTTACTCTTCTTACAGCCTTTCCACTACTATCTTTATCATTATACACACATTCATCAACTGTTAATGTAACACTTAAAACCTTTTTCATCTGGGTTATTAAATGTATTAAAATACCTTGTTTCTCACTACCAACACCTTTATTGAAATATACTAATGACGATGTTTTACCTGCACCACTTGCACCATAACCAAATATAAATACTGATTCACCTAATTCTAATTTATTTTTTAGTTCAATACATGAACTTGCAATTTGAACATTCGATAATTTTGGAGTAAAAACTTTGGTAAAAGGACCAAATAAATAATGGTCAGTAGATGTGTGTACTTTTGAAGGATTATAATTATCTCCAGTTAAATTTTCTTCTGTTTTATTATATCCCACATATAAACTATTTGTTTGTTTATCATATTGTAAATTATATCTTTTATTGGGTTCCTTGTCACATCTTATTTTTAAATAAGTTATAACCTTACTACTCTTATTATGTTCATTTTTGATATCTACTTCTTTACTATTGATAGTATCAAGTAACTTTTGTATATTTTTCTTCTGACTATTCATCATAGAACATAATCCAAATGCTACATTAAGTACTTTGGTATGTTCTTCTGATAGAATTTTACTACTTGTAAAACTTACATTAATTAATCGTGTTGCTATAATAAGTATTTCTAAAATAGTATCTAATTTACCATAAGTTTCATTGGTATCTTTAATATATTTTTTTCTTATATTACTTTCAGTTTCTAACTTTGATTTAAAATCTTTAAATTGAGCACCTAACAGTCCTATATAGGGTTCTTTTAAGAATATATCTGCATCATAAAATATCAAAAGAATTATATTATTAATAACAATATCATTGCCATTAAAAATTCTTTTTAACGCATCCATTGGAAGAGATAATAAACGTAAAAATGTTGGCATTGTGAATATGCTGTTCATTGTGTTATTTAGTCTGTATAATGCTTGTAGAATTTGATCAACTTGATTCTTCGTTAGGATCGCACCACCCATCATGCGCCTGGATTGAATACTAGCTCCCATGTTTAAACTGTTTTGAAGCGCAAACTCGGTCTCCTCTAACGTCGGTGTTACTAAAATAAGCTTGGTCAGCTTGAATTCTTGTAATTCTTGTAATTCAGTTTCTATTTTTTCATTTTCTTGAATAGTTTTAGATTTAATAGCGATTGAAGGTGAAGCTTGTTTTTGTCTTGAAGATGGTGATGATGGTGGTGATGATGGTGGTGTAATAGGTGGTGCTGCTAGTGGTGTTAATGATTCAGAATCTGGAGTTGTACTAATAGGATAAGATTTTGGTTTTTTTGCAATATCACCAAGTTTAATATTAGCTTCTTCTAGTTTTTTAGATTTCTCCATTAATTGAGTCAATTCATCTTTTAATTGTGTAACATTTTGACTTGAAGTACCAACTGTAGATATAAGTTCTTTCTTTGATTCCTCACATTGTTTCTTTTCAGTTTCAATTGCACTTTTAGCCTCTTGGAGTAATTTATTATTTTGGATTAAAGCGGCTTCAGCAGCTTCTTTAGCTTTAGTCAAGCTTGATATTCTTTCTATTTGACTACTTGCCGTTAGTTTGGTAGTAATTAGTTGTTTATTTAAACTTTTAATTTGTTCACTTGATTCTTTTTGAAGTTTAACAAGCTCTTGATTACCTGTTGTTTTAGCTATATCAGATAAAATACTATTAGTTTCTTTTAATTTAACATTAACATATAACAAATATAGTTGTTTTATGTTTTCCATATATTGCTTTTTATCAGATTCACATAATGGTTTTGTTACATTGAATAAAGTTGTAAATTCTTGAATAGCAGTATTAACCTCTGTATTACCTGATGTTATCTTTTGAATTATATCAAAATATGATTTAACTTGTTCAAAATCTTCTTCACATGTTCGAATAATGTATCGTTTGGAGGTAAACATGTCTTTTCTAATCTTCATAATATATAATGTTGGCTCAATTACTTGCTTATAAAAATCGTTCAACTCTTCATATAATTGTGGGTTTTTCTCTTGGATATATTTGATATCTTTAGAAGCTTCATCATTTTCCAGAGCACTTGTTGATATAAACCTTTTTATAAATACATTACTTTTACCAGTAGCTTCTTCAATCTTTATATCTAATTCTTGAATCTTATCATCATCGATATTAGTTGAATACCATTTATTATCAAATTCTGTTTCTATATTAAAATTACTGTTATTTTGTTGTTCGTGAATATAATCAATAAATAATTGAGGATCAATATAGTCATACTTAAAATTTTCTAAACTTTTAAAGACAAATGGAAACTTGCTTATTTCCATATTTAAATTGCCACCACGCAGATTTTTGTTTCGAGCAGCTGCAAAAGTATATGCTCTTTTATATACTGGATTTTTTAGTACTAATTCTATCCTATTGTACATTTCTTCAGGAATATTTTTAACTTCTTCTGGTTTCATATTCTTAAATAACAATAGATCTTTTTCAGTATCAAACAAATTTTTTAATGTTGGTTTGTTAGCGAATTGTATTACATCATACCATTCTTTTAATTGTATCTGTTGCTCTGTCATATCATATGTTTTTAATATGGGAGTAGCATTTATTCTGGCTTGTTCCGCTGCATTTAACTTGGCTTTTAATGCTGCTGCTGCTTTCGCATCTCTTTCTTCGGCCTCTTTTATAGCTCTTAAACGTGCTTCTTCTAGTTCAGCAGCAGCCTTGGCAGCATCTTTCTTGGCTTGTTCAGCTAATTCAGCATCTCTCTTTGCCTTTTCAGCAGTAGCCTTGGTAGCAGTCTCTCTTAAACGTTCTGCTTCAGTAGCCTCTCTTTCAGCAGCTGCTTTGACAGCAGCCTCTCTTAAACGTTCTGCTTCCTCTGCATCTCTTTCAGCAGCTGCTTTGACAGCAGCCTCTCTTAAACGTTCTGCTTCCTCTGCATCTCTTTCAGCTTGTTCAGCGGCTTGTACTGCAGCTAATTCAGCAGCCTCTCTCTGAGCCTCTCTTTTGGCTTGTTCAGCAGCCTCACTTTCAGCAGCTAACCTAGTCTGTGACTGAGCCGCAAGAGCAGCAGCAACTAACTGAGCCTCTGAATTATTCAATTGTTCTTGTAATTTTACAAGTTCTTTTTTAATAGCTGCATTCTCATTTTGTGCATTTAATAAACTTGCTTCCAATGCGTTTTTAGCTTTTTGAAGATCATTTAATTGTCCCTTTAATACAGCCAATTTTTCATCACATTCCACTTTCAGTTCATCCGCATTTACCTTATTTTGAATAGCTTGAGCTAATTTAGCTTGACCTTCGGCTACTTCCCTTTTTAGAGCTGTTAACTCCCTGTTTAATGCATCTAGTTGTTCCTTTTGTTTAGCTTCTAACTTTTTTGTTAATTCAGCTATTATCGCATCACACTCTCTCTCTGATATTCCTGTTAATCCAGATTTAGCTCTTTTTAAGGCTTCTAATTCAGCACGTAATATATCATTATCACTCTGGAGTTCACTTAATTGATTATTTAATGCTGCTAATTGTTGTTCTAGTGCTGTTTTTGCTTGCTTTAACTGTTCTATTTCTAGTCTTTGTCTGTTTGGCAGTTCTTTTAAGAATGCCTTTTCCTCTGAAAATTGTTGGTTAGCTATCCTAGCTTTTTCTTTTTCAGTAGCCAATGCTACTTTATGATTTTCTTTCAAGTTATCAATAGCAGCATTTAATTCAGCAATTTCCTTTTGTAATTTTGCTTCTAATATTTCTTTTTCTTCATTACATTTCTTTCTTAATGCTTTAATTTCAGCATCTCTTGTTTTTAATGATTCATTCAATTCAGCGATTTTACCAGTATCTGATGGAACATTTATGTTTAATTTTATTGGTTCTTTTTGTAATGCTTGTATTTGTGCTTCAAGTTGGTTTATTATAGCTACTTTTTCTTGAATATCAGCATTACATTTTGCTTTTAATTGTTTTAAATCATCAGTTAATCTATTAATTTGTCTTTTTAATTTTTCCTTATCTTGTTCTAGCTGTCCTATTGTTTCATTGTTAACAATATTTAATCTTTTATATTTTTGTAATTCTCTATTAATATCTTCAAATTTCTTTCCTAATGCAATTAGTCTATCTTGTTTTTCATCACGTTCACTTTTAATAGCTTTTATTTCAGCATCTTTTTCTCTCCTTAATTGTTCTTTATCTGCATCACATTTAGATTTTAATATACTAATTTCACTATTTAGAGTAGCAATTTGTTTAGTTAAAGTACCTATTTGTTTAGCTAATTCACTATCACTTTCTCCTTGAGCTTTTAAAGCTGCTAATTTTCCTTGTAAATCAGCTAGTTGATTATTTAAATCACTAATTATTTGATCTTTCTCT
>Ga0209353_10000347_pt1 | contig 28693 bp, 44 predicted proteins | sample LauGreSpBDMM15SD_2_FD_187561 | JGI IMG/M metagenome (GOLD analysis project Ga0209353, IMG submission 187561) | Freshwater lake microbial communities from Lake Michigan, USA - Sp13.BD.MM15.SD (SPAdes) (version 2) | ecosystem: Environmental > Aquatic > Freshwater > Lake | place: Lake Michigan... | reverse complement strand
TCTGATCTAACCATAATGTATTCATTTTCTTTAATCACTCTATTTCAAATCTACAGAGTAATTATAACATAGTTGTACGGTTTGTCAAGTATTATTAACCGCCATCGACAGATTTAACATGATCCCACTGTACCTCTGCATCCGGATGAGGATTGTCTGACTTACTATATATTGAATGACCAAGGATCATGCCGTGGGGGGTGATAGCAACATGCATCTTGTGCCTATTGCGAGAGTTAGTTAATATCACGTTGCGTGTTCTTCCTGGTCCACCATCGTTTTTATCTAATTTTGCATAAACTTTAGGATACGAAGGAGAATCGACATATGTCCTAAATGAAGGATGCCTATGCAAAGATTTCAACTGAGACCTATTCAATCCGATCTGATGGATCTGTTTAGGCTCATCGGCGTCTTCATTGATGAATTCTAAGAAACTTTTCATTTTTATTCCGCCGGTTTAAAATATATCCAAGACTTATAGTATGGCTCATTAGTAAGATGTACATTTTGTGCTTCTGAACCAAAAAACTCTTCTACTGCTGCATCAACACCGAAGTAATGAGTTATCTCATGTGGATTAGGTAGAAAATCATGACCTGAAATAGCTCCACCTTTTTTAAGTTTAGGATACCAATGATTTAAATCTTCTAATACAGCTTTTTTACTATGATCTGCATCTATATAAATCCAATCAAAATACTCATCTTCAAATTGTACAGCCCAATCCTTAGAAAACCCCTTACATATTTTTACATCAGAATCATTTCCAAAATTACGAACTATATCTTCGTAACCTTTTTCTACACCCCCAGGATCAATTCCACTAATATAACCATCATTCGAATGTGTTTCCCATAAGTCTACTAGATATAATTTAGAATTCTTTAGGTTTCCGTAATATGTTTGAGTATAATCACCTTTAAGAACTCCTACCTCAACTGCTACTATAGTTTCTTTTTTAATTTTATCTTTTATAAAAGAAACAATTCCATCACGAGAAAAATTTAAATCTATCATTTTTTTACTTTTTTATCTTTATAAAATTGGTGAATGTTTTCATTTTTGTTCTGCTATTGTCTTTTCTGCATCGTCATAGAACTGTTTTATCGAATCCAACGAACGCTTGCAAGTGATATTGTTGTTCTGAAGTTTCAATATGAGCGAACCGACTTCCTGATCTGTCAGTGTCTCATCTTTCGGAAACTTAGTCACAGTAGGACATTTGTATAGATCGTCAGGTGCCTTGACGATCTTATACTCAGGGGCGATCAGTGCGACTTGTGTGTGCTGACATGCTGCTAATAGCAATAATAAAGGTATGACACCTAGCCACTTCATATCATTTATCCATGGCTAAACGAGAAGCTCTCTTAGCGAGCGCAGCTGAGATCTCAGCAAGAGGTTTGATTTTTTGTTGTTTTTTACCTAAAAGAGATTTCATAGTATTAACATGATCTCTATCTTTTTGCTTTTCATCTTCTGGTAGATCAGAATAGGGGACGTGTAGATGTGCATTATAATCAGCTTTAGGATTTCTTTTCATCCACTCTTTGTGTACGTGATCAGCTGCTGATTCCATATCATTAGGGTGTTTTCTAACAGCTTGTAAAGCAGCTTTACCAGCTGATAAATTTTCCTTTTGCCAATCTGGATGAAGTTTTTTGAAAGGAACATTTATATTTCCTTCTGATCCATCACTATTCTTTTTTATTCTTTCTTTACCTGTACCTTCAGGATCAAATCCCTTACGCCATACATCATGTTGCTTTGAAGCAAACGCTGTCACAGCATCATTACGCATTTCATCAAGTTCTTCTTGTTCTTTGAGCGATGTTAAGTGATACTTAGCAGATTCTTTTGCTGCGTCAAGTGACCTCTCTGATGAGACTTCGTCATTACCAATACGGACTGAATAACCTAAACTGCCCATAGACTTCGTCTTTATAATTTTTCCTACCGGTCTGCCCTTGTGATGAATCTGATGACCAGATATTGTTTTCTTGAATGACACTTGTTCATCGAGTTTGACTTCTTCTTTCATGTATTCTTTAATTTTGTCACGGACATCTGTGTCTAATTTTTCAATATGTTTATTTAGATGGTCCTTGTTACCAAATGCCATATGAGATGCGGCTATCATCAGATCATCATAATCTATATGTTTTGGGCCTAGTTTCTTTGCATAAGTTTTAAGTTCAGAAAATTTTCCAATAGGGTCATTTGTATCTACGGCACGCGGACGTACATCACCTAGTCCTTCTGAAACATCTACAGTTTCTTCTGCTACTTTATCTCCGCTTGAATAAGCATTTAATTCAAAAGGGGTGGGCCCACCCTTGTTATATACCTGAATGTGAATTATACGTCTCTTGCCGTTCTTATCTGTAGCAGGAATGTGGTGCTCTACAGTCTCACCTTCTGCTGGCTTACGAGGACCCATTGCGATATGTGTATCACGATCTTCGTCGCTAACATTTAGACCTTCTTTATCTTTATGGTGTGCGAGAGCTGCATTGATAGCATCTGTATATGATTTATGATATAGCGTATGAGATTCTTTCATGAACGTAAAATAGGTCTTCATTTCTTTGCTCCGTAATTTTGATCTAATTGATATATGATGTTCTTAAGATATTTAGACGCCTGCTCGGTGCCCTTATGCTCAGTGATCGCTTGTTTCTCGATGCCAGATGATATCTCATTCATCTGATCTTCACGTCTTGCAATGGTTTCTCTGATACGAGCAGCATTATCGTTTATCACTTCTGTCTTCTGAACAAACTCTTCTTGTTTCTGTTGAGTCAATTGCTCTTGTGCTTGATTGAAAGCGAGAGTCGCTTCTTCCCAGATGTTATAGTCATGTATCTTTAACCAGGTATATCCTGTTGTGATAGCAAGCATCACCCCACCGATTATCCATGGGAGCGACGAACCTGCGGTGAACAAACGGAATACCCATCCGATCATGATAGAGACAGCGCCTTATCTTGGTTAGATTTCTGATACATATCCATCTTATCCAAATAACCCTGGTTACGCAGCTCTTTGAACACCAGGTTACCGAAAGCAAACTCACCGTCCTTGGCGATAGAATCGCCACGCATCTTCTTGATCTTTTGCTTGATCATATCGAATGATCCGTCAGTAGCATTCTGTAACACCATCTTATCGATCAGATCTTTATAGAATTGCACTTTCTTCTGTAAATGATAGTCGCTTTCGAAGTCAATGTCAAGATGCTGTGGCATAGCGATCCATTGATTTCTCTTCACAGAAAACACACCCTGGTTGGCATGTGGTTGCTCAGCAATATCTTGAGCATACAGCTCTACGGGATATCCGTAGATGTTGATGTCTTGATGTGAGAGCGTCCATAGGATCTTCTTATCCTGTAGATACTCATCTACGAGCGCTCTATCCGGATTCATTGTATCTCTAGAGATCACGATATGCAGATCGATGTCTGATTGTGGTGTATAATTGTAATTGACATTACCGCCTGTGATGATGATGTCTTGTATCGTATCAGGATGAATCTTAGCGAACTGTACCCATGCTGAAGCGATCTGAACCAATTTGCCTCTGACTTCATCCTTTAGCTTCATCCCATCCCAGATCTTAGAATTTAATTCTGTATGATATTGAAGCGTGGTATCTTCTCGGACAGATTTTAACACACCCTTCTTCACGACATTGAAAACGTTCTTTGCGGTACGGCTGAGCATAGGAGCCAGTATAGGTGACGGTGCGCCCTTTTTATTCTTACCTTTGTATCTCATGGCAGCTGATCTAGATACGCCCGGTTCTCTTTGATCTGCTGCTAATCTAGGATCGCCAGTTCCTGCTATGCCGCCCACATTATTAACAGCACCCATATCTTCCATTAACTCTAATTCTTCTAATGTTTTATTAAAGTTTTCTTCTAGAGAAAACAACGTATCAGTCATCACATCTTCTTTTAGAGGAGTCGATCTTAGAAGCATCATAGCAGCTGCAAGAGTAGCGATCCTCGTCTTGCCGAAAGGAACCTTAGCGATCAACTTCTTAAGATTGATGACCATTATGTCAAACAGACCCAATGCTTTCTTCTCTTGTGATGTGTAGTTGTTTCTTCTCTTGAGGAAGTTGCCGTTCTCATCGATTAACTGTAAAGCGTAAGCAGGCATCTTATTGAAAGGAGTTATCAATTTCTTGATGAATTGATAAGTTAATACTGCATCTACTATCATCAGATGTTCCTAAGCTCGTTTAATATAAATTCGTTTAAAGGTATGTCTGATGTATTTATTGTTTTACATTCTATACCTATGTTGATCACTTGATCAGGTAGGATATTCAAGAACAATAAGAATGGCTTTAGATATTCTTCCATGCCTTTACACTTTAAAAATAACATCTTTGCTGTATGTACAGGCCCAAATATGTTATTGAGGATGATGATATGATTGAGAATCAATCTCTCTTTCAGATCACCTTCTTCTTGATACCTGTTGAGCAATCTCTTGACGTATTTAAATCTCTTCAGGTCGTCATAAAATTCTAACGTATCATAACACTGGGGATTATCATAGTGTTTAGCTGCGTATAATAAAAAGTTTGTCTCATCAAGTCTATCCATCATATTAGCTAAAATTACTCAATGCTGCTCTTTTAATATTGTTGTTCGAGATTGCAACATATATGTAATCATTATCAAACCAGAGTTTTCCGCTCTGCACAACATCGGTATTTGTAGTTGGAGTGGTTCTATAGTTTATAAAGAGATTATTAGAATTAATGATAGATGTGCTTGTTATATTGCCAGATGAGTTTACGGTATTAGAAAACTTTGCAACAATATTAACATTGGCAAGCATATTGCCAAAAGTTATCTTATTGGTAGAAGGAGATCCTGCAGGATCATTGACTACCATGATTAGGTCATCAGATGTTAGTGTAGTTATTGCGTTGAGTTCTGAGATCTTTGGCATTGCACCCTCTGTTTAGTTATTCATTTATCGTATATTTATGTCAATAAAAAAGGGAGGGATTGCTCCCTCCCCGTAATCAATTATTATTCAGATCTTATGCGTCTGGCAAGACGTCATCATCAGATCCATCATTGGCAATTGAACCCATAGCTACTAATGTTTCGTATTGGACACGACCTGCACGTCCGCCGCTACCTACTGTACGGACATTCCAACCAGCATGTGTGACACCTTTATTTTGTGCGCCACCAACAACTGCAGCACCTGTTGCTGTTGTTCCTTGTAGATAGTGGCCAGCTTCTGTAAATCCTTTAGTAAGAGTGATTCTATCACCGCCGGATGTTGCAGCTAATGCGATCTTTGTTGTGTTAGCATGCTGAACAAAAAAGATAGTCTCATTAGTCAATCCAATGTTTGCAGTATTGCCTGTATTGACGCGATATTTAATCGTATCTCCCACTTGAAATGCTGCTGTTCCAGAATTGTTTGCTGAAACATATGGGAATGAAATGGTGCTGTTTGCGTCTGTTGCTAATCCTGTGCTTGCTCCGCCAGTTACGGCGCTATTAGCATTGAAGGGAGTATTCGCAGCTGCAGCAAAAACGATTGTGGGATTTGTCTCATATGACGATCCTGCATTAGAGATAGTAGATCCTGAGATCTTTCCAGAACTATTTGCAGTACCAGTAGCTGCGGCTGATGTACCACCACCGCCGCTAAAGGTGATTGTAGCATTAGCATTATAACCAGTACCGGCATTTGTTACGATGATCTGAGCAACGTTTCCAGATCCAACACCCATTTCTGTAGTATCAACGCCGAACTGACCTGCTGTAAGTCCTGTCACAAAAGCATCAGGTGTAATATTATCATAAAAAGCAGTGCGATTTGTTGTATTCGGAGCGCCATTGAATCCGGTTACACCCCAAAGTACTGAATTGCCTGCTACGTCTGTATTGCCCCATTGAGCCATTTTGATCTCCTTTTAAAAAATTAATACATAAGAACATATTACTGTTCTTTTATTTATGATTTTGTAAAATTACATAGGTTTAGATGTTGCTCTGAGCATCCACTGATGTTTTCTATGGATCTCATGACGTGCTTGGAGGAAATTGCTGAGACCAACTTCACCCGCATCGTTCGCCATCTTATCTAAATTAGAGATCATAAACATTAATTTCGTATTATCTGCTATAGCCATATCGATCATTTCTGAGGCAGGAATAGGATCGATCTGATCTGCGATAGAACTCAATGCGCTGAATCTAGTAAACGATCCCGGAGCATATGACTGCAAAGCTCTGATGTGTTCTGCGATAACATCTGCTGCACCATGTACATCAGTGTACAGATCTGCGAAAAACTCATGATACTGAGGGAAGTTCGGTCCTTCTACATTCCAGTGAAAGAAGTGTAGTTTCAGATAAAACGCAAAATTAGATGCGTGATATGCCTTCATCTTTTCAATTAACTGATCCATTATGTGTCTCCCAATCCCTTAAATATTTCTGTACTCTCAGATGCGACTGACTTCCATCCGCCGCCTTTGCCCTTATACCATTTAGCTGCCCATCCATTCGCATATGCTGAAGGATATACATCAAACTTCTGTCTTGCTAAGCTCTTAGCTCTTGACCACAAAGCAGAATTAGTAGGTGCATTCTTTTCTTCTATGTATTCTTCTGTCTGTACATTGATGGGTTTATTACCCTTGCCTGATCGATCTGCTACTGGATCTTCTCTTCTTTTTCTTCTTGCGGCTGTTGCCCTATCTTCTTTATCCATGGCTCTTGCTTTTGCTATAGGAAGACATTTAGGCTTACCTTCGCCTGGTTCTCTAGCGCAATCGCCTTTGATGTTGCCTTTGGTATCCATGCGGACCCATCTGTCTTTGAACCATTGTCTTAGATCTTCGTCTAGGATAAAATCATTAAAAGATAACATTACCATGCCTTACAACTCCAATATCTGGCTTTTGTGCGAGGACCCGGATTCGTATCACAATGATGTCTAGCTCTGAATGATTTACGACGAGCAGGGATGTTCTTCTTGATCGTCATGTTAGGATCGCCGAAATTGACCTTTACGATATTCCCACCCTCATTCTTCACATATACAGAACGCTTCTTAGGACCGCCTGGCGTCAAGAAAGGTTTACCCAATTTAACTTTGCGTCCTTGATATTCTGCTTCTTCTTCTAGTTCATTCCAGTCTTCATAGAGCTCATTCCCAGAAGGTATGAAGTTCTCTTCAGTGAATCCTAACTCTTCCTCTGTGAGATCATCAATGTCACAACCTAATACTTCTTCATTTGTTTTATTCTTTGCGGCTGCTTCTCTATCAAGGATCGCTTGATATGCAGCAGAATTCTTTTCCATCTCTTGGCGATATTTGTCGCCAGAATCAGGTTGTATGCCCTTTGCTTTCATCGCCTTTTCGATCTTGCTCGCAGGAGATACATACCCTTTGCCATATTTTTCTTTGAGCTCGGTTTCTTCCTTAACATGGACCTTGGCAGCTTTTACAGCTTCAGGATAGTCCTTGCCATTACGAAGGTGCATATTGATAGCATCCTGCATCTTTTTTGATTGCTGATTAAAATGAGCATCAGCAGAATGTCCCATTCCGGTAGGTGACTTAGGATAGTTTCTTTCTTCTTTAGCCTCAGTCGCCTCATCGATGACATTCTTTACGATTGACTGATGGCGATAGTATGCGCTGTCTGTCTTACGATCTGCATTAGCATCGTTTCTTCTGACGATATCCATCTCTTTTCTAACAGGATTACCTGAGCGAGATGCCGCCTCTTTATCATTCTTTGGGTTCTTAAACTGTAGAGCAAACTTACTATTGACTACTTCTCCTGGAGTGTCTTTCTTATAGATATTGGTCAGCGATGTTGTTCCGTCATCTCTGAGATGCGTATCCAATTCAGATAACACTCTATCATAGATAGCATTCAATTGAGATAATATACCTTCATTCTGCATAGGATTGACTTCAATAACATCTGGCTTGCCTGAAGGATTTTCTGGAGTCTTACCGACCATAGTAGATCCTTTAGATATCTGATCTTTGACTTCACCCGTCTTTAATTTCTTAGAACTAGTAGTCTTGTTATCTCGGATATCTTTAGCATTATCTGCAGGAGGAGCTTGTGATGTCTGTTGATTGGTTGCCATGTTATCTCTCGGGTTCGATTTTTATATATTTATAATTAGATATCTACATCTTCTTTAATGCTCTGGATGTGTCCCATCATCTCTTTCACATGAGGATGGAGAGCTTTAGGTATTGCTTTCTTGACACCTTCCGTATCACCTGCATGTGCCATAGCTCTGACTTTGGTTCCTGATACACCTTCTGTACCTTCGGCATCAGGATCACGAGAGCCTGCCGAATGTACGTTAATATGCTTGAAGTTAAACAGAGCGCCTTCGTGTGTTCCATTATACTTATGAAGCAATTTATGATACTCGTCTACACGATCAGAGCCAGCGACCATATGGAGATGAGTGACACCTTGCTTATGGAGCTTTGCTGCTTGCTGTAATACGCTAGGAGATTCGCTGTCAGAATGAGATACAGTAGATGTCTTTGCAACAACTTTCTTCAAGTATCCTACTTTAGACTTAGTCGGGACCGGATTCTTAGATGTTCCTTCTGAATGAGAAGCGATGATGTTTGCTCCTACACCGTGTTTAGCAGCAATTTTTTCTGTAGCATGGATGAGTTTCTCATGTCCGACAGTCGGCGGATTGAATCTTCCGAACGCAAAGACGCCGTGCTTGGTATCTTCTTCTTCTGATATGAATTGGATGAAGGTCTTCATTCTGCAAACCTCGGATTGTTTAATATCGCATTAGATACTTTAACTGGGACTAACTTTGATACAGGTCTCATCTTTCCTGCAGAATCTTTCTTCTGAAGCACGATGCCTTCACCTTGTGACTTCTTGCCATCTATAGATGTTTCCATGTCAGGGTGCGAGATTCCTTTTAGGACATGTTCTGTAGCTTGTCCGAGATGATGTCTGATGTCTAATGAGCGTTGAAAATGAGGAGCATGCTTTTCGACATGAGCGATATGGCTAGCAAATTGATCTCTTGTTTTCTGTTGTCCTGCAGGTGTCTTTAATTTCTTAGCTGCCTTCTCACCTTCAGCAGCAAGATGCTTCTTGTATCCTTCTACAGTGGCAGTCTCGCCGCGTCTCGTCGTCCTGTTGAGGTATGTAGTGAAATGACCTCCTTTCTTAGGATCGATATGTGCGGGAGTGAGATGCTCGGTCGTATGACCTTTTAATAGCGCCTTTGCTGCATTCAGATGCTGTTCTGTCGCTTTCCTATCTTCATCTGAATATGTCTTCGGATCAGGATGATATTCATGTTCTGGGACAAATACGTTATCGCTATGTTTCAAAGCATTCTTTGACAACCCGTGAGCAACTCCGCCTGTGATCTCTGTATGCACAGCGATCCCGAGAGGTGCCTTTGTCTTTGCCTTATATGTGATCCTGTTCGGCGTCGTAGAAGTAGAACCACCCTTCTTGGATGTCTTATCTGCTTTATCTGCAGGTGTATGTAGCAAATCGCCCTGAACATGATGACCTTTGTTTACAAACTCATGTCCGTGTGCTAACAGATGCTTGAGCGACGCCGCATATTCTGGCGCATGTCCAAAATGCGTATCGATCTCTGCTGGCGTTCTTGCAACGACACCTCTTGCCATCCTATGCTTATCTGAGACGCCAACACCCTTCTCATCATGTATCACATGTACAGATGCGCCGCCGTCAGTCTTTAGAGAAGCACCCACAGGGCTAGATTGTCCCATCCTCTTCTTATGGAATTGATGTAACAGATCGACAGCTGCTTGAGCATGCTGAGGTGCTTCGTGGGGTAGATCTTTCGTATGAGTAAGATGTCCGAGCATCTCGTCATCTACGGATGTTGCCTCTGAGATAAATTCTGCAAAAGTTTTCATTGTCTTACGAAGCCCTTTCATCTGCTTTAATATTACCTGAGCGACCAGAACCCTTAGGTAAAGAAGCTCTCAATTTTGGTCCGCTATGATCTACATCATTGACGTGTTGGACAGAGGCCTCTTTATTGTTGCTAGCAGATTTAACAAGATAAGAAGCAGCGTGAGGGGAATTTTCTCCAAATTTACCACGTCCAGTCGTAGCTTCTTTTCTAACAAAAGAATTCAAATGAGGATGAGCATCATGTACTGCATTAATAGCAGATTGTGCTTTATTTTTATGTTCTTGTTGTTCTGTCGGCGATGCTGTTTTCATAGCATTCATGTGATGATGTACTTCATCCATCTTATGCATTATTTCTGAATGTATGTTATCTTTTTCTTTTTTAGATTTTTTAGCATACTGCGGATGAGTATCTAACATTTCTCTAGCAGCATGATCATGTACTGCTTTATTTTCTTCTGGTCCAGCAGACATTAACTGTGAACCGCCGCCTTTTTTCATTGAAAGTTTAAGACCGGATCCTTCTGCAGAACCAGGTTTAGATATAGATACATCAGATTTAGAAACTGCACCTTTAGTAGCACCATGTTTTTTCCATGTGTCTGATATCTCACCTCTACTAGCTCCCATGACCTTTGCTTGATGTCCTTCTTTTACAGCTGCTTTAAAATCAGGATGTTTAGCTATAGCATGAACAGTATGGACTGCATCAGACAATTCTCTGTGATAATCTTGAATTGCCTCCGGAGATTTTTTGCCACCTTTAAACCCGGCAGACGAGATTTTACTATGGTGTAAAGCATGAGTCGGATCTGTTTTAGCTTTTTCTAATTCTGAATTCATCGCATCTTTATCATGAGTCAATCCATGTTTAACCATATGATTCCATACATGAGTAAAAGCATGCTCATCGCTGTATCCAGATTTTGCTACAGTTTCTGTGATGAAATTTAAAAAAGTTAGCATTAGATTCCTCATCATTTAAATATAAATTATTTCTTATATTTATACAAATGAAAAAAGAGGACACGAGGTCCTCTTTTTGTCACAATCCAATCATCTTAGATTGATATTTGAACGACCCTTTAAAGTCATTTCGCAACCATTCTTCTAAGATCTCAAACCTGAGAGCAGAATCCTCTTCACCTTCATTAGTAAGATCTTTACGAGCTTCCTTGCAGAAGTTAAGCAGCGACTGAAGCGATATATTAGCGCCATCATTCAGTGATGCTGCATGAGTCTTGCCGGCACGTTGATTAGACATAAAAACCTCCATTGCTGATATTATGATAATAGCATGGAGGTTTAATTATGTCAACCGATAACTTAATTACTTGACGTTGATCTTACCCATAGCGTCTTTCTTAATCTTAGCCTTGACAGATTCTGGCATTGGAATATAATCAAGTGCCAATGCCTGTGAGTCACCTTGATCAAAGGCATAATTAAAGAATGCTAGAGCTAGTTTGCTATTAGCCTTGTCTGATGGTTCAGCGTGCATCAAGATGAATGTTGCTGCTGACATTGGCCAGCTGTTATCGCCTGGTTGATTGCTGATGATAACGGCAAATCCTGGAGTTCCATTCCAATCAGCTTTTTCTGCTGCTGCTGCAAAAGACTTAGCTGTTGGTCTAACATTCTTACCAGCTGCATTGATCATATTGGTGTATGTGATACCATTCTGCTTGGCATAGGCATACTCGACGTATCCAATGCTTCCATCTGTCTGCATCACATTGTTTGCGACACCTTCGTTACCCTTGGCACCGATACCGACTGGAAACTCAACTGAAGTGCTTTCTCCAACCTTGCTCTTCCATTCTGCAGATACCTTTGACAGGTAGTTAGTGAAGTTGAAGGTCGTACCTGATCCATCACTACGACGAATGACGATGATCGCTTTGTTTGGAAGATTTAACTTTGGGTTCAATGCCTTGATAGCAGCGTCATCCCACTTGTTGATCTTGCCCAGATAGATGTTAGCCAGTGTCTCGCCATCGAGAACCATCTGGCCAGACTCAACGCCTTCCAGCCTGATGATAGGCACGATACCGCCGATAACCATTGGCCACTGGATCAAACCATCCTTGGCTAGTTCTTTCTCATTGAGTGGCTTGTCAGTTGCGCCAAACGTCACTGTCTTAGCAGCAATCTGCTTGATCCCACCACCAGAACCGATTGATTGATAGTTTAGATTGACACCAGATAATTTCTTATATGAATCAGCCCACTTTGCATAGATTGGATAAGGGAATGTTGCACCAGCACCTGTAATATCTGCTGCAGTTGCTGTGAAAGGAATGGTCAATAGACCGATGGCTAAAAGCATTTTTTTAAACATGATAACTCCCGTATGATGAAATATAGAAGACCCGTGCCTCCCATGACTTATATATAAACGTAGTATGAAGCTTGGATGAATCTTAGATGAAGCTAAGATGAATTGTGTGTTTTTTGTGAAAAAAGGCACCGCAAGGTGCCTTAATTTCTTGTCAATAAGAATGCTTATATTAGAAGCTGAGCTTATAACCGACTGTGATGGCATCAGTCGATGCTTCAAAGTCTGAATCGTATGAACGAGCCAACTTGACGAACACTGCGTTTGTCTTATTGAGTGCAAAAGTTGCACCTGTGCTCAACTGATGTGATTCCCAGTTGTTTGCATCATCGATAGCATTACGATAACGATAACCGATAGCATTCAATGTAAGGTTGTCTGCTAGCTTATAGTCAGCGCCTGAGCTGAGTGTGTAGTACGGATAGTTCGCACCATTGGTGAAACGCTCACCGATAGAAGCACCGACCTTTGCAGTGATACCTGCAAACAATGGGATCTTATATCCGACAGATGCTTCGATTGTCTGCTTCAATGCACCTTCATCAGCAGCCTGTGAAGTGCCTACAGCAGCTCCAACAGAGAGACCACCGCCAAGATTACGATCTACACCCAATGAATATGTGGTTGCAGTAGATGCATCATATTCGTTTGGAGCAAACTCATAGCCATAGCCTGCAGTGATAGTTGTATCAGCAGATGCTGTTGCCTGAACAGGAGCAGCAGGAGTTGCCTTTGATGGAAGATCGCCTGCATATGCAGTAGTTGCCATCAATAGAGCAGCAGTAGTAACGATAAAATGTCTCATTTAATTCTCCGTGTTTTTAATGAAAGATTAGCCTTCCACAACAAGATCTTTGTTTGACAAGTTGTTAGCGCGTGTCCATTGGACGACTAACCCGATTGCACGTCCATGGGCTTCAATTTCCCAGGGCGTATCCCAATAATCAACTTTGTTCGTATCGAAGCGCTTGCTACAGAACTTGTAGACATGCTTCTCACGTTGAAGCTGATAATACTCACCTTTGGCCCACTGCTTGACATGAACAAGTTCGTGAGCTAATGTATTTAACAAAAGTTGAATTGACTGGTCTGGATCTATCTCGATCTCAAACTCTTCTGGACGATAGTGCTGATCCATCCAGATGCAGTTACCATATTGGCTAGTTTGTTTGAACAAGTTCTTTTTAAATACAACAGTTATCTCTAACCGATCTTTTTTTGGTTGTGTAAAGAACTTATCCAAGACAAACGTAGAAAGGCTACGAAGGTACTCTTCCTGTTTTGGCTTGATTTTCTTCGCACCTTTGAACTTAATCATGCTTTTTCTTTGCTTCCTGCACGATACATAGCCTGGATGAATATCTCTTTCTTCATGAACCCAGCAGATTCTGTGTATGATGAAACGCCGCCAATGGGGACATAGCCAAGTTGCATCAATTCAATGACTTCTTTCTCTAGCTTATAACTAGACCAGTCTTCGAGAATCTTATAATCAGGAGCTTGTGCCATATCAATAAACCTTCTTTTCCATATGGATGGTAACAGTACGATTAGAATGCGCTACCTTCTTGATGACCTTATAGCCCGCCTTCTGCATGGTACGCATCTTGTTGATGACATAATTCAACTCACCCGTAAACGAGTAAGGGACTGTTGCTTTATCGTACATATCAGGCTGCCTTAAGCATGTTGAGAGGAACGTCATAGCGTATCGTTGAAGGAACACGGCGCATCTTAGTGTCGTATGAATGAGAATTCGGAATCGTGCATTCTACAGTCGCCTTCTTGATCTTGACCGACATAACAACGCCAGCATAATCAGTACCTTTATGGCTAAAAGTCACTTTCTGACCTTCTTTGATAGAACGCTTGACTGTCTTTGACAGCTTCTCACGGCGAAGCTTCATTGCTTCCGAGAGGGAAACTAGCTGATCGTAAGTGGCGTCAAGAGCTACGAACGAGAGGACGAGGTTGAAATCAGTCATTGTGTGTTCCTTTGTGTGTGTTTTCATCATATTAATAATATACGATGTTTTGATAAAAATGTCAACCGCTATTTTAATTAAATTACCTGTTCATGCCGCACTACGAGTGTGCAGTATGTCTTCAATCTTTCTACTGACTAAATTTTTAACAACTCTTGAAGAAGAATCAATGTCCATGCCATCCATTAGTTCTGACAATTCTAAATCATTCAGTTTTTCAAGGCGAGCATATTCTTTATTCAGTTCACGATGTGAACTGATATTCCATTTGGCGCAAGAATCTTTTCGAAAAGGCATGTTGTTCTCCGTTGTTTTCATCATATTATCAATATAAGGTATTATGATAAAAATGTCAACCGCTATTTTAATTAAATTACAGAGAAATTAGATTTAAATCTTTAAGAGATGGAAACTCTTTGATTAGAGAATACCAACAGTCGATTGCAACTTCACGATGTTCTTTCTGTGTGCCATTAGTTGTCCGTAGCTGACAGTAATGGATCCATGAGCGCAATGATCCTGCCATGTACAGCTTTGATACAGTCAGGCCTTCTGGAAGTACTGCACGAGCCTGTTCTTTAGCGATCCCGTGTTCGATAGCCCATCTGTATACGCTTTCTGCAGCATGTATATGATTCTGTTGATACGTGTTCCACAGTTTCTTAATCTGATCGTCTTCTGTCTCGATTGAGTTCTGTCTATTTTTTGTATCTTGCATACGCGCTTCCCGAGTGACAAACCCGAGATCTTTAGTCGGATCTGCATAGCGTTGACTGAACTCCTGGAATGCAAACGAACGGTGGCGTAGGATCTGACGAGCAATGTCTCGAGTCGTTTCAATCTCCATAACCACATGAGCCATCTCAAGCGGCGACCAATGTTTATTCTCGATCAGATACTTCATTAGCTTTGGCGCTGTCTGATGGTTGGTCTGGTTAGATGGATTAGATACTCGTGCTACGTAGGCAACGAATTCATCGACGCTCATAGATGTGACTGACCTAGTGCATGCTACAATGAATGCTGACATTAATCCCTCACAAAATCATAAGTGGCGTTAAAGATATCTTCACGAATAGGATACACATCCTCGTAGTTGCCCATCATGATCCAATCGCCGTACCGAGCCTTCATTGTACCTTCGAGAGTATTGACCATTACACAAGGCTCATCATCTCGATCTAGTTGAGTGATGAATGCTTTTTTATTGCTCCATGTCCTCAGTTCATGGTCTGTCAGCTCTTTCGTAAATTGTACACATTTGACAGCAATAGGTTTCTTCTTAACACGATGTTCAATGATCATATCGGGTCTCCGTTTTCACGCTGCTTATAGATCAGCTCTAATGCTTGTTTAGGAGATTCTGCTATTTCCCATTGTACACCAGTATAACCACCAAATACAAAAGTCTTGAGGCTGCCACCTGGTGTAGATGGTGCTTCATAGATAGCAGAAATATGATCTATATTGATATAGATTGGATTGCCTTTATGTTCATCTGCATTATTTGTGAATCTAACGAGTCTGCTATTCATATTAATTCTATCCTATAATGTTGGTACCCACGACCGGACTCGAACCGGTAACACAGAGATTTTAAGTCTCTTGACTCTGCCAATTGGTCTACGTGGGCAAATTTGGCGACCTCGGAGTGATTCGAACACCCGACCCAGGGAGTAGAAATCCCTTGCTCTGTCCAGCTGAGCTACGAGGCCAATTCTCAATATTCGTTTACATCTAAGGTATCACGGAAGAACTTCTTCAGTTCTTTATCAAAATAATCTCGATCCATTGTTTTGAAAGTCGTATACAGTGATGTTAAATCTAGAAGTGGACCCTTTTCTAAATGTTTTCCCCAGACAGAATAACCACGACTCTCAATTTCTGCGATAAGCTCATCATCAACATAATCATCGAGGTCTTGAGTAGTCATATCTTCATCATCTATCCATACTGTAGTATCAATATATGGCATCACTTTCTCCTGTAATATTGGTAGGGACGCTAGGATTCGAACCTAGTCAAGAACACCCATCTGATGCTAAAGAGTTTATAAAACTCTCCCGCGTACCAACGCCCGCCCCCATAACTCACTTATACCTTTTATCTATCTCTTTGATCCTATTTTCAAGATAGCATATGATCATAGATTTGTCAACTAGATTATTCACCCTAAGCACATTGTTGATCTCATCAACAAAAGCAGCTCTTTTCAATGCATCTACTGAATAATTATATGTATCAATCCCAGAGGTTTTCGTAGTATTTTCCGAATAGCTTAAACCCGTTAGTCTTTCTAGCATGCCAAGCCCCCCATCCTTCTGCATCGAAAACGTGAGTATCTTTAGGTCCTTTTATCATCTCATACATCTTTATGCCATCGACTTCAACCTCTTTAGATTGCATGTCATGTACACCTGAATGAAATTGATCATCTGCATCATCATCGATCACTTGAGAAAATGCCCATATCATCTCATCGAGGATCCAATTCCAACGTGCTTCTGCTTTAGAATCAAAATCAAACGTATTCTCTCTTGTCCCTTCACCTATATGAGGAACATCTAGAGGATCTGTATTAGGATATCCGTGCTTGGTCTTTTTTAGCTGGACTAACATAGGATGGATGATCAATGCAAGAGTATGATCCATTGACCACGTATCATACGGATCAATCTTCACCGTGATCTTACGTTCTGCATTAATCTTCTTGGGATACTTACCGATATTAACTCTCATCAGAATACCAACCAGTTGTTTTCTTCATCATAAGAATACTTCTCGATATTCTTGAGTCCTTTGATGAATCCGTTATGGGGCGCCATGTTATATCTAGCAACTTTATTTTCGGGTTGCGTATGTGAGATCTTATTCTCTACAGCAGCGATGACGGGTGCGGGGTCTACGACATACATAGGCATTCTAAATCCATTTGTCACTCCCATCATATGATCAATAGAAACGCCCAGAGGAAGATATCCTCGGTTATGATCAAACTTATCTAATGCATCAAGACACATCCTAGCAGTCTTAGGAGTCAATGCGTAAGCATGTGTCCCTTCGAACTTATTTATCTGGATCTTTTCAAAGGGGTCGGGGATACACTCATAATCATCTCTGTGATCCACACGATAGCCAAGGAACACCCACTCATTGTCACTGACATCGACATCTAGAAAATTACGCTTGACGATAGCATCATGCTCAAATACTGCCACAGCACCCGAATGTTTTGATACGACTTCTTTCCAGATCGCGAGATGACCTGTCAGGCAAAGTTGTTCTTTGAACCAGATATTCATCACTTCTTTTGAGTCTACATGTTCGTCACAGCGAGGATCTACCCTGAAGCCCCACTTATCAAGGATGGTCTCTGTTGTTGTGGGAAGTTTTAACCCTAAAAAAGGGGTCACAGGAATCCCGTGTTCTTCACAGGATGCTTTGCATTCCTCCATGTACTTGACAGCATCTGGAGTATCGATGTAAAGGATATAAGCATGTTCTATCTTCATATGTCACCTTTATATAATGGTTGCGGGGGGTTGGATTCGAACCACCGACCTTCGGATTATGAATCCGATGCTCTACCTGACTGCGCTACCCCGCTATATTACTTATGCATCTCTAGAAATAAAGTGATGCTTGATCTTGTTTGGTTTAAAATAATGATCCACTAGATCAAATACTGTATCTGCATCATACGGTTTACAGCTAAAGATGTCAAGATAAAAATTACCATCGCTCTCGACAAAGTGACCTGTGATGTTAGATGTCTCGATCATTTGACAGAAACTAATGCCTGATTTTAATTCATCATGAGTTGCAAAGCGTTCGATCCATGGATCACCATAGGCAACCATGTCAATGTCCCATACTAAGTGTGTTATAAATTCTCTGATGTTCTGTTTAGAAGTAATTAGCTGCTTATCACCAGCAGCACAATCAAGAAGAAGATGATAACCCCATGTATTTTCCATCGATGGTTCCTTTTCTGGATATATGTAAAACATTTACTTCTTAGGCTCTCTGTACATAGTGTCACTGATCGAATAATCTTTATTCCTACCTTTATTCTCGACGAACCCGAGCCTCTTATAGAATGGTATCAATCGAGCCTTGCTTCCCCCAAAATCTGCTGAAGGAGATAACGTCACTTTCTTAGCATGTTTGTCGGCATGTGCGGTTATCGCTCTCATCGCTGACGTACCTATGCCTGAATTTCTTTTTTCTTTAGGTACCGCAATCGCATAAACAGAGATCGAGTTAGATCTCTTGTGATGTCCTATGCTATGCCGAATCCCCATAGAATCGAGATGTGATCTTAATTTTTCGAAGTCGCTGTCATGTGATTCTTCTTGTTCTAAGAATAATAAGAACGGTTTCATATTTTTGATCCATATAAAACATTATTTATATGATTACCAATCAGTATCAACAACTTGAACTTTAGGTGTTAAGCCCAACACTCTGGATAGCATAAGTCTTGTATTACCCGCTATCAATTCATAAGATCCATCACCAAGTTTTATAATAATAGGTGCTTTTACTTTACCAGAAAAAAATTGTTTTAATATTCTGGTTATGTCTCTAAAAGCTTTATTGGCTTTCATAGCCTTTTGCATGTTTTCTATTGTTTTTGTATTATAGCTATCAGTATTTTTTAATTTAGACCACATATTGTTGGTTAAATTAATTTGTTTCGAAACCCCATATTGTTTTTTAATAAAAGAAATATTTTTTTTTACATCAGCGGCATTAGAATATTCTTTTACTATTCTTTCAAATTCGCTTTCCTCATCACTATATGAAGATTTAACCCATTGAATAGCCATTAATATCTCCTTATTTACTCATTTAAAATGCTGGCTGGAGGACTAGGATTCGAACCTAGATTGAAGGATTCAAAGTCCTTAGTACTACCATTATACGATCCTCCATCACTGCTGGGAGTTTGTCAGACTCCCAGCATAAAATATTAATTTATAGAGGCAAGCACTTTTTTGCAGTATGCAGAACTTTTAGGTTTATTATCTAAACCTCTGTTATATAAAGTAGCTGCATGACACCTATCATTATTGGACAGATCGAGCGCCCTTCTAAGATAGATCATCGAATAGGTCAAGTTTGTTTCTGGATCAAGTAGTCCAGAACATTTGCCTGTATATCCCATGGACTTTGCTGTTCCACAAAGGATCTGACCTAAGCCATATTCTCCTGCTGAACCTCTAATCTTTGGGTTGTATCCTGATTCCACCTTAACCAAAGCTAACGCTAGGTCAGATGGAACTCCGTGTTTTTCTGCTTGTATTATTGTTAGTATTTTTAATTGGTCGATTTGACTTTGTTTATCTAAACTAAAAGCCGATGATGCAGAAACACCGATACTAAGCACTGTTGCCAGTGCTAATATTAGGTTCTTCATTTCTTCTCCTTAGGGTTGACAAATAGAGTCTTCTATTTGCTTCTCGTTCTTTCTATAAAAGCACGATTGTTTATTTATTGTTTGCAGATTTGTTTCTTTTTGTCTGCGTAAGATCTGAGATCTGTCGTAGGTACTGTATTGATCTTCATCTTATCGTCAGGAACAGGGAATATCATCCCGGACACTGTCTCTATATCAAATAGAGTCGTCTGATACTTCGTAAAATCGGAATCCAACCCGTTCTCATGAGGCATTATAAAAGAATACGACATTTTTGTAACATTGTCAACTAAAATCTTATACAAGAAGTCAGGGACGACTACTTTATTCGATCCTATCGTCTTGCTATCGTTAGAATATATATTGCCTGCATAGATAGTGAACGAATGCTGAGTAGCATATACCCAAGCACGTTCTGCTTGCTCGAGGTTCTTCCATACACCTCTATTGACAGAAGGGAGCTGAGGGCTCATGTTAGATAACAGGAAGCTCTCTTTCTGTGCTTGTGCATCCCAAGAAAGATCCGCATTGTTTGCGAGATGTCCTTGATCATAACCTGAACGATCATAATCTGTCAGTTCTGCTCTCTGACTTTTAGGGATAGATTGATCAGCAGCAAATGCGTCAGTCCTTGGGATACAACCGATAACACGTTCCGGAGTCAATGTCCATGCGACCCAATCAGGGATACGAGCATCGATATCATGTGCTAGTATGTAACCCGTCCGGCAGATGATTATATCGCTGCTCTCATTTGTCACAGGCATCCCGTGAGGTATCTGAACCTTACAGGACTCGACGGGTTTAGGGGGTAGTTGTTCTGCAGCAATTGCTGCAGAAGTCATTAGAAATAAAGCAGCGATATATTTCAACATCATCCATCCTTTAGGTGATAAGCCAATCTGGCCTGTTAAGAGTCCAATCGACAACCTGTTTAATTCTTTCAGTCAAATCAATCTTGGGTTCCCATCCTAGATTTTTCATTCTCTGGCCGCTCAGAGAATATCTGAGATCATGTCCAGGCCTGGCAGAGTGAAAATCTAACATGACATATTTTAACTCTTTACCCTGAGCATTAGCAATAATATGTGCTAACTCTAGATTATTTATTTCTTGTTTACCCACGATGTTGAGCTTTGGAATCATAGAATATTGTTTATCATCTACGTTATCTAATATAAACATAATAGCTTCTGCAACATCTACAGCATGAATGTAATGTCTGCTTCCGGGAATTGTCTTGGAAGGATCGCTGTGAATGGTGACAGTCTCGCCATCTCTGATCTTTTTAATACACAAAGGAATAAACTTCTCTGGATGCTGACGCTCACCAAACACATTCATCGTATGAGTTATTATAATAGGAAGTTTATATGTGTTACGATATGCAACAGCTAACTCTTCGCCACCGGCTTTTGTTGCAGAATAAGGATTTGTGCTATTGTAACGATCATACTCATCATAGTCAACATCAGGAGGAGCTGGACCAAATACCTCGTCTGTCGAGAAGTAAATAAACTTCTCTAGGGAACCATTACATCCACGAGCGAAATCAAGAATGTTACAAGTCCCAACAACATTATCAAGGACAAACTCCATGGGATAATCGATAGACCTATCGACATGACTACCAGCGGCCAGATGTAGAATAATATCAGGAGAGCCAATACGAGTAGCAGTAAGAGGATTAATAGCTGCCTTAAGATCATGATATACGATCTTAAGTCTGTGCTTGTTTGGATTGTCTTTGATGAGGTCATGTAGCCTATTCAGATTGCCAGAAAAATCTAAACGATCAAGGCTAACAACATTCCAATCTGTATTGTTGAGTATATGGTTTATCAGGTGGTGAGCAATAAAACCTGCACCACCTGTAATCAAAACATTTTTGCTCATTATATTTTTTCCTATTTGACTTCTGCTATCCAAGATACCATGCTCACAACAAAGTCATCCCCAAATATTTCTTTTACTGCTTTGTCTACACCATTATTCCATTTAGGATCCGTACCTGGCGTATAATCATGTCCTCCTATATATCTTCCCGGTTTTATCTTTGGTAACCATGCCAATATATCTGTTTTTACAGATTCATAATCATGGGCCGAATCGATAAACACAAAATCTAAACTTTTATCTGCATATGTCATAGCTGCATCTGTAGATGACATCTTTATAGGTGTATAGTATTCTTCTACGGGTTTTAGATTGCTAGTGAATTTTTCAAACGCTGTATCATTTACAAAATCAACTCGATGATCCCAAGCGCCGTCTTGATGCTCAGGACTGCCTCGCCATGTATCGACAACATCAAACTTTATTTTCTTATTGCAATTAGCGATTTCTGTTGCCATGAAAGCGGTGCTCTTTCCATAAAAAGCACCTATCTCAACGAAATGAGAATTTTCTGGCAATCCATCTACCATTGTCTTATATACATCTTCAAAATCAAAGAAACCTTCGATGTTATTATAAAAATGATCCATATCATTCACCTATGATGAAAGCATTGCCAAAAGGGTGGGTCTTTGTCCAATTGCCTTTTAGATTGCCCATTTGGTAATCAAAGAATTTAATTTTGAAACCCGCATCTCCGAGAGCCTTCAACCAAAACTCTTCAGGTTCACGGATGATATGTGTTACGTCCATTTCATATTGCCGAATGCGAAACTTCTTATTTTCACCGAGCGGAACTGCAACAAGAATTTTACTGCATTTTGTTCGGAATGTTTTTAGCATCCCAGGAAGAATATCATATGGTACGTGTTCTAGAACATCCTTGGCCATAAGAAGATCATAATGTCCAGAAATTTCATCTGGTGAATTGATTAATGACAGCTTATCTTTAACTTGAGGTATTGAAGCCCCGATTGCATATTCAGAGATATCAACTCCTGAAGCATCCTTGCCTAGAAGACTCATAGCATAAACCATAAAACCTTTAGCACAACCAAAATCTAATACTGTCTCAAATTCTACCTTTTCAATAATAGAAGTTGCCTCACGAATTGTACGCTCAGGCATCCAACGATAATTTTCATAACCACTAATGTGGTTAGCAATGCCATCTTCGTAGTATTTTTCATCAAATACGTTCATTATATATTTTCCTTTATGCGAATTCGTTATGGCGAGTTTCAGTTACAACATCATCAATAAGTTCGTTTTGGTAAGCATACTTACAGAATGAGCAATCGTGGTTACGACGAGATACACCTGCACCGCCAACCTGTGAATTATAAAAATCAGTGATACCCGCAATATCAGATATTTTAAACTTATCGTTTACGTGGTAGTTGTTTTCAGGAGCAAGTTCTGCTGATGGACAAACATATACGTTACCATCAGTAAACACACACGGCTTGACCATGTGCATATAGCAATGATCATTACGACGAGTTCCCTTAAAGTTAAAGTCTGAAAGGAATGCATGTGTCAATGGGCCATTTTTGGCTTCATAAGTATCCAACAGTTTACGAATAGATGCGATATCTTTTGCAGTTTCAACAGTATCTTTGATTGCATTAAATGCAATGCGAGTAGGAATCTTTTTATCTTGAACCCAATCTAACATACGATAGAAGTTTTCTTCTTTGTAGAATGCTTTTGAAAGAATCTTCTTTGTAGGATCAGTCCAGTTACCAGTCACGTTTGGATTTGTGGAAGTCTCAAGAGCGCCATCCCAAACATAAGCAGCAGAGATCTCGATGTTATCCAAGCCATCAAACACAGAAAGATCATATTCATAACCTTCATCAAACCCATACATTCCGAGACGAACCCATGACACCATATGCCAATTCTTGATCTTCTTCAGGCGTGAACCATTAGTAACAATACCAATCTTTATTCCCTTGTTGTGGATATACTCGATCATGTAATCTAACTTGGGATGGAGAGTAGGCTCACCGCCACCAGTAAACTCCATACCAAGAACACCCAAAGCAGCAAACTGATCAACTGCAGATTTCATCTGTTCAACTGTCAACATTTCCTTCATAGAACGATTGGCAAAGCAACAGAAAGAACAAGTCAAGTTGCATGGGTTGCAAGGAGACATGTGGAACATGATTGGCTTAGGTCGACCACCTTCTTGGATGATAGAAAGACGATCCATATGCTTCAACAATTTAACATGGTTACTTGTGTAACTGCGACCTTGTACTTTATTATTAATATCTAGAACTACATTAGCCATTTTAATTCCTTACCATAATTTTATTGAAAATTGCTAGATGATTTGTACGATTGTACATGTGAATGAAAGGTATATAATCTTCTAAAATCTTATTATTGTGAGTTTGTAGCTTAGAAGGCATATCCATATCTGGCGTATAATTAAATGTCATGATAGGCATATGATCAAATTCAGAAGGTCTCATATCAAAATTTGCATGTGAGAGAGCGAACAACATCTCATCAGGAATGCTATTTTTATACCATCTCATACAACCATACGAGTCATAGTTGTATGCTAACATTTCACAAGCATCAAAAAAATTATCAGCAAATGTGCCTTTTTTAAAGTATAAAAAACCCCCATGAATATGAGGTATGTGCTTGCCTACATTATGAGATATCTCACATATTTTACCCCAATGCCAAGACGCATCATCATATTGACCCATCATCGTCACCGGCACTTGCTTGTTGGTGAGTTTATTCCATAGGGTATCTGTATTGTATTGGCAAAGCACGTCAGAGTCAAGGAAAATATTTTCGTCATACAGAGCATAATGATGTAAATGAGTCTTTGGATATGTACCATGTTTTTCAAATGTAGTATTACAATGGTTCCAGAAATCGCTTTTAGGAACAAAATCAATCACATCAGCGAATGTACCCTTTGAATGAGCGTATTCAATATCTTTATTATAAACAAGAATGCTGACAGGTCTGTTGTCACCTTGTTTTTTTATTGTGGCTGCAAGCATCGATGCCTCATTGATATACTCGATGCCTAGGCCGATTAAAATATATCCTTGGCTCATTAAACTCTCATTTCCGTCTCATAAACAATATATTGCCGGTTAAAAGGTCCTGTAGATTTGTTATATTTAGTCTTCATATATTCAGGATAAACGACATTCAATACGTGATACATCTCTTGTACTGCTTCTGATTTATCATAATAGCTAGGTGTATATCCATAAAATGATGCAGGAGGATGGAACATCGATACTTCATGTATCACTCCAGCTTTTTGCTGAATTATTTCAGTAAACAATAAATCAAATCCGTACCCGCTTTTTACATTATGATATTTCCAAAAATCAAGGAGATCAGGGACGACCTTTGAATCAAAAAAAGGACCCATGCCTTCATTAAAATTTGTAATCGTAAATTTCAATGACTTGTCTTGAAAGAGAATCTGATGAGTGTGTTCTGACCCATTTTTAGTAGAAAGCTGAAACAATTTTAAATCGTTCTCTTTCGCTATTTCAATCGCTCTATTAATGCTCTGAATATCAGTAATCACATCATCATCAAAGAATGCAACATACCGATAATCGCTATAATCAAAGTTTTCCATGAAATGTCTTGCGAGTTCCCACTTAAAACCTTTTTGGTTTTTTATAAGAACATCATACGTCCCGTCTTCTACCTCAAAATTATCTTTATAGCTATAAGCAATCACATCATAGTTACGATTTTCTTTCGCCCATCTCCAATGATTGTACTTATCATAGTCATCGCTATAATGCACAGGAATTCCTACCGGAACAAATATCACTGCATCTTTCATTATCGAGATTCCTTTTTTAATAATTCTAATGAGTGTGGAGGTATAGGACTCTCAAATCCGTTATTTCTTTTTTCTAATTCCATATGATAAATCCTATCACGCAATTCAGTAGAACTAAAATTATGCTTACGTAGATGATAGTGTATTTCGATACTGTTATTCAAACAATATTCTTTACCCGTAAAGTCACGATTCTTATATTCTTCGCTCAAGAATCGGATATGCATAGTCTGGCTTTTAATGAGATTAAGGAGATCATCTTCAGTATCATATAAGAGGATCTCATCTACATATTTGCAGGCAACTAACTGACTATGACGTTCATAGATAGATTGTACGGGTTTATTTTTGATCCCGGGACGATCAAAAGAAGGATCGACTTGAAGAGCGACTTTCAAATGATCACACAGTTCTTTTTCCATCTTAAGCATGGCTACATGACCTGCATGGAACAGATCAAATGAAGAACAATTAAACCCTATTTTCATTTTGAATCCTATCAATAGTAAGTTTTAAACCATCATCTAACAAAGTGGTCGGAGACCATGATAATTCTGATTTAATTTTATTAATATCTGTAGCATAACGAATATCATGGCCAGGTCTGTCTTCTACAAATTCTATTGAGGTTTCTGATTTACCCATAATAGAAATAATTTTTTTAATCAAATTTAAATTTGACATTTCATTATCACCGCCAATACAATATCTTTCCCCTATTTTACCTCTGTCATAAACGGCATAAATTGCTTCACAACAATCTTCAACAAATAACCAATCTCTTATTTGTTGGCCATCTCCGTAGATAGGAATATTGTTACCTTTAAGCAAATTATTAATTGTGACAGGAATTAATTTTTCCGGAAATTGATTAGGTCCGTAATTATTAGAACAGTTGACAATAATCGCATTAAGTCCGTATGTGTTAACAAAAGCATTAACAAAATGTTCCGCTGCTGCTTTAGAAGCTGAATATGGATTCTGTGGATCTAAATGCCATGTCTCATCAAATTTACTTTTCCTTGCAACACCGTACACTTCATCTGTAGAGATATGTATAAATTTTTTTACATTGTATTTGACTGCTAGTTTAAGAAGATTGACTGTACCTGTAATATTGGTATCTATAAATGGTTGACAATCAATGATAGAATTGTCAACATGGCTTTCTGCCGCAAAATGAATAATAGCAGATATAGTATAATTTTTAAAGAGCGTTTCTAATATATCATTATCAATGATATTATACTGATAAAATAAAATAGGTAAATTAACAATATCCTTAAAACCTAAGGTTGAAGCATATGTTAAGTTATCTACTACTACAATTTGTTCTGATGTTTTTTTAACGAGAAGTTTTATAAAATTGCTACCAATAAACCCAGCACCACCAGTCACAATAATCATGATATATCACCCATAAATCTTTTCGAGTTTGGCTTGCCAATCAGGCACTTTGTTGTATTGATGTACCAAACAATATTTTTCACCCTTGCTTGTATATATATGATGTCCATCAAACACGGGTTCAGGGCTCAATAAGTTAGGCCTAAAGTGATTGATCTTATGAGGATTAGCAGTAGTCCCTAACTGACATGCCCAATTAACATCATGATCATTAAACTTTGTGATAGACTTATAAGGTTCTAGATTGAGTAAGAAATTGACACCTGCTTGATCCGGAACATCATTCTGAATGGATTCTATCGTCTTATATACATTCAATGAAAAATCTACGAATGTTTTCCAATCACCTGCCATCGAACCTGCATTATAGATAGAATTGTCTTTCATTTCTTCGTATACATGAGGGCCAAAGCATCTCATGAGATTATCATTGCCCCATGGCTCATCTTTATATCTTAGAGCTTCACAGCCATAATTCAACTTATGATCTCCTAGGTTCTGTTCTAACCATTCTGAAGGATTTGTTTGGAAGAGAACATCAATATCAGTTGAGATCACATATCTGATGTTCTCTTGATTCTTTAAGAAAAACCAGTTAAAAAAATGCCTAGTGACAGTGACCCTATTGCCAAAATTATCAGCAAAATGAAATCCGTTATCTTCTGTGTTTCTAGTATTGGATGTCAGGAAGATCTCAAATCCTCTATCCCGTAATTTATATACAGTTTCATCAAGGATATTATGGACGACGATTGCTTTACGACCTTTAAATCCTGACCTCTCAATGGAGTTGACCCAATATTTTATATCGTCGTATTTGTAATCAGATATAGCGCTAATGATCATATCTTGCATAATTGTCTTCCTATCTTAATTATATGAGATTTGATATTAAAATCATAGCAGCCAATCCTTAGTTTGTCAAGCAATTTCGTATTATCTAAGACGAATTGATCAAAAATCAATTGAGTAGCACATACTAGATGGCCTGTGCCATTTCCTTCTATCAAGTTTAAAGCTAGATCACCTATAGCATAAGGTATGTTCGAACTTAGATTATATGTTCCGTTGAAAGGATCATCACATATCTTAGATACGATATCACAGACGGAATCTATATTGATAAAGTCTCTCTTTGTTGTGTAATCAAAGTCTAACTCAATCATACTTTTTTCTTTTAATTGATTTAAGCAAAATCCTAAAAATGATTTACGACCTAGCTCATATCCACATACATTAGAACATCTCAGGATGAGGACATTCTTTTTTTCTTCCTTTATTTTTATTTCTGTGAGAGATTTATTCTGCCCATAATAGTCAATCGGATTGACGGGCGATTCTTCTGCATAAGATATCAATCGATCATCAGACCCATATACTTTACGAGAACTAAACATGACATGGTGGCCTTTAAATCTACGAGATAATCGGAGGTCAATATCATGTTCTTCTGAGTAAGATGAGTTCTTATATGCAGGATTTAGAGAACAATTTATTATCAGGTCATGCTTATCATTCTTAATATCATCAATCTCATTATAAGCGACATGATCGACGACATTATGAGATCGTAGCGCTACTGCTAAATTTGAGGCTATGAAACTGTTTTTTCCAACCAACAAAATATTCTTCATCGCACCACGATCTCCATCTTAACATTGTTATGGTAGGGGATGACGGGTTCGAACCGCCGACCTTCGCCGTGTAAAAGCACTGCTCTACCGCTGAGCTAATCCCCCGTATTGTATCAGTTGCTCGTGCTGATAGCGAGCGCCTTCTTCTGGAAGTAGTTCAATACAACTCCGTAGATAGGAAGGATAATGATCAAGCTAATC
>Ga0209353_10000343_pt1 | contig 28783 bp, 46 predicted proteins | sample LauGreSpBDMM15SD_2_FD_187561 | JGI IMG/M metagenome (GOLD analysis project Ga0209353, IMG submission 187561) | Freshwater lake microbial communities from Lake Michigan, USA - Sp13.BD.MM15.SD (SPAdes) (version 2) | ecosystem: Environmental > Aquatic > Freshwater > Lake | place: Lake Michigan... | reverse complement strand
AATACGGCAAAACTGCATTTTTTAACGCACCTCGCTCAATTCCAACAGCCAAAGGTCGGTAATCTCGCATCTTCATCAGAATGGTTGCCGCAGTCTCCCGTATATCCCAGCGCCCAAACACAATCTCTTTGACAAACCATTTGCCATCATCAGTTACCTTGACCACAGCAATAGCAGTCTGATCTAGCCTTTTCTTGGAATTAGCCGCTTGTTTGGCAACTTCCTCAAACCCAGCCAAGTCAATGGCCAAATAGTAACTGCCATACTGAGGTTCTTCCCCGTATTTGATCCATTCTTCCTTGAACACATTGCTACCAGCATTGGTGAAACTAGCCATGTATTCTTGCTTGAAAGCAAAGGTAGACAAAGTTTTCTTGGCAGACTCAATCTCAGTCGGGTCAATCAAGGGGTTGTCTTTGGTAGTGAAGTGCCAAGACTTCCAATCATCATCATCCTCAGTCTCGCCAAGTTTGAAAAGGTCATAGAACCAATTCCTTCCCTTCGGAGTCCCAATAAACATGGCTCTGCCTTTTTTGTCTGACAGAGAAGCCCTTATTACTTGCTCCCACGCTTCAGGCTTAATGTCTGCTACCTCATCCAGTACAGCGTAAGTCAAGCTGACACCACGGAGAGTATCAGGTCTGTCTGCGCCTCTAACGTAAATCTTTGCGCCATTGATCATCGTGATATCTAAGTTGTTTACATGACTACCTTGGATCACCTCTCGACCAATGTCCAACAGCAAATCCCAAATAATCTGCCTAGATTGCCCCATCGTAGGACTCACATACAGCACAGCTGATCCCTGTGGACACTTCAACGCCTCAATAATCAATGTCGTTGCCGCCAACCTAGACTTGCCACAACGCCTTCCAGCCGCAACAACCTTGAACCTCGTCTTGTCAGCAAAAACATCCTGTTGCCAAGGTAAAAGAGAAAAGTTCAGGTCAGACATCTTTCGCCTCCACATCTTCCGCATCTATCGTTTGGGCGTGATTGATCTCGCCAATGCCCGTGATGTTAATCGTTACCGCATTCCGTTGCTTGGCTTCCTTGTCAAACAGCGTGATCGGTAACGTCCTATCCAAACACATCTTCAACGCCGCCATTTGGCCTGGATGGTCATCGTTCAACGCAATCTCTATCACCTTCTGCGCCACATCCCTTCCACCAGAATTGATCATCAGGTCTTTGAGTTCCTTGATCCTCTGGTGATCCGTCTTAGGCAAAGACAGGGAGGGGTTAGCCGCCCACCGCTGGATAGTGAGTTTCTTCACGCCTTTGGGTCTGCCAACCTTTTTTTTCAATTCGAGTTCACTCATAACAAAATTTTACTCCTTTTACCTTTTTGTGAGGGGAGGGGGGTACTGTAAAAACTCTGGCGGAGGCCGACCCCCTCCCCCCCATCCAAAACGCAAGACCTACTGGTAAACCCTAACAGTTTTGGCGGTCTACTTAATACTATGTTCATTATGTAAAGTTATTTTGTAGTTATGCACAGGTTATACAGAGAATTGTGTTGCGTTTCTGCACAGTCCACAGCAATTGTGGATAACTGGTCGTTTGGTCTGTGGATAACTGGATTAATTAACCGACCAGTCGGTCGGGAAACGGGAAAAGGGAAAGGGTCGGATGGTGCATTCCAGCCATACCTGACAGCAGACGGAGAATAGTTCGTTAAAACCCTCTCAAACCGCATTAAAACCGCCTACAACAGGTTTTTCTGGCTTAGACGGGGCAACGCCTAAGAAATCATCCAGATCGTCCTTGGGTCTGTATCCGTTGTTCCACAGCTTCTGATAAATTTCTAGCAAAGAATTCCAGCCTTGGGTCAGATCACCACGACCAGCGACCAAAAGGATTTTCCGTTCGGATGCTCCAAGTTTGCGCTTAAACCAGACAGTATCCGTTCTGCATGGTCTGCCTCTCATATAACCTCCAACTCAACCGCATAAACCTTCGCACCACCGCTTCTTTGCCTGTACTGCCAATCAAGCTGTTTATGCCCATCGTCTATGCCAAGCCAATCAGCGACACCATCACGGGTAGCTTTGAACGCCGACTGAAGGTTGTCACCATCCAACTGGCGAGGCGCAATCCTCGTTAGCACCAAGGTCAGGGGTAATGGTGGTGGCGTAGCAATACTCGCCAAGGCTTTGAACGCCTTTTGCCTTTGACTTTTCGCCAAACGAGCCTTAACAGCCCAATGTAGTCTTAAGTTCGCAATTGAGACAATCTTCATTTCTATCCTTATTTCAATCATTTCTTACCTTCTTCACCAAACAACAGCCCAACCCCAAAATCCCTATCCGATCCTGATCATCCGATCCATCCGCCATCCGAACCTTCCTTAGTCTATAGACTAAGGAGGAAGGATTCGGATGATTGGCAGGGTGGACTTCGGATGGTTTCGGATGGTTTCGGATGATTCGGATGATAGTTTCGGATGCTATCCTTATTATCCGAATCATCCTTGTTCGGATGACTTCGGATGACTTCGGATGCAAATCAATCAACCTTTACCTCACTTGGCTGGCTATTTCTGCTCTTGTAACCACCATCTACCTCAACCACCAAATCCTTAGATATCATACTTTTTACTACTTCCCAAAATCTGTTATTTTTGACTCCATGCTCTTTGGCTGAGTCTCTCCACTCGTCATATCCAACTGGCCGTAACTGTTGATTCTGGTGCAAGCTAACTTCTAGCATCACCAAGCATTCCATCACTTGTTTCTGGTTTGGTGAGAGATAGGTCTTCTTTTGCACTTGGCTAACCAGACCGCTAATATCTACCGCTGTCAGATATGCACCTTTGACTGGCATTCCGTTTTTGTTGTTGATTGGCAAATCAACTTGGGTGATCTGGAAGTTCTTAGGACTTGGCATTTCCGCATCCTTCATCTTCTTACTCTCAAACGCTATAGTCTTTGTGCCTGAATCCAGTTGGCACTTGTACTCAGCATCCAATGCGCCTTTCAAGGCTGTTGAACCTCTGGATCGATCTTTGTCTGCGACTCCTGAATGGTGAACCACCATGACACAGCATTTCCAAGGTTGTCTTAAGTAGACATCCAGATGCTGAATAAACGCATTCATATCCTGAGTTGAGTTCTCGTCACCTCCATGATTTCTGGCTAAGGTATCAATCACAATCATGCTTGGGATGCAATTAGCCTCTGCTGACAACTGCTTTATCGACTCAGCGACAACTGCCGCCTCTGTTGCATCGTACAACTGCGCCGCACGATGGGACTTGTACAGAGGCACACCAGCTAGAGATGTGCCGTTACCAATCTGCCATGCCTTTAATCGCCTTGCCAGCCCGTTATGCCCTTCACCAGCGATGTAGAACACACTACCTTGCTTGACATCGTGACCATGCCAAGGTTTGCCAGTTGCCACACAGCAAGCCAAGTCGATTGCGACAAATGACTTTCCACCGCCTGGATCACCAAAGACCTGCGCCAAACTATCTGCCTCGATGTAATCATCCACCACCCACTTTATCTCTGTGAGTTCCAAACTATCTGCTCTGGTGAACTCAAACGCCAACTTGTCTATGGCAGGCAGAGCCACTCTCTCAATCTGCTCCTTGACTGCCTCAATCCCTTGGAGAGTATGCAAGTCATTGAAGTCTGTTGGCTTAGAAGGCAGATCAGACTCATTGAATGTTGGATACACAATTTCCCCAAACACCAACCCTGCCGCCGCTTTTGCCTTAGTGATGCCAGGATTGCCCTCCGTGAACTGATCATTATCCGCACAGATCACGATCCTTGACCCCAAGAACATTTCCTTGGCACTCTTCGCTACCTTGGCAAGATTGCCACAGTCAAACGCCACCAGAGTGGTGAACCCTGTCGCTTGGTGAATCGATGCACAGGTTGCGAAACCTTCACCAATGAAGATCACCTTTCTGTTGCCTCTGAGTTCATAGAAACCACCCTCAATCTTGCCACCCTTCAAGAACCTCTTGTTTCCCTCCGCGTCAATCGTTTGGTAACTCAAGATTTCCCCTTGGTTATCACTCACAGGCACAACGAGCCTGCCAGCACGATCAATCTTTATTCCGTGTGGCTCTATCCTCTTCCTCACCAAATAAGGATGGTCTGCACTCGCATCAGCATAGGTACTGACCTCATCCTCTGCCTTCTCAGCCGCCACCTGTTGGCTTGCCACCCTGTCAGCTTCTCTCTTGGCCTTGAACTCTCCTACCCACTTATCATGCTCTAACCGTTCAGAGAATGACATCGATCTACCAATGTCTGCCATCCACTTGGACTCAAAGGTAGGCTCCTTCCAACAGCCTGCTACACCCACAGGAATCTTGCCACTTAGGTGCAAGATATACCAACCATCAACTGCACCTTTCTTGGAGGAAATATGAGGTACACGATGTATCTCGCCATCTGCGATCAAGTCTCTGATCACAAGCCCTTGTGCCTCGCAATGCTTGGTGAATCCCTCGATAGGACTCACTAGGTCTTGGCTCTCTGTGGCCGCGGCAAAGCCGTTGGGGAATATGTTTGTAAGACTGCTCATGCTTGTGCCTCCACCAGTTCAGGCCAAATCGCCTGCCAAGACCCCTGACAGAGCATCTTTCTGGTGATCTTGCCACCTGACTCCTGCTCAACCCAGACAGCTTGCCAAGCACTCATTTCTCGCCTTCCTGTCAGGCATTGGTAGATATATTGTTCTGAGAGTCCAACCTTTTCAGCCAACTCTCTGCGTTCTTCGGGGGAAATGTGAGGTATGTTCATAGGGTAGCGAGTCTAGCAGAAAGATAGAACTCTGTAGATATAGGTGCAAACCCTATTAGGGATACCGATAGGAATTATTTTTAAATATTTCTATCAAAACGCTAGAAACCTCTAGTTTTTTGCTAGAATTCTGGTCATGGGCAGGGAAATAGGTTCTCTGCACATCACGCCGCAAGGTCAACCAAAGGAAACGAAATGAACACCGAAACAAATTTCAAAAAAACAAAGTTTGAAAATATTATTCGCCACCCCATTGGAGTATTCAGCCGCACTAAGCCCTTATGGACAGGCACAGGCAACAGCGGGGAAAAATTTATGATTCATTCAAATGGCACTTGGTACTACACCTATAGCGGTCGCAAAATTTCACTTGGCTATAGATTAGATGAAGTTTCTGAAGCATTAAAGCAACTTTAAATAACAGCATCTCTTAGGGGCGCAAGCCCCATCCCTTTCAACCTTTACAGGAGAATTGAAATGAAACAAACCCTCAAAGACATTCTCGCCGCCACGCTGGTGGCAGTAGGCTTTGCATGGCTCTTGGTGGCATGGTGGTCAGCATGACCCCAGACCTCTATCAATTCAACTGTGAGGTTGAAGGTGTCGAACTCCAATGCAAGTTGGAGTATGAACCAGCAGAAGAAAACTACCCAGACGCACCCGACATAGAGGAGTGCATGAACCTTGTGAACGCCACCACCAATGGCGTTGACATCGCCCACTTGCTTATGCAATCCCTTGTGGATCACATCTGCGAATCCGCCCTTGAAGACATGAAGGAAAACTCCAATGATTACTAAACTTGTTGCGGAATTAAGAGCCGCAAAAATGGCGGAGGAAACTGCCAAGAAGAACCGCCTCGATGTGGAGAACAAGATTCTTGCTCTTTACGCCACGCCAGATGGTGGTGAGGGTACGCACAATGATGAAGAGTTCTCCATCGCTTGGAAACTAACTCGCACAGTCGATGCAGAAGCCTTGTCTGCTGTGTTCGAGATGCTTGGAGCCAATGTTCAGAAAGCATTTCGCTGGAAGCCAGATGTTGATCTGCGTCAGCTTCGTGCCTTACAAGAACTCGATGCCCCTGCATATGCAGAGGCCGCTAAATTTTTTACATCCAAACCCGCAAAACCATCCGTAACTCTGAAAGACTAATATGTTCGATCTCAAATCCATATCAAAAACCCGCCGTGTTCGTGCGCCAAAAATATGTTTAGTTGGCGCAGGAAAGATTGGCAAGACCACCTTTGCATCCCACGCACCCAATGCGATTGGCATCTTGACTGAGGATGGTGCAGACGCAGTAGACACAAACGCATTTCCTTTGGCATCTAGTCTGCAAGAGGTCTATTCAGCTATCGAGACATTGATCACCAACGAGCATGACTTCAAGACGCTGTTTATCGATTCGCTCGATTGGTTGGAGCCACAGGTGCAGGATCATGTGTGCAAGGCGAATGGTTGGAAGAGCATTGAACAGCCTGGCTTTGGCAAGGGCTACGTTGCCGCCGCTGAAGAATGGCGCAACCTTCTTACTGGTCTGGAAGTTCTTAGATCGACAAAGCAAATGGGGATCATCCTAATTGCCCACGACAAAATTAAGAGAGTGGAAGACCCCTTAACTGAGGGCTATGACTCCCACGTTTTAAAACTCCACGACAGAGCCGCCGCATTGGTGCAGGAGTGGGCAGATGTGATTGGCTACGCTGGTTACAGAATTTACACAAACAAAACAGATGCTGGTTTCAACAAGAAAGAAACCAAGGCAACTACAACGGGTGAACGCATCCTCCATGTTGAGGCGCACCCAGCGCATTGCGGTGGTAACCGCTTTGGCTTATCCAATATGCCGCTTGACTGGGCGGTATTCCAAGACGCTTTGACAAAAGCACAGTCTTGATCTTTCAGTCCGTAACTTTATTAACTTTTAGGAATCTAAAAAATGGCTAACTTTTCTTTTGACGCATCCGCTGTCGCTCCGCAGATCATAAATGGAGTCTTACCCGCTGGCACTTATTTGGCGCACATCACGGAGTCTGACATTCGCCCATTGGCCTCTGGCAATGGTGAAGGCTTGAAGCTGACTTTGGAAATCATTGATGGGCAATACAAGGGACGGCGTGTGTGGGACAACATGAACATTCAGCACACAAACGAAATCACTCAACGGATTGCCCAAGCACAGTTGTCTGCCCTTTGCCACGCCGTGAATGTGATCAAGTTAGAAGACACTTCTGCATTGCATTACAAGCCTGTACGAGTCAAGGTCACAGTCCGTGAGGCAGATGGCAAGTACCAAGAGAGCAACAACATCAAGGGCTATGAGTCCGCCTCTGGTGCTACGCCAACCCATTCAGCACAAGTTGCTGATACAGCACCAGCTACCGCACCCACAACTTCCAAAGCCCCTGCTTGGGCTAAGAAGTAATATGGCAGTTCTACCGCAATCTGTGGTAGACCCTGTATCAGATGCCATCTTTGCTTATTACAAAGCAAAGTATGGCTCTGAGCCACAGCGTCCATACCTTGGGGCATCTGCCATTGGCAAGCCTTGCCTAAGACAACATTGGTATTCTTTCCGCTGGTCTAAGGCTCCACAATTCTCAGGCCGCTTGTATCGAGTGTTCCAATCTGGGCATCTGCAAGAGCCACGTGTCTATCAAGACTTAGCAAGCATTGGTTGTACTGTCTATCAAAACAATCCAACGACAGGCAAGCAATGGTCTTTTGTTGAAGAGTCTTCTGGTGGTCACTTCCAAGGCAACTGTGATGGCATCATCACGGGTCTGCCACAGGCTCCTAAGTCACCGCACATTTTGGAGATCAAGACCGCATCAGACAAGATGTTTCGGGATATGCAAAAAAATGGCGTAAAGAAGTCCAAACCAGAACACTATGGGCAGATGCAAATATACATGAAGTGGACAAGTGATGAGTTTGGTGATGATGGTTGCAAAAGGGCTTTGTACTTTGTGGTCAACAAGGATAACGATGAAATCTATACAGAACGAATCGAGTTTGATCCCGTTGAGGCTCAAGCCATCATTGACAAAGCTATTGCAATCATCACCGCCACGGAGCCACCTGTTGGTGTCTCTACTGATCCTAGTTGGTACGAGTGCAAGTTCTGCGACTACCATGCAATTTGTCATGGCACAGATACACCAGCCGCATCTTGCAGATCATGCGCCCACGCCACCCCAGAAATGGATGGAGAGGCAAGATGGAGTTGCCAAACGCACAAAAAAGATTTGTCGGTTGATGACCAGCGACAAGGTTGTGCAGACCACAGAATCATTCCAATTCTGTTGGCTAAGACTGCCCATCCTATTGACACAGACGAAAGTGGCGTTGTCTACGAGATGGCAGACGGCAAACGCTTTACCAATGGCGATCCAGCAAAGAACCTAGACCACTTGAGTAGTCAAGAAATCCACGCCTGTGCAGACAAGACTATTTTGGTGGACGAGCAATGCTTAGAAATACGCAAGCAACATGGAGGAAAGTTTGTATGAAAACAGTACCAATTGAAAAAATAACTTTAAGAGATTATTTTGCGGCTCAGGCTATGCAAGGGATGATGGTTGATGTTGAGCAACCAAAATGCAATTACATTGCAAAGACTGCTTACGAAATGGCAGACGCAATGCTTGAGGCGAGAAAAAATGATCCTGCGTGAGTACCAGACTCGCACAGTCACCAGCCTGTTTGATTGGTGGACAAAGCATCAAGAGGTCACAGACATCCCGTTGCTAGTCCTGCCAACTGCGGCGGGAAAGTCTGTCATCTGTGCTGAAGTTGTGCGCCAGATGTGGGAGCAATGGCCTCTCTTTCACCCCAGAACTGTGGTGCTAGTTCCATCCAAGGAGTTGGCAGAGCAAAACGCTGAGAAGTTGCAAGCACTTTTGCCATCAACAATCAAGGTTGGCTTTGTGAGTGCAAGCCTTGGCAAAAAACAGCATGATGCAGATGTCATTGTGGCCACTATAGGATCGATTGTTAAATCTGCACACCTTCTTGGTGACATCAAGATGGTGATCATTGATGAGGCGCATCTGGTAGACACAAAGCCAAAGGGGATGTACCGAACCTTCTTGTCCAAGCTGTCCGAACTCTGCGAGTACCGCACAGTTGGCATGACCGCCACGCCTTTTAGGGGCAATGGGGTCTGGTTGACAGATGGGGACGATCCTCTGTTCACAGGCTTTGCTAGTCGAGTCACCATGCGTGAGTTGTTAGATGGCGAATTCATTGCGCCGCTAGTCCCACCAAAGTTTGGAGTTGTAACCCAGATCGATGCCAGCAAGGTTGGCATCTCCAATGGAGATTACAAAATTGGTGAGTTGTCTTTGGAAGTTGAGAAATACTTGGGCAAAGTAGCCCTAGAAGCCACCAGAATCGCCTCAGACCGCAAGAAGTGGATAGCCTTTACACCAAGTGTCGTTAACGCAGACAGCCTCTGTAATCGCTTAAATTCCCTTGGTATAGAAACCGCCGTTGTCTGTGGCGAGACACCAAAACTCATAAGGGAAAACCTTATTAGGGATTTCCGCAATGGGGAAATCCATTGCTTGGTAACTGTCTTAGCTTTGTCTACTGGTTTTGATGTGCCAGATGTGGATTGCATTATTTGGTGCAGACCAACGCAGTCACCAGTCTTGTACGTTCAAGGCATGGGTCGAGGAACACGCATTGCAGATGGCAAGAAAGATTGCTTGGTTCTCGACTTTACTGACACAGTTGCAAGGATGGGTACTGTAGACACAGTAACTGGTAGAACCAAACGCATAACCAGCAATCAAGAAGCCCCATTCTGTATCTGCCCAGACTGTGGCGAAAGGAATGTTGCCGCCGCATTGACTTGCATAGTCTGTGGAGCCACGATCAGAGAAGAACAGGTTAAGGTCTTGGATGCCTCGCTGTCTTATGCCGCATTGTTGTCTGAGCAATCCAAGCGAACAATCGTTTGGCATGACGTTACCAAAGTCGAGTACCACACCCACAAGAAGGAGGGCAAGCCCGACTCTCTAAGGGTTGACTACTATTCTGGAATCCTGAAGACCGCCTCAGAATGGGTCTGCTTTGACCATACGGGTTACGCAGGACAGAAGGCTGTCTCTTGGTGGATCATTCGCCGAAGTTCTAAGGATTACGATTATCCAAAAAGCGTTGCAGATGCAATCAAGACTTTGCTTTTTGAGCCAAAGTGCCTAAAGAAACCAGACCGCATTGCAACTCGCCAAAACGGAAAATACACGGAGATAAGAGACTATGAATTTAATTGAACTAAACGCCATCAAAGGGCATTTGGTAAAACAATTGGCGCAGATCAATGCCATACCTGTGAACTGCCATAGCTGTGAAAGATTCAGCCTTGGCCTGTGCCAAGAGTTCAAAGCCCCACCACCAGACGATTGGGTACAAGGCACAGTTGATTGCGAATTCTGGTCTTGGGATGGAGTCCCATTTTGAAGTGTCCTACCTGTGCTGGTGACAAGATCGCAATCACCGAAACCATACAGAATGAAGAATTCACTTACCGCCGTAGATATTGCAAACTTTGCTTTTGTATCTTCAAAACCAAAGAAGAAGTGTTCACGGGGGCGTTACCTCAGAAGAACAGGTTAACCACACCCAAAGAAACTGAGTACCAAAAAACATTTTCAATCGACAACCTTAAAAGATTTTGGAGATAACAATGCCAACATTCGAGTCATGGAGCCAAGAGAATCTAGCCAAGTTTGCTCAAGAGGCGTATATTAAGATGCAAGAGCAACAAAACCACATCGAGCAATTGCAAAACGATCTGAAAGACGCAATCAACGCTTACAGGAGTTTAATAAAATGATGCAAGAAGAAGTTGAAGAAAACCATCCAACTGTGCGTGTGTTTCCACGCACTATTAAAGAGGCATGGCCTAAAGAGTATGTCAATGAAGACATCTTCACAGGTGCTTATCGTGAGCCGCAGATCAGCGACTTCGCCATACTTTGTGCGCTGATTGCAATTGTTGGTTTCTTTGTCTATATGTTTAACAAATACATTTGGAGTTGATATGCGTAAACCAATTGGTATCACATATCCATTACGCATCCTTACAGAAACTCCAGAAGAAGCTGAAGTCTTTAGTGCAATGGAGCAGAGTTATGTTAGGAAAGAAATAATTCGCAATCCTAGCAAGGAGGCCAAGCTAGTTGCTGAAGTTGCAATCTTGAGCGAGTTAGTTCGTGTGCTGTCTGACAGGGTTACCGAACTGGAGGCAAAGTATGAAACAACCAGCACCAACTAAAGCCTATTGCCTAAAAATGGCAAAGTATTACCATTCTGGTCATTGCCCTCACCTAATGTGGGATTGGTTAGTTGTCTGGGCATTCCACGAAATGTATTTGGAGACAAGATATGTATGATGTCACGCTTTTTATTCTTGGTATGTTAGCCCCTTCATTTTTAAGTGCGGTATTCACTCTGATGAAGTGTTTGGAAGACTTAATTAGGAGCAAGATTAAATGCTAGAAAACATCCTAACCATAATTGTTCTGCTTGGCCTTGGTGCTTCTATTGCCGTTGGCATATTAGTGGCAGTCTTTTTCCTTAGTTCTGACAAAGACTAACCTAAGACCGCTAGAGCCTGTTGAACGTGCTTTATGCGGTCATCTAACCCTATCGTGCCACCATTGATGATCTTGGTTACTTTAGTGTAGTCAAGGGCATCCGCTGGAGCATTACAGTTGTGGGTAGACCAAAACCATCCCCCAGTAAGTGCGGCAAATTTAGGGGTAGCAACAAGGTCAGGCTCAAGACCAAAATCCACACCCAATGCTTTACCAGCATGGAAATAGTTTGAGTAACCAGTAAGTTGAATACATCCACGCCCACGAAAACGATAACCGTCACCAGAATTTTCGTCACGGTTGCCCATGCGAGAAGAATAGACCATATTTGCGATCTTTTTAGGATTTCCACCATATTCATTGGCTTTCTCCAAAGTGGGAAACCTTCTAGGCCACAGTTTCATTAGCGTTGCCGCCTTGTAGTTTAGGTTTTCTTCAAGGATACGGAAGTTGCCACACTCATGGCTACATTGACCAATGAACATAGCCTTTTGGTTGTTTGAGGTCAGGTTAAACCTAGAGAATGTCTCATTCAAGGCATCCACCCAATCAGCACCAATGTGGAGTTTTTGCAGTTGTTCAGCGTTTACCATTTGATTTCTCCATTACTGCTTGGTAGGCATCGATACAGGCGTTGAGTTGGTTGATGGCTTTGTCTCCGTCTGCGGCGATTTGAGCAATAAGTCGGAGAGTCTCTGTGTCAGATTCGCTTGGCGCTTGGTTGCTATTTCCGCTGGCAACGGGGGGATTTCCATTGGTTTGTACGCAACTTGTGGACGGGAGGCGCACCCTACCAGCACGAATAGCACGATCAAGACTAGACTGTTTTTCAGTAATGGCATTGTTAGCCTCCAAAAGTTTCGATGATTGGTCATTTAATTGTTTGGCAAGTTCTTGCTCTTTTACACGGGATTCTTCGTTCTTGACAGCAATCTCTGCTTGCATTTCTGCGTCACGCTCATCCCACCCTTTGTGATGCCCATAGAAATAGACGCTCACAGCCACCAAGATAGCACCCAATATCATCCAAGGATTAGGAATCATTGTTCAGCCTTTGCTAAAGCCCGTTCATTGGCTATTTCTTCCTTGGCAGGGTCAACATAGTCAGGTGGCGTAGTGGGTGGTGGTGGCGCTCTCCACTCTTCATCCAAGACAGGGTTTATCCATGCTGGTAATGCGCCAGATGGAGAAGTCCAAGTAGATGTAGGCACAGGTGGAGGCGTTGTAGGGGTGCTAGGAGGGGATGGAGGTGGTGCAGTAGAGGATAGTTTTTCAGAAACAGTTTGCACACCCTTACGGCTCATCACGCCACCAATGCCGCCAACAATCAGCAAAACAATGTCGTTGAGCATCTTGGCAAACGCTTGGTCAATCGGAGCCATGCTCTTGATAGGCTGAACCACAAAGGCTAGGCTATACAGCATAAAGATCACGATACCAGCGAGGATGATTGTTACGATTAGGACTACGCAAGCCCAAACTCGTATTTCAATTTCCTCTTGGCTCAGAAGCCGATTGATTTGGAATTTGTGGGGGTTGGACAACTTGTTTCTCCAATATAGGTGCTACGAGGTAATCAGGACAGTCTTGGGTGAATTGGCAGTCTGGGCGTTGGCAACGCTTGGCAGAGAAGTGCTTTGGGTCTTGGCAAAAATACCGATAGCGGTCTTCGCAACCAACTAAAAGCATAAGCACCAATAAATACTTCATTTAGATTCTTTCAGTTCTTGTTTCAACTTGCGTAACTCTTTCATCTCTTGTTTAAGTTGCGCCCTCATATACAAGGTTTCCACGTATGCCATAGAGGTTACTCCAACAATGATGCATACGGCTACTCCTATCAATACCCAAAAGACAAGTTTCGTAGTTGCCACATCGCCCATCCAAAAAACATAGATATAAACACAACTGCAACCCCTCCACTCACCATTTCAATAACGAATATTTCTTGTTGTTCTTGTTTCCATCTCTGTAATCTTAATTTCTTAACTTCTTCTGATCTAGCCCACTCTTGCTCTTGTTGAATTTTTGCATACATCTTTAGAAACCTTGTATAGATTGCCTTCAGTTCAACAGGGGCATAAACAGTCATTTGTTCCCGAATTTGTGCATCAAGGTTTTCCATTTGGAGTTCCACCAAGGCACGTTCAATAGCCTTTTTAGAAGTATTTTGATCTGGGTCATAGTGTTCCTTTGATTCTGCCTCTAGAGAGGCATAGTAGTTGTTTAGTTGAGCCTGTATGTCAAAGAAGTTGCCCAGTTGGACTCCCACTTCGTTGATGGTTTGTAGTTCAACTTCTTCATAAGTCTGTTGCTTCTTGGAAGCGGCTTTCGCTTTCGCCAAAGGCTTGGGGGTGTCTTCTGGCTTGGACTTGGGCTTTGGGTTAAACAGTCCAATGAGCCAATCCCAGATTCCCTTAATGGCTTTGACATCAGCCATGACCCCTTCAATTGTCTTCTTAGCACCCTCCAGTTCCATGCGCCCTTCATGGAGCATTGCACAGCCTGATTTAATGGCTGAGACTGCGCCTTGGGCAAGGAGGAGGAGGCTGAAAGGGTCAATGGTTTACTCCTATTGACCGCTAAACAAACCAGTTGCCGAACCAATATTAGGGGCTACATTGCCAGACATTGATCCAATTGCAAAGGGGCCAAGTGTCGCTCGTCCCAAAGCAGGCAACAGTTCAGGAATGTCTTTGCTGATTACATCATAGACACTACGACCAGCTAATTGCTTAGATATTTTTTGCAATTTCTTTGGGTCTGTCGCTGTGGTTGTCAAAATTCTAGTCATCTCATCTGCCACAGCCCTAGTTTGTGCATCGCCAAGTTGAGAATAGTCACGTTGCAAAGCCCTCATCAAAATCCCTTGCACACTCATAGCTGGCAGTTCACGCACAGCTTGCCCGCCAGCCTTTACGTCTGAAATAGCTTGTGTTCTTTCTGCTGTTTGTGAGCCTTGCAAGACTTGCTTAGATGTGCTTTTCATGTCAACTTCAGACTTCATATTTTTCATAAATTGCTCAAAAGTCTTATCTCCAGCTTCATCTTTTGGAAATGTTGCTCTAAGCACTCGTAGATTTTTTGGGTCGTTAATGATTTTTAACGCTGGATTACCTGTTGGGCCAACAACTGTTGCCGCTGTTTGCGCTCCACCAAGACGATCAAGCAAGTTTTGCATAACACCAAGACGCAAGCCTTCAAGTTCTGATTTGGTCATTGTCTTCATGTCATTTAACAAAACATCAACATCTTTAGGCTGTTTATTTAAAGCTGTTCGCCCTTCTTCCATTGCGTCCATAACAGCCGTGTCTGAAGCCCAAACTCGTCTTGCATTTTTGTAGGTGGGATTAGCGGCATCTAATTGGTCAAGAAACTGAATCCGAGTGCCTTTTATTTTCCCAAGTTCAGTTGAACCAATGCCGCTAGTTGGACTCTTTCCTGTAAAAACAACATCATCCAAACCCATCTTCATGTAATGTAAAAAAGTGGTGTTTATTTTAGTAACATCATTGCCGTCTAATGTTTGCAATTTTCCATCAACAATTTTTACGTTAGGCAATTTAATGCCTTCTTCTTTAGCAATGTTAATTGCTCTGTTGTAGGCATCTTGCACACTTGGACGATTAAAAAGATTTGTTAACTCTGGCGTAACTGGCACATCTTTTTGCAATGCTCTTTCGTAAAGTTTTCCACCCAAATCAGACCTTGCATCTTTAAGCGCATTGAACTCATCAAAGAAAGCCGCTTTAGAGCCAAAAGCAACTTGCAAGTCAGAAGTTAGTCGAGAAAGAACGCCCTTGTCTCGATTCTGCAAAAACTCTTGTGCTTGTTTTTTCCCTGGGCCAGGGATAGTATTTGCCGCATCTAAATATGCTCTGGTATTTGGGCCAACATCAGCAATGGAGTAAGGCTTTCCCTTTTGTTCAAGCACAAACTGGATGGCTTCATCCACACCGCCCTTGTCATTGATAAGGGCTTGTTTAATTAGTCCTCTTGCCTCATCAGTACCAATGCGTTGGGGGTTACTAAAGATAGACTTTACAACGCCTCGGTAGACAGCCCCAGCGCCCATGCCGACCCCTTTTGCTATTGGTAAGACTGCCAAAGAAGTTACTGTACCAATGCCTCCAGATTTTAGTGATTCAGGGCTAAAAAGTTCAGCTTCTGATTCACCAAGACCAGCAGTAAATCCTGCCGCCCCAGCAAGTCCCATTTGTGCAGGAAAACTAGTGACAGGTTTTTTTGTAACCAAAGCAGGAACTGCTGAACCAGCAATGTTTGCTGAAATACTTTTGGCTGGTGATTCTTTTGCATATTCACTCAAACCAATACGTTCCATTTGAATGGCAACATCTGTTGGCGATGGCGCTGGCTTGTCTGGTGCGCCTAGCTTAAGTTGTTTAGATATTTCATCTGGCCCAGGCGTTAAGTAAGACTTTAATGCACCAGTAACATTTTCTGAAAAATTAAGACTCAACCCTTGCAAGAATTGACCAAACCCGCCAGTTGTAAAACTTTTTGTGTTAAGTTGTTCAAGCATTTTTGTGCCTGAATCGGTAATTTTTCCTTCTGACTTGGCTATTTCTAGTTCATCCCGCAAATCAAGAATTTGGTCATTTAACGAAGCCATAAGTTACCCCTTAATTTGTAAGACCGCCGCTTTTTAAAGCGTTACGGGCCGCTGGATTTCCTGTTGACCTAGTTCCAAGATCATTAAATCTTTTGCGTAAAGAGTCAGACGCTGGCCCGTATAGCGGGCTAGTTTTCGTGTATTGATCAAACGCATCATTAAACTTTGTGTAAGCCTGAACAGGATTGTTTGTAACTAATTCTTGATTAGAAGCCAAAAATTGGTTTGTAAATCTTGCTAAATCTTGTTCACGATTTAGTTTAAGTTGCAATGCAGACAACAATAATTTATTTCCTTCTGGCGTTTTAGATAATCCTGGCGCTCCTGTTGAAATAAATTTCAAATCTGTATCTGTTGGGTTTACACCAAGTTGTTTTACTTGCGGCAAAATTACACCAGTTGAAAATGATTGAAACGCTTCTTGTCCAGCCAATCCCTTGACTTTAAATTCAGGATCAAAAAATTGTCCAGCACGACCAAGCTGAAGCATCGTATCCTGACCAAAACCAGTTCGTACACCTTCATCAAGCAAAGTTTGCATATTTTGCACAGCACCAATTGCGTTGACAGCGGCACGTCCAGCCTTAATATTCGATGCAACGTTTTCCATAAATTGCTCACTAAATCCCTTTTGCGTATTGTTGGAAACTGTATTTGTAACATTAGTGATGGGCCTCTTGGATTGCGCTATAACAGCCGCTTGTTTAGTAATGGCATCCATTGCCTCTGGTGTCTGAGGTATCTTACTAACATTGGCAGTCCCAAACAACATCAATGAGGCATTAGCATAATCACCAGTAAATGCCTCTTTCTTGATCGGGCCACTAATCAATGGTTTGTAACCACCATCGGGTAATCTCTGATAAATTGTTTCGCCTTCTTTGACAATTTGAGTTTCTGGTAACAATGCTTTTTCTGCCGCTTTAGCCGTAGTTAATTGAGCAACACCCTGTGGGCCAAGAGCCATCAATTGAGGAGCGACACGGGAGATGTCATAACTTGGCGCAACCGCTGGAGCAACTCGTTGAGGCTCCAAATAAGACGTATCTGCCGCTTGATCAATGACAGTTCTTTCAGGAACAATTTGTTCTGGTTTGCCTGGGTCATACGCTCTCATTGCAATGCTTTGAGCCATCATTTCACGCTGTGTCGCCAATTGCCTTTGTTGTCTGGCAGTAGCATCATCACGAACCGCCAACAACTTAAATGCTAACTCAGGAATTCCAGCCTGTTGCGCTCTTTCAATACCAGTAGCAATTGATTGTGGATTGGTAATATCTAAACTTTTTAAGATTTGATCTTGTGCCGTGATCTTTTGTAACATTGGGTCTTGACCACCTAATAACCCACCAATGCCACGACCTAGTTGCTGACCAGCCCTAGCCGCCATGTAGTTAACCGCTTCATAAGGGTTTAACTGAGCCTGTTGAAGTGCCTGTGCTTGTTCTTGCAGTTGTCTGGTATCTTGATACGACTCAGGAGTTATCCCAAACAAACCACTCATTATTGATTCTGCCATGATTATTCCTTTAAAAAGGTGTGATTCCCATAAATTCAGAGTTTGTAAAGGATGAGTATGGGTTATTACCGCTACCAAACAATTTACCTAATCCACTTGTGAACTGACGATTCTCACCAAGATTGGATAGGGTTCTTGAGAATGGGTCTAGCGCATTGGCTGGTTGCATAGCCCTTGCCGCACCTAATCCACCCAATAGCAACGATTGTCCTGCTTGTGCGCCTCCTTGCATTGCACGACCACCCAATTCAGCACCAAGTCTTACAGGCTCATAAGCAAGTTGATTTACTGTTGATGCTAAACCCAAACCAGTAGAGAATGGAGACAATGCACCAACTTGACCAGTTTGGTATTGGTTAAGCAAGTTAGAACCTGCGCCAAACAATCCTGTGCCAAAGGCAACTTGTTGTTGACCAGCCTGAGTTGCATTTGCCGCCAATTGAGCATCTTGTTGTGCTAATGCGTTGTAATAGGCTTCTAATTCAGGATTAGTACCCACCAAACCTTCTGCGCCACTTGGACGCAAACCAGTAGAACCTACTGATAAACCACCACGACCTGTTTGAAAGTTTTGGTTTCTAATGTTTGCCAACTGTCTTTGCCGACTAGGATCAAGCAAGTCGTATTGACTTGTCATGTACTTTTGAGCAACTTGCTCTGGAGTTTCTGCTAAATATCGTTCTCCAAGATTAAACAGACCAGTTGCCGCACCTGTCAAAGGAGCATATTGTTGTCCTGCCTGTTCTGCTTGCGTTAAACCTCTACCAGTTAATGCCAATAACCTATCTTGATAGGCTCTAAATTCAGGATTTATTCCAAGGTCAACAGTTGGCCTTCCTTGGGCATCAACTGAATATTTTGGCTGAGAAAATAGATCTCCAGCAACTCCATAAGGAGTAAATTTAGCCGCCTCTGCCGCCAATCTTGACGATTCAAGTTGAGCATTAGCAGAAGTCTGTGCCGCATCTCTTGCAGAGTCGCCAGCCATAGAACTGCTTAGTAACTGAATACCCGCAGGAATTAACGCACTTGATACTGGATCACCCATTTTCTTCTCCCTTATGCTTGTGAAGCATAAATTAAGGCTTTATTGCCATTGTTTAAAACCATTTGTCCTTTTACAACCCACCCAAAAGATTCAGCAAACTTAGTTAATTTATTGTTCGTTACATCAACGACTGCCAACAGCGGCATATCAACTAAATCTTCTAACTTTGCCAAATCCAATCTGTACCTCTTTTTTATCTCTGCTGACCATTTGAAAACATCTGTATGAAACCATAATAAATTGTCAAACAATTCTAGGTAAATTACATAATCTTTCCGAATGACCACAGGAGTCTTCAATACTTGCCTTCCGCAAACACATTCACAAACACAGTCTCATCTTCCAATGCCTCAATCTCATGCCACTCATTAGCCTTGAGGTTTATCGGTTGCGTGTACTTGTCAATCACTTTCTCAATTCCTTCTTTACGAATCACACAACTTCCTGCATGACAGACAGTTAAATGTGCATAAACGTGTTCATGGCTTGGTAACCCTTCACCCTTGTTTGCGTGAAACACATTCAAAGATGCCCCGTCATACATGACTTGGTGTGTCGGTGCAATTCGTATTGTCATTTTCTTTTTCCGCTTTCACATCCATCCACTTGCCTGTATATCCCATTGGTGCATTGATATATCTAACTTGCATTGCCATTGTCCCATCTTCTTTTTGAAGCATACGAAACTCTGGCGTTGAGTTTGGATATATTCCATAGGTCATAAGTCTTGCGTTCCTGTCGTGCTTGGTTGATCTTCTGTTGCTGTTTGTGCAACATAAGGAGAAACTTCACCAAACTCACCAGCCTTTGCTCTGTTATACAAATCTACGCCATGAGCCATAGTGTCATAACTTGTTGCGGCAAAAGGCATATCTTCATTAAGTTCTTGCCATTTAACAGTTAACAGAATAGAAGTTCCTTCTGAATTTCCATACACGGGGTTTTTTGCGTATTCAAGAGTAAACATTTAATTTTTCCTTTTAAGAGACACGACAGAAAATCCCAAAAACTCTGGGGTTACACGCACTTGGAATATTAGCCCCCATCCATTTCCATGTTCCTGATAAATTATTTGTTAAAAAACTCAACTGTGTATCCGAAGATTGAACTTGGTCATTTGAACCACCAGCCGTCCGATTATCACCACTATTCATAGCAGTAATTATTAATACGCTTCCCATGCAATAACTACCAACAGAATTAAAAGAAGGGCAAGCAACAACTAATGTGCCAGTTGATGTAATAGTTCCACCAGATAATCCGTTGCCTGTTGCTACTGAAGTAACCCCGCTTGCGGCTGGTGCAGTAGAAGTCCAAGTAGTTCCGTTTGAAGTTAGTAGATTGCCAGAGGTACTAGGGGCAACAAACTGCACATTACTTGTACCATTACCCAAAACTACATTGTTTGCAGTAAGAGTAGCCAACCCTGTGCCACCCTGTGCAACAGTCAAAGCCGTTGTCAAACCAGTAATAGAGGTAATGTCAGAGTTAGCACCAGAAGATGCCGCACTCAGGTTAGTACGAGCATTTGCCGCAGTCGATGCACCAGTACCTCCGTCTGTAACAGCCAAATCATTTGTCAATGCAAGTGTTGGTATGGTTACAGTACCAGTAAAGGTAGGCGATGCAACATCTGCCTTAGTAGCAACAGCAATAGCAATGTTGTCGTACTCAGTATTTATCTCCGTACCCTTAACAATCTTTAATGGATCACCAGACGCAAGATTGTCTTTGGTAGCAAAGTTTGTTGATTTCACATAATTTGTCATTTTTTCCCCTTAACTTAATCTGCCACGTTTAGATTGAATTTCAATCTTCTGAATAGATAGTTCATTACCTGAAATATTAGTCTCATAACCAGTTTGCACAACTTTGCCAGAACCACTTGCATTGACTTGTAAGGTCTGCAACGAAACGCCATCTGAATACTCGTTAGTTACAGAGGGCTGTGCGTGTACTGCGGTATGCGTACCACTACCCGCTGTTGTTGTATTGATTGCCGTACCAGGACTAGGCGTTAAAGACAAGTTACAGGTAGTTGTTGAAACATTAATGCAGTAATACGTTGTCAACACAAGTAACCCAGAAGGCAAAGTTCCAGTAGTTGTCAAAGTTATTGTGTTATTCAACACAAATGAAGAACCATCAACAGATGTAACAACCGCAGGGCTTGCATTGGTTATCGTCACAACCTGATTGTTTGGATTGTTGTACTCTGCAACCCCATACTCAGATGTTCCTTGTGTCGGAATAAAGGTAGTTGCGGCTAAGTAGTTAGTAGAGAAGTCAAATCCCCACTTCATTGTTACAAACTGGTTTGAGCCACCAATAGCAACAATAGACAATCTTTTCAATATAGAAGTAACCGCTTGATCGCCTAGATCAGCATGGTTTGTGTAGTACAAGAAACGATAACTACTTGTATGGTCTAAATAAGTACCATACTTGCCAATAAAACCATTCTTGCCAATCAGCAAGTCACCACTCCTGCGGGAAAGCAAAGCAGTTGGTTCAATAGAGTCCCAAGTCGTTACTCTGAATGAGTTATCTTGCAACTGCAATCTTGTGTCAAAGCAGAACACTTGCTTAACCAATGGGAAGGTTATCAGGTAGAAAGCATCTCTTTCTGAATAAACAGCCTTTAGATTGGCTAGAGTCTCACCAGCAATCGTAGACAACAGATCATTGCGTACATTCTTGGACAAGTCTCCCAATGGGGCTGACTTTTCAATAATCGTTCTAGCAAACGAGCGTATGCCAGAGTTAGACAAGAAGAGAATGTCCTTGCCCGTAGATGCAATCGTATCCCTTGCTATACAACCAATGCCACCAACTGTGTCACTCAAAGTCATGGTAGATGGCGTAGTTGCATTGGCATACACCAAGATTTGACGCTTACCAAAGATAATTAGAAAGCCATTGTGAGCCGCCAACCCTGTGATTTCATCTGCCCCGTTAGGCCATACCCTGTCTACATTTAAAGAACCAGAAGTTCCAGTAGACCAAACATGACCAGAAAGCAAATCAGAGAAAGAAATGGTTGTTATGTTTGTAGTTGTACTTGCCACCCACAAGCGACCATAAGCACTAATAGCAATGTTTGCATTTGGCACAGTACCAACGTAACCAGTCTTCTCAGACACACGCCTAAATGTTGTAGTGCTTACCGCAGGGTCAAAGATCAACGGGTCATGCCCTGATTGAAAGAAGAAAGTTATTGCATTTAAGGATGTGCAATGCCAGTTGTTTGCTGTGATAGTAGGGGCAGTACCGCCACCACCATAGGTCAACTCTGAAACAGCGTTTGAGCCATCCAACTTGAATAACTTGTTGTTACCAGAGAACAGCACAGTCAAAGTGCCATCAGCCTGAACTAACTCATGTATTACGCCAACATCATTTGCACCCAAAGCACCAGAAGATGAGTTAACCCTTGAGAAACCCTTGCGTGAGCCAATGCGTCCGTATTGGTCAATTACACAATTGGTGGCAACTAAAGCAAAGCCTTGATTCAAGTCCAAAGGCGAATCTTGGGTGTTTAACCCGTAAAAGCCTGGTGCGCTTATGCTAGAGACTTGGATTGCTTGGCTCATGTTGCTACAAACTCCCCACGATCAGGATAACGTGTACCCTCCAAAGCAATATGGTCTGACAACATTGATTTGTATAGCGCATACGCCTCTGAGGAAGACAAGCCACCATCTTCACCACGCTCCACCAATGCTCTTGCATAGGCGTTTTGAGCCACTAAAACATCAGGTACTTGCACCACAGTAGCGTCAGCAGACAAATTGGCTTGTGCTATGGCTAAAGAGAATTTAACTGTGTATACAGCATCTGGTACTGGATACAAGGTTACTTTTGTATCGTAACTACCATCTACGCCATTAAAAGCATAGTTAACTGGTGCTGAAGTGCCAACGGGTAAGAAGTTAATGTTGCGATTCATGGTGACAAAATCAATGTTTGTCATCCCTAAAAGGCTAGTGGTATTGATTGCGTCTAAGACTTGGAACTTCTGACCAGCCCCTGTGAGGGAGTAGGAAGAAGTGTTTGCAACTGTGGTAAGTGTGATAGTTTGAACTAATACGTTCCAAGCAAAGGCATCCTCAATCTGACGCTTTGCATCATTGACAAACTTGCCAAGCAGGGTTGAGTAAGTTGTTTCTAGGTTAGTAGATACAGTTGGTTCACGCAATCGAACCAATACATCGTTAATTAGTTCTAAGTACGTCATTGTCTTGTCAATCCTATTTCTTCAAAGGTTGCTATAAAACTGAATGAACTTGCAGACTGAGTAGTTATTTTGAGTTTGTCGCCTTCTTCAAACACAATGTAGGCATTGCCATCAAACTGCAAATATTCTTTTGTACTGAAATCAAGAGAAGTCAATATATCAAGAGTGCTATTAGCACTTGCGTCAAACCATTGAACAGTTATATGTTTGGTAGAGCCACCTGTATTGTGTATATACATTACAGTAAATTTGGCGTAATAGCCCGTAGGACAGGTATAGACTGTTGTGTCTACTGCCGCCGTAGGACTAACACCAACTGATAATGCTCTCATTTTGCCTTTGCCTTATTTCGTTCGGAAATAGACTTGGCTTTTGCCTTTGCGTCAGTCTTGGAGTTTGCACCCCATGCTTTTAACGAAAGAAGCAGTCTTGTCGGTTCACCATTCTTGTACTCAGCACCGCTATTACCAGCCATACGAGCCAAGAAACTTGCTCTGCGAGGGTTGTCCCCTGATTTGACGGGTGCTTTTAAATTACCACCAGTTTCCGCATTATAAGATGCTCTGCCCTTGGAGTTCAACCCCCCTTTAGGATTTTTACCTTCGGAGCGTTGCCAAGCGGGAGTTTTCATCACTTCACCTTTTTTGGTTTCTTTGCGGTTTTAGCAGACTGTCTAAATGCATCAGCAGTTGGCGCACCTTTGCTACCAACCTTACGCATCTTTTCTCCAGAGCCAGCCTTAATTCTTGCTTGCTTGGCATTGATATTGGCATATAGACCTTGTTTCATTTCTTCTTCGCCTTCTTGGTAGGAGTGTGAGTTAAAACCTTACTACTTGCACTATGCTTTGCACCAGTCATTAAAGTTGACCCAGATTTATGTGTCTCACCTTTGTACAGTTTCCCATCAGGCAAATAGTGTGGCTGGTTCTTCATATTAGTACAAGACCTTTGCTGTAATAGTTCCAGAGGTGTAGGCTGTACAGTTGGCTCTCAAATACTTTGGTGCATTGGCAATAGTAACAATGCCATCAGCAGTCAAAGCAGTACCAATCGTTGCAAAGGTTGTTCCATCCAAACTACCTTGGAAAGCAACAGTAGCGGTTGTTATACCTGTAACTTGCAGAAATGCAGGTTGCCCTGCGTCTGCTTGCACAGCAGTAGATGCACCAGTTGCGACTACCGCACTTAAAAGGGTTTTTGCCCCAGATAGTGAACTCATTTACTTCTCCCAGACTTCTTCATCATGTTGGTAGCGGTGCGCTGACCACGCATGGGCAGACCTTTTGGCTTACCAACTGCCACCATAATGGCAATAGGCACACCCTTTTTGCTATTTTTCTTAGGCATCTTGCTTGGTTTTCCGTACATCATAAGTTTTCTCCTTGGTTAACTTACTTGATCCACCTTGCGGCAAAGAAACTCACCACGCCAGATAAGGCAGAGGCAATGACCATCCCCATCCAAAAGCCACCCTTAGACTGGTTTGCTAGTTCGAGTAAAGCACGAACATCATTGCTCAATTGGTGAACTTCCACTTGCAGAGCCTCTACTTGGGCTTCTATTCTGCCAAAATCTCTCGCATCAATATCACTCATAACAGTTGTTCCTTACGGGGTCTACCCATAGGTTTCTTCAAAGTTAGTGTCTGCCTTGTTCCATCAACCTTCTCAACCTCCACAACAGCAGAAGTATCAACCTCTGTGTATTCTGGATGCCTACGCATTTCGACAATATCAAAGTCATATCTGAATTCGACTGTATTGCCAGATTTATTGCAACGAAACAAAGCCATATTTATCCTTAAAAGAAAGGGGAGCAAGCCCCCCGATCCTTACACCATACGGACAATAATAATGTCCATAGTGGCTGATGCCAAGTCTGCTGTAGAACCTGACTCGTTTTGGATGCGGAACTTAACTGTATTGGCGGCTGAGACATAACCCGTCACAGTCAAACCAACCAAATCCACAGCCAAAGATGCACAAAGAACCATGTCACCCAAGGCAACGCCTGGAACTGTTACATCATCTGTTTCACCAGCACCATCAACTAATGAGCCAGCATTTAAAGTACAAACAACTGACCAAGTATCAGAGAATAAACCCCGAAAACTGTCATTGCCTCTACGAGTTACAACTGCACTTGCTGTTGCCATAATAATTTCTCCTAATTAGGTTAAAAAAGTCCCCCCACCACTAGGGCGAGGGGCGCAACTGCAATTAGGCAGGAACTAAGAGAGCGAACATAGATGCAGACTTAGCCGCACCTGTGCTTGCCGCATCACGGAGAATCTGAACGCCATACAACGTATCAGATGTGAACAGCGTAGCAAGGTACTCTTGCTTGTACTGGACTTGTGAACGCACACCAATTTGCTCAACCAGAACCAAAGAATCTTTGTGTCCCATTAAACAAACACGGGCGGCGGCAGAACCTGATGCTGTGTCGCAATTGCTTGAGACAAACACAGGGATGCCATACAAGTTACCGATCTCACCTGTGCGGATGGTATTGTTAGTACCGCCAACAAAGGCTTGTTCTGTGTAACGTGCCAAGCCCATTAGCGTGTTACGGCTTGAGGGTGGGATGATGAAGAAACGACCATCCATAGGAGTATCGTTGTCATCCAAGCGCTGAATGGTGCGGCGAATAGCGGCATCGGTCAAGGCTGACTCATTGTTGCTTGCGGCAACATAAGCAGATGTACCATCACCACCAATAAACGCACCAGTTGCGTAGGCGTTTGTACCAGCACCATTATTGGTTTCACGTCCAAGGTTAATTAAGTCTGTATCGACTTGTTTAGCCAAAGCGTAACCAGCGTCTGCTGTGTAGAAGTTACGCAGACTGTTTAAAGCCTGTGCTTCTACGATGTCTTCGATCAAACGGCTATATTCATAGTGTTTGTCAATGGCTACCTGAACTTCAGATTCCGTTGCCGCAATCAAAGTTACTTGTGAACCAGCCGCCTTTGCAGACGCAGAACCACGGGTAGGAGCAGGAACGTGAACTACATCACCCTTCTTGCCCTTGAAAGACATCTTCATAACCAAGTTTGCTAAGACGAGGTTCTTTTTATAAGCCGCAACAATTTCGTCACTCCAAATTTCAGGAATGAACGTTGCCGCAGTCGTTACTGTCACATTATTTGTACCTAAAGGCATGATAAATCTCCAAAAAGCGATAAGTTAATTATTTGACCCGACCTTCTGAATACGCTTGCATGATCTCGTCACTCAATGCTTCATATCGGTTCGGATTTTCCATTTTTAGCCGAATAAGGTCAGCCCTTCTGTATATCCTCTTTCCTGATTCTCCACTACCACCTACATCAACACCCGCCGCCTTCAGGTTAGTCTTGCGCTGGGTTTCACCCGCATCGCTAGTCTGTTTTGCCTTAATGCCACGTAACTGTTTATAAGTAGTAAGTAATTCGTTTGCACTATCGTAATCAAACTCACCATCAGCCTTGGCAAACAGATTTATGCGAATAGGTGAAGATTTCACCCAATTTGCAAAGTCTGGGTCTGATGCAACCTGACCGTAGTCGGGATGCTCTTGCGTTAACTTTTGCTGAATCTGCATCCTTTTGAAGTCGTGAGCCGCTTGGCGTCCCGCTACCACATCTGGATGGTTATCGACAGTCTGACGAATTGCCTCTTTTGGATTCTCAAAGAAGTCTACTTCTGGTGCTTCCTCTTTAATAGGTTGTTTGTTAGAACTAAGGTTCTGCTTTATAAGTTCATCTGCTAGTTTACGAATTTCGCCTACTTCTTTCCCTTGACGATCAATTAACTTGTTAGCCTCTTGATGCATCTTGATAACATCTTCTAGACTTTTATCCCGATAGAAATTGGGAACGTCTGAAAGTTGTTCTGGTTCAGGTAGTTTTGCTTGCTGTTGTTCTTCAACTACGTCTAACTCACTTGGCAACTCATCTTCATTATCAATCAACATATTTTTCCTTTTCCTGCGTGTTTATCGTTCTCAGGACATTTAACTTGCACTTTTTACAAGTTGTTACTTTGCTCCCACTTCAGTCTGTCAAGGTGTTTCTTCTCGAACTTCCCATGCTCTGATGGGAAAGAACCAGACCACCCTTCCAATTTGAAGTTAGGTGCGCTTATGAGGCGGTTGGCTGTTGCTCCGCACTCACATAAGAAATCCCGTGTCTCATAATCACAGAATCTCTCAGTTTTATGCCCGTTTTCACAGGCAAAATCAAATAGTCTTTTCATTCAATTCCTCAAATGCTCTCTCGCTGACCTCTTTCAAGGTTCTCAGCCATGTGAGTATTGACAATTCGCCCTTCTTGAATTGCAAGGACTTTTCGTCAGGGATTGTACTGATATTGTTCAACGATTCAATCATTGTGTCAATATCTTCCATTAAGTCTTTCCATCCCTCTTTTGACATCAAGTCAAAGCGGGCTTCATAATACTTTTGCAGTTCTGGACTCACCAAGGCACTCCAGTAGCACTTATAGGATTCTTCTGTGCATCAATCTGCGCTTGCAGACTAGCCTCTACTGCCTCTTTGTCTACGCCATTTGCCCATACCCAACCCAGTACAGTTTCTTCTGTCAGGTCAGCGTAGGGGGTTGTAGGCGTTCCATCAGCCCATGAACTTGTTGCGTATGTAGATGCGGAGTAATCCCCATCTACTACGCTTGCAGTCCAATGTGCGGTAGTAACAAACCCATTAGAGGTTTGGCGGTCTAGTTGTGCGATTGTCCAAGTAGTAGCCATTATTTGCTCTCCAAAGCCACAATTCGGGCGGTTAGTGCGGTGATTGTTGCGGCTTGTGTGTCTATCAATGCTTTAGTCTCTTGCAATGCCGCTGTTAGTGTTGCTACTAGGAATGAAACATCAATTCCCTGTGGCTTAATATCACCATTTTCGTCTACTGCGTCTTTTTCTCCAGTAACGCAATCTGGTACTACTGCTTGTAATTCATGGGCAATAAAACCTTGTCCATCAGAGCCATTTGATTTCCATTTATAAGTTACAGGTTTAAGTTGCGCTACTGTAGCCAAAGCACCTGTCATAGGTGCAATGTTTTCTTTTAACCGATAGTCAGATGATGTGTTAAAAGAAGTAGTAGTTCCATTAGTACCAATACTTCCTGTAACGGTACTGTTATAGTAAAAAAGCGTATAACTAGAACCAGTATTTGTTAAACGAATTGCTAAAGAATTTCCGCTACCAGAATCAATAGTGGTTTTGCAACTTCCGTAAACAGTTGTACCTCCCACCAGCAAGTTACCGCTAGAGTCGATACGCATTTTTTCTGTGCTGCCAACACCAAAAATAGTATTTTGTGAACCACTATTGTTTAACCAAATATCACCTGTTGATGAATTTCTACCAACATAAGCAGATGTACTATCAAAATATAAATACTGATTGCCACCATAATTGCCAATAAGCATTGCGCCAATCACATGAAGTTTTTGAGTTGGCGAAGAAGTACCAATCCCCACATTCTGTGAAGTATCAACAGTAATCGCAGTAGTGCCAGCAGACTGCAAAGTTAGCGCAGTAGCAGATGCAGATGAAAGTGAACTGATAACTGGTGTAGTTAGGGTCTTGTTTGTCAAGGTATCCGTTGTTGCCCGACCCACCAAAGTATCTGTCGATGTTGGTAGAGTGATAGTTCCTGTATTCGAGATTGTGCTGATTACAGGAGTAGTCAGGGTCTTATTGGTCAGGGTGTCTGTTGTTGCCTTGCCAACCAAGGTGTCAGTTGCCGCAGGAAGAGTGATGGTAGTTGTACCAGCCACCGCAGTTGCTTGCAATGTGGTTGTCCCTGAAGTCGAACCAGAGAGGTCAATCGCATTAGGTTTTAGGGTTACTGTCGTTGCCATATTTATCCTTTATGGTGTTCCTTCTATGATTTTACGCCCAGTTTCCTACCGAGATAACTGTATTTGTTCCTACAGGGTAACATTTAAACCAAGTATTTACGCCA
>Ga0209353_10000342_pt1 | contig 28804 bp, 23 predicted proteins | sample LauGreSpBDMM15SD_2_FD_187561 | JGI IMG/M metagenome (GOLD analysis project Ga0209353, IMG submission 187561) | Freshwater lake microbial communities from Lake Michigan, USA - Sp13.BD.MM15.SD (SPAdes) (version 2) | ecosystem: Environmental > Aquatic > Freshwater > Lake | place: Lake Michigan... | reverse complement strand
AGTTATATAAAAATCGTTGGGCAATTGAAGTGTTCTTCAAACAGTTAAAACAAAACTTTCAATTATCAAGATTTTACTCGGACAGTAAAGAGGGAATTCAAAGTCAAATTTGGATAGCTTTAATAGCCAATCTAATATTTACTATTATTTACCAAAGAATACAAGAAGCGGAACAATTTATTACTATTGTAGGTATAGTAAGAGCAAACATGGGATCCTATATATGCTTAATTACAATACTAAAAAAGAAAAAATTATCAGCATTAGAAAGAAATATAGAAATAATACAATTAAGTTTGTTTGGAGCCAATGGAGGGGGTGTTTTTGAGAATACAAATAAAAGTCCTTAATATGAAAATAGAGGCCTATTTTATATGAATTTGAAATTTAGTCGGATGACAGTAATAATCAATTATACTTTTTGAATGAATGCTTTATGAGGTTCAAATTTCAGATTAAACAACAATAAAATTTTAAAACAAAACTAGGGTGCTTGTATAAATTAAATTGTTTAACAAAAGCGATTTTTTAAGCAAACCCTAATTAATGTGTAATCACTATATGTGATTCATTTCAAACTATAAAATACTCCTGTCCCTTTTAGTTCGCTTAGAAATAATACTTATTTCAATACAACTTGAGCCATTTTATGAGCCAATCAAACCATGGCTTGTTCCTGCCACAATGTCTCCAGTTTTTCAACTATTTCAGTCAAATCCCTTGTTGTTGCTATCGAACTTTTGTTTATAGTCCAACACTCGTGATTTTATCGGACATTTATCGGACATTTAGGACTTATATCGGGCATTTACAGGTATAAATATCTTGAAGATTTATTTTCTCCTTTTCTAATTAAAATGGATTTTTCAACCAACGCCATTAAATCTCGTCGTGCAGTTCGTTCATTTACTTGATATTTTTTCAAATAATCAGATGTAGTAATTTCTTTTTTTGATTTAAAATAAATTAGAGCATCCAACTGTCTTTCATTAAGATTTAGATTACTTAAATATTCAAAATTATAAATATCCTTTCTGAATGATACTAAGATTTCGCTTGAATCATAGCTAAAAATAGGCTCAGGAATACCGGCCTCTTTACATTCATGTATGATTTTTATGGTTCCACGACCCCAGGATTCTATATAACCACTACGAAATAAAGTATTGGCGATATCAGGATTGTAAGGTCTAGAGGCGTGTTTTTTCAAGCAGATTTTTAACCGTCCAATTTTCGGGCAATTGTCCTTCATTCCAAAAAAGTATTTTGTCACTATAAACACTAATTTGTATAGGCGTTCCTCCTGAATAATCTTTATGTGCAATAGCATTGAGTAAAGCTTCACGAATAGCATTTTTGGGGTATTCATATTTCTCTACCCTATTAATTCCTTCGTAACTGATTTCGGACTTGATGTATTTGGTAAAAAGTAAATCCATCGTTTTCTCAATCTGCTCAAACAAATTACCATTAATTTCGTCTTGAAATTTAAGGTCATCGTCTGATTCAAAATAACCAATTTTAATAAAAGCACCAGTAACAAATACTTTTGGGTTGGCATGAAACAATAAAATTGCAGCGCGTTTTAATAATCCTGGCTCCTTTAATTGTAAGTTTTCAATTAATTGTTGATTGGTATCTGTTAAAGTATCTTCTTCAATACGTTGACTTTTGAATGCTCGTTTACGAAAGAAATCAAATGTTTCTTGCTTTAAATCAGCGACTGTTACACGAGGAACAGGAACGCCATCCCAACGTTTGCCTTTTTTCTGTAAAAGAAATTTATCTAAAGCCTGTCCTTTTAATTCTTGTTTGGTACTACCGCTTCTGTAGTGATATTGTCCTTTGTAATTAACAGGATATGGATAGCTTTCAACTATTATTTCAATAAAATCACCTAGCGATGTAGCATGTGAATTTACATCCACCAAAATTCCCAAAACATCCCTTACTTTATTGGGAATGTCATCTAATAATCTTTTCGCATCAGTTACACCTACGACATCTCCCTCGTCGTTTTTTGTCTATAAAAATAACACCACCTTGAGCATTGGCAAAACCACATCTCCATTTCAGATACTCGTCTCTCCAAATTGTTTTGTATTCTATGTTTTGTGATTCATGCATTATACAATCAACTCAATTAATAGTTTGTATTCTAAAAGATATTAAAAAAATTTAGGCAACTACGACTTGCATGTTTGGGTCGGGCTCCTCTTCAAACAAGAAAAATCTCAACCTTTCATTGAGTTCTTTGTTGGATAAATTATGGTAAATAATACCATTGTGTGCCAATGAAATTTGTCCTGTTTCTTCAGAAACAATCAATACCACCGCGTCTGTTATTTCAGCAATTCCCAAAGCCGAGCGGTGACGCAATCCAAATTGTGCCGGCAAATCGGAATTGTCAGAAACAGGTAAAATACACCTCGCTGCTTTGATACGACCATTGGCGATAATTACCGCTCCATCATGTAATGGGCTGGTTTTTCCAAAAATTGAAATCAATAAACGTTTGTTGATATTGGCATCGAGCAAATCACCTGTTTCTGCGTAAAACTTTAATTCCGAACTTTTAGCCAATACAATCAATGCCCCATTTTTGACATTACTCAGGGCATGTGCCGCGTCAATAATAGGTTTCAAACTGTACTGCGAACCCAGTGCTTTTGACCATGGATAACCTTTGCCTACGAAGGTGCCGAAGAAAGTGGTTTTACCAATCAGCAGTAAAAATTTTCTGATTTCTTGTTGAAACAAGATCAGCGCGGCAATAACTCCCACTCCCATAAATTCACCCAAAATAGAACTCATGAGTTCCATTTCAAATGCTTTGACTACCTGGTAAAATAGGTAAATGAAGAGTATACCGATAAATATTTTAGAAGCAACGCTGCCCTGTAATAATTTATATACTTGAAATAACAGGAAAGTTACCAAACCAACATCCACCAAATCCAGCCACCTGATTTCTAAAAAACCTATGGAAAATAAAAAGAGCGAATAGTTGGAAACTAGCGATTCAATAGTCGGTAATATGGAAAGTAATGCGCTGATAATCGATTTTATTTTTTAATTTTTTTTGTTTAACCTGTTGAAAATGAGTGTTCATTAATATGAATAACTCAGCTCTTCATAAATTTATTCACCAATGTAATGGTTTCTACTGCTTCTTTAACATCGTGAACCCTTAAGATCGATGCACCTTGCTCCAGAGCCAAGGTATGTAATACGGTGGTGCCATTTAAAGCTTCCGCTGCTGTAGTTTGTAACAATTTATAGACCATCGATTTTCTTGATAAGCCTACCAGAATTGGTAACTCTAAGACATTAAAGTAAGACAATTTTTGAAGTAATTCATAATTTTGATCCAATGTTTTTGCAAAACCAAATCCAGGATCAATAATTAAATCATTAACGCCAAGAGCTTTAAGTTTATTTATTTTAGTAGAAAAAAAAGTAATTATTTCATCCATCATATTGGTGTAATCAGTTTGACTTTGCATGTTTTGAGGTGTTCCTCTGGTGTGCATCAGGATGTAGGGCACCTGTAAAGCTGCTACCGTTTCAAACATCGTCGGATCCAGTTCGCCGGCGGAAATGTCATTAATCATTGCAGCACCATGTTGTATCGCTTGGCGGGCAACTTCTGCCCTAAAAGTATCGATGGAAATAATAATGTTGGGAAATTTTTGTTTGAGTGCTGCAATTACCGGCACTACACGGTTTATTTCTTCTTGAACAGCAATGTCATCGGCGTTTGGTCGGGTAGAATAACCACCAACATCAATGATTTGAGCACCTTCATTTAGGAATTTCTGGGTTTGGGCAATCGCAGTTTGGATAGAATTGTGCGCTCCACCATCATAAAATGAATCTGGAGTGACATTCAAAATTCCCATAACCCACTGTTCTTGCAAAGAAATAATTTTTCCTTGTATATTGATGGTGTTTTTTTTGCAAAAAAATGTATTTTTCACGTTCTTTAAGAGATTTATTATTTGAATGGCAAAGATTAATTTTAATCAGGTGTCTATCAACAATTTCTTGAAATAATTCTTGAATTAAAATATTGAACGACGAGATGCCTTTAGCAATTAAATCGTGTCGCTTATCAGTTGCTACTATAAAATTATTGTTTTGAAAAATAATACCACCGAAGAATACAAGGCAGTTATCAAAGTTTGTAAAGAATTGTTCCTTAAAAAAACAAAAGATTACGGTACTGCCTGGAGAATATTACGCCTTTCTTCCATCACTGACCAGATTTATATCAAAGCGCAACGCATCCGCTCTATACAGGAAAAAGGTACGCAATTGGTCGCGGATGATATCAATGGAGAATTTATCGGAATTATCAATTATTGTATCATCGCTTTAATGCAATTGGATTTGACCGAAACAGATTTGATGGAAATTCCCTTTGAAGAAGTTGAAACATTATACGAAAAACATTACCAGGAAACCTTTAATTTACTGTTGGCAAAAAACCACGATTATGGTGAAGCCTGGAGGGAAATGAGGGTTTCGTCTATCACAGATATTGTATTGATGAAGCTGTTTAGGGTAAAACAAATTGAAGACAACAAAGGGAAAACCATTATTTCCGAAGGTGTAGGTGCCAATTATCAGGATATGATCAATTATTCTGTTTTTGCATTGATCAAACTAACGCTATAAAGGCGAGTGGGTTAATTCATATTGACCCATCCAAGTCCCAATCATTCATAAATTTCTAAAAAATAATTGCTTAAACTATGAAATACATCCATCAAACTTGTAGAATACTTGTAGGTTGTTTATTTATTTTTTCGGGATTTATCAAACTCAATGACCCTGTAGGAACAGCCATTAAATTGGAAGAATACTTTGAAGTATTCTCTGAATTTTCGCCAATTTTCCACTCTTTTATTCCTTTTGCAATTTACCTTTCGGTATTGATGTGTGTCTTGGAAGTGGTACTTGGAGTTGCTTTGCTGCTTTATTACAGAATGGAATTGACGCTTTGGCTGCTGTTATTACTGATCCTGTTCTTTACATTCCTGACATTTTATTCTGCCTATTTTAACAAAGTTACTGATTGTGGTTGCTTTGGAGATTTCTTAAAACTTACGCCATGGACTTCATTTACCAAAGATGTTATTTTGCTTGCCTTGATTGGTGTTTTGTTTGTGCAACGTAAAAACTTTGAAGCAGTTTTAGGAAAAACTACGGGTGATATTCTGATTGTAATAGTAACCGTTATTGCTTCTTATACCGCTTATTGGACCATCAACCACTTGTCATTTTTTGATTTCAGGCCTTATAAAGTGGGTAACAATATCCCTGCTTTGATGAAAGCCCTTCCGGTGGATAAATATATTTACGTGATGGAAAAAGGAGGTAAACTTTCGGAATTTGAAGTGTACCCAACTGACCCTGCTTTTAAGTATGTTTCTATGAAATATGAATATATGCTTGACGGTAAAAAAGTAGTCTCCAACCAGTCTCCAATGCCTAAAATAACCGATTTTAGGGTTTGGAACGATGATGGAGATGTGACCGAAGAAACCTTCAAAGGCAACAAAATGTTGATCACCATTCTTAATGCTGAAGAGGCTAATGTTAAAAGTATAAAAGAAATAAACACATTAGTGAAACTTCTTGACCAAAATCAAGTAAAAGCTATGGTGTTGACGGCATCTGATGCACCAACATTTGACCATTTTAGACATGAGGTACAATTAGCAGTACCTTATTATTTTTCAGACGGAACAGTTTTAAAAACAATCATTCGTTCTAACCCTGGGCTGATTTTGCTAAAAGATGGTGTTGTGAAAGGTAAATGGCATTACAATGATGTGCCTACAATTGAAAAGGTGAGGGAGCTCTTGAAATAGAAATATGCTAAAATTTATATACAAAAGATTTAGTTACGGTTTATTGGTGATTTTTGGGGTGGCAATTGTTGTCTTCGGTATCTTTCATGCCCTTCCTGGTGATCCTGTGGCCATGATGGCCGGGCAGAGAACTGACGTTTCAACCCGCGACGCCATCACCAAAGAATTAGGTTTAGACAAACCTGTATCCCAACAATTGGTTTTGTATTTAAATGATTTGTCCCCCATTGCTGTATACGAAGACACCAAAGAAAATCAGGAAACTTACGAATACAAAAAGTTATTTAATATGGGTGAAAATGCGGTTGTTTTCAAATTTCCATATTTGAGACGTTCATTTCAAACCAATAAAAAAGTCTCTGAAATTTTAGTAGAACATTTTGAAGGCACCTTTTGGCTCACCTTGGCGGCAATGATATTTGCTACTTCGGTAGGCATTTTAATGGGCGTTTGGGCAGCATTAAATCAAAATAAATTTATTGATCATTTTATGGTGACCTCTTCTGTTTTAGGAGTTTCTATCCCATCTTTTGTGGCGAGTATCTTTTGTGCCATCCTATTTGCTGATGTATTGTCGGCCTACACTGGCCTGGAAATCACAGGACAATTATGGGTAACCGATGCGATTTATGGTCGTCAGTTGGTGCTTAAAAATCTAATATTGCCAGCATTTACTTTAGGTATTCGCCCTTTGGCAATTATTGTTCAGTTGACGCGTAGTTCTATGATAGAAGTAATGTCACAGGATTATATCAGAACAGCAAGAGCAAAAGGGTTAACAAAAAATGCGGTCATTTTTAAGCATGCGTTAAAAAATGCTTTGAACCCAGTGATTACCGCTGTAACAGGTTGGTTGGCGTCACTTTTAGCGGGTGCATTTTTCGTGGAAATGGTTTTCAACTGGAAAGGTTTAGGTTTGGTTACCATTACAGCCGTTTACAATTTGGATTTCCCAGTAGTAATGGGAGCAACCTTGTTGGTCGCCGCAATATTTGTCATTATCAACATGTTTGTTGATATTTTGTATGCTGCTATTGACCCTAGAGTGCGACTTGAGTAATGTCTTCTTTGATTTTTGTAATGCTCAGAAAACTTAGAATACTTCAGGGGAATACATTTATGTCAAAATAATTTTAATTTTTTTAAGCTCTTTGGTTAGGTGGCTGTTTTTCATTTAGTAATAGCAGAGAATACTTAAATTCTCAACTTAACAAATCAACCAACTACAATGAAAAAATTGATTTGACAACTAAACTTTCGAATAACAATTTAGGTTTTTGTTATAAAAAAATGGGTGATGAAACTAATGCGATTAAATTTTTTCAACCTCTGTTTTGATATTTTGTAACTACTCAGGCTAATAAAGTGTATTAATAATATTGCTATTGTTTTTGATAGCAGTATCAATGATAGATCTTAGAACTACAAAAATATGTGCACCTTTTAGTGTTTTGAATTGATTCAATATTTTTGTATTACTTTTACATTTCTTATTGCCCTTTCTGAACTTTTATTGTCGGTTTCTACACTTTCATATTTTAAAAATTAAAATAAATAGGGTCTGCTGAAAAACTCGCTTACCCATTAATTTTCACTATAATTCTATCTTTTGTCAATTGACTTATTTTAACTAAGTGTCGGACGACAGTAATTTAATATAGGTGTTTGGTATAAATAATTTTTCAGCAGACCCTATTTATATACAAATTATAATTTTCATCCTTCTCCCAAAGTTTATCGTGTGAGCCTAAATTTCCATGCCCGACATACCAAAAAAGGGTTGTCTATTACTAGACAACCCTTCATGAAAATATAAAATACTATAAAATACTATTGCTTAATCAACTTGCCAACAGATTGGCCAAAAGCGCTTGTAAATTTATAGACATATGCACCTGATTGTAAACCTGACAAGTTAATTTCACCTTTCAATGCGTTTAAATCAGTTGTTAAAACTGTTTGTCCCATTAAACTGATTACAGTAAGTGTACCCGTTTCAGATGAACTAAAGTTAATAGAATTACCAGCAGGAAGCGGATATAAACTAAATCCAGCTGCATTACTTGCATTTGTTTTAATATCAGTTACAGTCAATATCTCAAACACGTCACCAAATGTGTTTGATTTTGTTGATGCTGCAGCTGTTCTACCGATTGGATTTTCAGAACAAACAACTGTAAACACAAACAACTGTTCACCTGTTTCAGTAACTTTATACATTGAATTAAATGTTTTGTTTCCATCTGTTTGTACTACAATCCAAGTAGCCATTACTGAATCAACACCTACATAAGTAATACCTTCAATATAAGCATTTACAATTGGTAATGAATAATTGATTAAACACTCGTCAAATACTACTGATCCAATTGTATCTTTCAATGCTTCTCTTACAATTGTGGTTGCAGTGTCTATGATCACCTCTTGATACAAACAACTGTGATCCATCATGTTTGCAAGACCATTGTAGTTATAAGCCAATGGATCCATACAACCTTTAATGTTTACAATATTTACTTTATCGTAAACATATCTGCATGAACCATCATTTCTATTTGCAGAAGGTTTAAAATTAGGTGCAGAAGGATCAGTGCACCCAAATTCTAAGAACGTATTCTCCCTAACTACACAAGAACCATTGTCTTTTGTAGCATAAGGATTAAAGTTATACGAATCAGGATTTGTACAACCATATACATTCACTTTAGTAGTATCGTTGTAATAACAAGTTCCGCTATTTGTAGCCTCTGCATTATAATTCATTGCAAGTGGATCCTTACAACCAAACACTTTCGTGGTATCATTGTAAAAACATGCTCCAGGAGTTACTGCATTGATATCATAATTGCTTGCATTCGGATCCATACAGCCAAATAAGAATGTAGTATCTTGATAGAAACATACTCCACCTATTGTAGCTTTAGGATCAAAGTTTTTAGCTTTAGGATCCATACAACCAAACACTCTAGTAGTATCATTGTAGAAACATGCACCATCTATAGTTGCCATTGGATCAAAATTGATCGCTCTTTTGTCTTTACAACCAAATACTTTTGTTGAGTCTTTATAGAAACATGCTCCACCAAAAGTAGCTTTAACATCATAATTCATCGCTCTTGGATCCATGCAACCAAATACTCTGGTAGTATCATAATAGAAACATTCGCCTGGAATAGAAGCCATTGAATTAAAATTTGTAGCTCTTGGATCCATACAACCAAATACTTTTGTAGTATCGTCGTAGTAACAAGTACCACCAGATGTCGCATTGTGATCGTAGTTCATTGCTCTTGGATCCATACAACCAAATACTTTTGCAGAATCATTATAATAGCAAGCACCACCAACTGTCGCTGTTGGATTGAAGTTCATTGCTCTTGGATCCATACATCCAAATACTTTTGTTGAATCGTTATAATAACAAACTCCAGGAGCTGTAGCCATAGAATTGAAATTCTCAGCTTTAGGGTCCATACAACCAAACACTTTGGTGCTGTCGTTGTAATAACATTGGCCTGGTGCAGTAGCAGTTGCAACGTAGTTCATCGCTCTTGGATCCATACAACCATATACTTTAGTGCTGTCGTTGTAATAACAATGACCTGGTGCAGTTGCACTTGAATTGTAGTTGTTGGCTTTTGGATCCATACAACCATATACTTTGGTAGTATCGTTGTAGTAACATTGACCTGGTGCAGTTGCACTTGAATTGTAGTTGTTAGCTTTTGGATCCATACAACCGAATACTTTAGAAGTATCGCTGTAAGTACATTGTCCAGGAGCATTTGCACTTGAATCGTAGTTGATGGCTTTTGGGTCCATGCAACCATAAATCACAGATGCAGAATCAGGTGCAAAAGTTGTGGTTTTGGCATACGAGCTCAGGGTAAAAGCAAGCATACAACAACCCATCAACAATTGTTTGATAAGAGTAAAGTTGTTTTTCATTGAATAAATTTTAGTGTATATGATTTTAGAAAACTCAAATTACAAAAAAATATTGTAATCTTAATTAAATGTTCATTTATTTTTAATTGTACAAACAACTAAAAACCAAGCATTTTAACAGCAGTTATTGCTGCTTCATCTCCTTTATTTCCATGTTTACCGCCTGCACGGTCTAAAGCCTGTTGCATATTGTCGGTTGTTAATACACCAAAAATAACGGGCTTATTGTACTTGAGACTAACATTGGTAATGCCATTGGCCACGGCATTGCAGATAAAATCAAAATGTTTGGTTTCGCCCTGAATCACACAACCCAAACAAATCACCGCATCAATTTCTTCTACCTGTGCTGCCCATTGCGCACCAGTACTCAACTCAAAACTTCCAGGTACATTTTTCCTGAAAACATTTTCTTCTTTCACACCTTCTTTTAGTAATGTTTGAAAAGCTCCATTGTACAATGCCTCTGTGATGGTTTCATTCCATTCAGAAACAACAATTGCAAATTTTTTGGAAGCAATATCAATGGTTTGGTGCGCTTTATAATCGCTGAGGTTTTTTAAGGCTGATGACATTTGTAGTTTTCGGTTTACAGTTTTCGGTTTGCAGTTTTTAATTGTTAGTTTAGAGTTGTCGGTTTACAGTTTTTAGTTTAGGGTTATCAGTTTACAGTTGTCAGTTCTAAACAAGTAAAAAAATAAAAAAGGATAAAATACATACTGTATTTTATCCTTGTACCTTTTACGCTGTACTCAGTACCCTGTACTTTGTACCTAATACCTAATACCAAAAACCTATTTCACTCCTTCTAACAAGGCTTTATATTTCTTTGCATCATTCATTTCTTGAGCCAATGGATATTCGTTCACAATTTTATCGTAAGCTTCAATGGCTTTGCTATTGTCTTTTTTAAGTTCAGCAGCCAAGGCTAATTTCATCAAATAACGTGGTGTAAACTCTTTGTTAGGATGATCATTTGCAGCTTTTTGATAAAACGTCAAGGCTTCATCCAAATTATTTTTTTCCATATTGGCATCTCCTAATAAACAATAAGCTCTTGCTTGCACTACTAGATCACTTGAAGAAAAAGCACTTAAATAGGTGATCGATTCATCAAATTTGCCTTGTTTCAAATAAATTGTTCCAACATAATAGTTGGCCAAATTACCCGCCTGGGTGCTTCCGAAATCATCCGCGATTTCTTTTAAGCCAGGGTTTTTACCATCACCATTCAAGGCTTTGTTTAATGAATCCGCTTCAAAATAATACACTGACTGAAACATTGCTTTTTGTGCTTCCAGGTTTTGAGTAGATTGATAATACCTGTAAAAGAAAAATCCACCAACGATTAATGCAATGGCACCAACGATATAAGAAAGTTTGTTTTTATGCTCTTTTACATATTCCACAGAACTGTTCAATCTATCTTGTAACACTTCCGGGCTTTCTAAAACTTCAACAGATTTATGGTCTTCGTGTTGTACTTCTTTTTCTTTGATATGCTCGCTCATGATAAAATTAAGGTTATAAATTTGGGTGGACCAATTAGTCCATGACATAAGGGTAATCACTTTCAGCATACACATCAGTATATGCTTCGGCAGCAGTTGGATAAGGAGATTCTTCAGCAAATTTAACTGAGGCATCCACTTTAACTTTTATTTTGGCATCAATGGCTTCCAAATCAGCTTCTGTAGCGTGTTTAAGTTTCAAGATGGTATCACGCACTTGTTCGATTGGATCTTGTGCCTTGTAAGACTCTAATTCTTCCTTGGTTCTGTACTTTGCAGGATCAGACATAGAATGTCCTTTGTACCTATAAGTTCTGAATTCTAAGAACGTAGGACCGTTACCACTTCTTGCTCTTTCTGCAGCTTTTGCTACTGAATTATGAACATCTTCCACATTCATCGCATTTACAGGTTCTGCAGGAATGTCGTAAGCTTCTCCTAAAGTATACAATTCTGTAACATTAGAAGTACGTTGTACAGAAGTACCCATGGCATAACCGTTGTTTTCTACAACGAAAATCACTGGTAATTTCCACAACATGGCCATGTTCAATGTTTCATGAAAAGCACCCTGACGCACAGCCCCATCGCCCATAAAACAAATGCACAAATTATTGGTACCTTTATATTGTTCTGCGAATGCCAAACCAGCACCAACAGGAATTTGTCCTCCAACAATACCATGTCCTCCAGCAAAACCATTTTCTTTATCGAAAATATGCATAGAACCACCTTTGCCTTTTGAACAGCCCGTTACTTTTCCGTAAAGTTCTGCCATAATAGCATCAGGACTAGTTCCCAACACCAATGGAAATGCATGGTCACGGTAAGAAGTAATCCATTTGTCGCCTTTAATTAAGGCTGAACCTGAACCTGCAGCACATGCTTCCTGTCCAATATATAAATGACAAAATCCTTTGATTTTTTGCTGACCATAAAGTTGTCCAGCTTTTTCTTCAAATTTTCGCATCATTTGCATTGATTCATACCAAAACAGGTAAGTTTCTTTTGAAAACTTGTTTGTAGAATCTACTTTTGTCTTAGCTGCTTGTTTAGCCATGGTACTTTTATTGCAATTTAAAAAACTTAGAAGTGCGAAGCTAAATAAAATCATTTAAAAAATGAATTAATGTTTCTTGAAAAAATATCTATATTAAACTTTAAAAACCACAAATCAGTAGATTTAGTGTTTTCAAACCGCTTTAACTGCCTTTTAGGGCTGAATGGGGCAGGAAAAACAAATTTGCTGGATGCCATATTTTATTTATCATTTTTTAAAAGTGCCTTCAATCATATCGATTATCAGAGTATTTTACACGGAGAATCCTTTTTTAAGGTTGAAGGAACATTCACCAAAAACCAAAAACATGAATCGGTACATGCCAGTTTGAAACTTGGCGAAAAAAAAGTATTGAAACACAACAAAGTTATCTGCGAAAAAATAAGTGAACATATTGGGCGGTTTCCGGTAGTATTGATTACGCCTTATGATACCGATTTGGTGAGAGATGGCAGTGAAGTGCGTCGTAAATTTGTAGATGCCATCATTTCCCAAACCGACAAAGTATATTTAGAAGATTTAATTAAATACAACCACTACCTCAAACAACGCAATGCATTGCTCAAACATTTCCATGAGCAAAGGTCCATAGACCATGAACAACTTGCACCTTACAACTACCAACTCATTGCCTTGAGCAAACAAATTTATACCCAAAGAAAGTTGTTTATGGAGGAATTTTTAAGTGTATTTCAATATTTTTATACCACTTTAACCAACAGCGCTGAAGTGGTATCACTGAATTACATTTCCGATGTGGAATCACCTGAATTTGCAGCCAACTTTACACAGGCATTCGAAAAAGATTATTACGTACAAAGAACTACTCAGGGAATTCATACTGACGATTATGAATTTAAAATTGGGGACATGTCTCTCAAAAAATTTGGATCTCAGGGCCAACAAAAGTCGTATGTCATCGCTTTAAAATTAGCACAAGCCCAGTATATCTTTAACCATACCACGCTTAGCCCAATCTTATTGTTAGATGATATTTTCGACAAGCTAGACGATGCAAGAATTGCTAGGCTAATTGGTATCGTAATCACACCGCCATTTGGACAATTATTCATTACCGACGCAAGGCCTGAGCGCTCCACTGTAATGCTCACACAAGCCCTGGAAAACGTAAAATTATTTCATTTGGTTAATGGAGAAATTGAGGAAATGTAAACGAGTCTAAATGCTAATTAGAAAATTAAATAGAATGATAAATATATAGTATAAATTATTGGATTTTTGCCTCAAGGATTGAGGCTTTGTTTTTGGGGCAGAGTGCCACGTATTAAGTTAATAAAAGATCAGCGATTAGCCGTATCATCTGCTTGATCAGCGTTCCATGTTTTTATTCTTAGAATAAAAACAAAATTGCACACAGATTTGGCGGATTAAGCGGATCTTGACGGGTTAAAAAGTAACAAAGATGCTATTAAAGTCTTTCATCCAATTTATAATTAAAAAAACTACAGCGAAGCTACATTAAAATACCACATTTTCAGAAAGCTTTCTTAAATTTAGGCATAATATAAAATTCTTTGAACAAAACACTTTACACCCAGCTCATTAAAAACAAAGCCAAAGCACTTGGCTTTGAGTATTGTGGGGTTTCTAAAGCCGAATTTTTAGAAGAAGAAGCGCCACGTTTAGAAAACTGGCTCAACAAACAAATGCATGGAGAAATGGCCTATATGGCCAACCATTTCGACAAGCGATTGAATCCACAATTGTTGGTAGATGGCGCCAAGTCTGTGGTTTCATTGTCGCTAAATTATTTTCCTGAAAAGGAAATTATTGCTGATTTTAAAATCTCCAAATATGCTTATGGTATTGATTATCATTTGGTAATCAAAGAAAAACTGAAAGCTTTGCTAAACCATATTATAGAAGAAATTGGGGAAGTACACGGGCGTGTTTTTGTAGACAGCGCTCCAGTAATGGATAAGGCCTGGGCTAAAAAAAGTGGTTTGGGTTGGATGGGTAAAAACACCAACCTCATCAACAAAAAATCAGGGAGTTTTTTCTTTTTGGCTGAACTCATTTTGGACCTTGAACTGGAGTATGATGGTGCTATCAAAGATTATTGTGGTACCTGTACGCGCTGCATAGACGCTTGCCCGACCGATGCCATCACTGAACCATATATTGTTGACGGAAGTAAGTGTATTTCCTACTTTACCATTGAATTAAAAGAGCATATTCCACTTGAAGTAAAAGGTAAATTTGAAAACTGGGCATTTGGATGTGATATTTGTCAGGATGTTTGTCCTTGGAATAAATTCAGTAAACCGCACCAAACAGAAGCATTTAATCCGAAACCTGAGTTAATTGGAATGACTACAAAAGACTGGGTGGAAATTACAGAAGAAGTTTTTAAAACTGTTTTTAAAGACAGTGCTATTAAACGTACAAAGCTGGAAGGCATTAAGAGGAATATTTACTTTCTAAAAAATGATTGATTTTTATTCTATACCCCAAAGCTTCAAACATTCGTCTTCTTTGGAAGTCATTTCTTTTTTGTCTTTTGGATTTTTGTCTTTGAAACCTAACAAATGAAGTGTTCCATGAGAGAGTACACGCAATAATTCAGTTTCAAAACTCACTTTAAAAATAGACGCATTTTCACGTATCCTGTCAATACTTATAAAAATATCTCCTTCTATTGTATTTTCTTCTTCTGAATTATCAAAAGTAATAATATCAGTAAGGGTATTGTGGTTTAGATAATCAATGTTAATTTTTAATAAATAGTCATCATTACAAAAAATAAAATTTAATGCTGACAGTTTAAAACCATAAGAATTAATAATTTGAGTTAACCAATCTCTAACCTTAAGTTTTTGCTTAAGGATAAAATCAATTTCTTCAGAGGTAAATGTAATTTTAGACGCCACTCCATTACAGGTTATAAACCATTTCAACCGCAGCACCATTTTTAGAGAAGTTAACTTCATCACAAAGGTTTTGCATCAGGAAAATGCCTCTTCCGCCTGGTTTTTCAATGTTTTCAGGAGCAGTTGGATCAGCCAAATTATTGAAATCGAATCCAGGACCTTCATCTTCCACTAAAAATTTAATTTTATTGTTGTCTAAAATTAAGGATAAACTAACGTTTTTATCTTTATCGCAAGCATTGCCATGACGAATCGCATTGTTCACAGATTCAGTTACAGCAACCATTATATTTGCATACAAGTCGTCGCTGATTTTAAATTGTTCTTTTGCATTGTCAATAAAGCTTTCTACTATGCGAATATTTTCAACTAAAGAGGGTATTTGAATGTTTACGGTGTTCATTACTAATAATTTGTTACAATATTAACATCATTTTTCTATTTTCTTAAAATAATCACCAACTTCTTGTTTAAAATATTGGGTGAAGTTGGGGGAAACAGTTTTTAAGAGTTCAATTTGCTTTTCTTTTTGTTTCAAGTATTTGGAAAACGAAGGAGGGATAGAAACATTTTGTTGCTTAGCTACTTCTGATTCTCTTCTTTCTTCTGTTTCACGTTCTCTAACCGACTTTTCAGCTTCAAGTAAACGGGTCAAAATTTCTTGTTGGCGTTCTATCGTTTGTTGGGTAATTTGTCTGTTAATAATATCTTCTTCGGTCTTTTCCATTTTTTCGGCAAGCTTACCCAAGTTACCTCCAGCTTTCTTACCGTCCTGCCCCATTTCGTTTTCCAATTCTTTGAGGGCATTCCTGATTATTTCTTGACGAGCCGCCATTTTAGCCAACTCTTCACTCATTTGCTGGCCAGATTTTCCTTTTTTACCCAGTTGTTGCATTTGAGCATTCAACTGTTTTTGCAATTCCCCAAGACTTGGCTTCTTCCCTTTCCCTTTTCCTCCCGGTTTTTTACCCGGTTTATTACACATGCCATCACCTTGTTTTGCATTGGCAGCCTGGTCTTGCATTTGTTTCAACACATTGCTCAGCATCAATGCAAGGTTATTGATTGAAGTCATGGCAAATTGTTGTTTACCAGAAGCTACATCAGCCCTACGCTGTTTGATAGCTTTCACAGACTCATCAATATAATCATTCATTAAACCAACTTCTTTGGTAATAAAAGGCTTAATTTTGATGACACGTTTAGACAAAGCGAACAAACTGTCTTCAATTACCCTCGCATCATCCTTGAGTTTGAGTTGAGACTGGCTAAGTTGTACGTACAGAGGATCCGTTTGGTTTACGTTTTTAAAACTTTTCATCAATTCTTCCTGATCAAAAGAAAGTTTTAGTAAATTTTCTAGAATGGCACGTAAAGCAGCAATATCTTCTTCAGCTTCTTCTTCGGACATTTTCTGTTGCATACTGGCCATATCCTGAGCCATTTGCTTCATTTTTTTGGCCGCACTTTTCTGACTTTTAGCCGCTTTTCCTTGTTGGTTTTTTTCTAATTGTTCGCTGCTTTTCTCCTGATCCTGCTTAATATCTTCCTCAGATTTTTCAGTATTTTCTAAGTCATGCTTGTTTTCAAGTGTCTTGTTAATGTCAGAAAGGTCTTTGTTTTCTTTTTGTAATTTTTCAAACTCCTTATTCAATTGTTGTTGTTTGTCGAGTTGCTCTTTGGCATCTTCCTTTTTCTGTTCGTTATCTTTGGCCAATTGTTCCTGTTTCTCCGCCAATTCATTCAGTTTTTGAATATTCTTTTCCAACTTATCCTCAAACTTCATTTGTTTCAACATTTCCAAAGTACGTTCAAGGTCTTTGGATAAGTCTTCATCTTTGTTTTTTAACTTTTCTAAACGTTCTTTTATTTGTTCATCTTTATTTTTTTCTGCAAGCATTTTTTGCAGGTCTTCCATCATTTTTTTTGTTTCTTCATCCAGCAATTCATTGACAAGTTTTTGAATTTCTAAATTCTTCTCCGCAATCTCTTGGTTTTCAGATTTGTCAAAACGTTTCTTTTTCTCGAAAGCATTTTCAGCTTCCTTCTGCATATTTTCTACTGATTTCTTTAGTTCTTCCTGTGTTTTCAGCAACTCATCAATTTGCTTTTTGTCTTCATAACTGAGGGATTTTTTACCTTTCAGTTTGTCTTCCAGCTTTTTAAGGTTCTTTTTAAGTTCCTGCGCTTTGTCTAATGTTTTGTCAAGACTGTTTTCAGATTTGTCCAATGCTTTTTCTACCTCTTTGGCAATGGCCTCTGTAGATGGAATTTTAAATTGATAAATCGTTGATTTGGTAGTTTTCGGACCATTGAAACCGTCATTGTCAGTTACTTTTACAAAATACTCCAGCTTTTGACCTGGTTGTAAATTCAAACTGTCAAATGACCATTTATAAAAATAGCTTTGACTCAACTGCGCCTTGTTTATCTTTATCGGAATGGTTTTATAACTGCTATTGGAAGACAATTTATAACAAAGACTCAAGTTTGTAAATCCATAATCATCGGTGATATTTCCTGCGACCACGATGAAATTATAATACAGCGTATCTTTGAATTGCTCTAAATCTATACTCGGAAACTGATCAGGAATGGTTGAAATAGCATATTCAATTTTATCCTTATTTAAAAAATTACTGTTTTTAAGTTTGATGGAATATTGGTGTGATTTATCAATTAACTTTTTAAATACAAATGCATCATCATTTTCTTTATGCGCATAATAACTAAATTTTGCCCCATCAAAATTAATCAAGGCACTGTCAGAAGCTTCCGTTCTTAACAACCAGGTAATTGTACTTCCGGCAGGAACAGTGACATTTCCTATATTCTCCAATTCATCCGCTGGCTTATTGATATAGGCTGGATATTCTATTTTAACATCGAAGTTGGCCAAATTGGGCCTTGCCATCATTTCTAAGGTATAGGTGTTGGAAGTAAACCCAGATGCTTCGAATTGAAATGGTATAGAAGATTGTATGTTGTTAAATGTATATTGGTAAGAAGCGTCTGCAAGTTTCTCCATTTTAACCCTGCGGTTTTGAAAAACAAGGTACACCTGATCTGGCAATGCATTGCCTTTCAAACTCAGTTTCAATTGAAAATCTTCATTTTTAAAGCTGGTCAAATCCTGGTTTTCAATAATGAAGTCAAATGGAGCTGGTTCTTTAAATTTTGTAGTAAAATTTACGATTCGTGTGGTGCCTTCTGAAAACAATTGAGGTATCGCCAACAAGCCGATAAACAACAATAGCGAAGGTATGATGGCGTATTTTAAATATTTTTTATTGACCCCAAAATCAATGGCATTTGAAAATGGAATCCAGGAAATACTCTTACTTTTTTGTTCAATACTGGCAATCAGCAGCTCATTTTGAGAAACGTCTTGTTTCTCAAGCTGTAGTATATTGAGTAATTTATCTTTGATTTCGGGAAAGTATAAACCAATCTGTTTCGCCGCTTCATCGTCAGAAAGTTGTCCATGGATATTGTAAAGTTTGTATACTGGAATAAAAATATACTGCACCAACGTATACAACAACAGGAAAATAAATCCAAAGAACATGAAAGCACGAATGACATTTCCAAAACGCATCCAGTATTCTAGCACATTGATAAAAATATAAGCACTAAAAAGTATAGCCAAAGTGAATATTACTCCCTTCAATAACTGATTGAGGTAATACTTTTGCTTGTAAGCCTGCAACTGTACTTTTAAAATGTGTGATGAACTTTGCATGAAATTAATTATCGTCCAATAAATAAAAAAATAGTAAAATCACAAAAGCCCTGAAAATTAATTTCAGGGCTTTTAAAGAACGTGATAATGTTGCAATTATTTTTCTTTAACCTTTTTTGTTTTTTCAATATACACCTCGGAATAATCTCTGATTTGCATTGGGTTATTTGGGAAGTTTTTGATGTATGATTGTACCAATCTATAACCTTCGTCATACCACAATACAATGATCGGTGCATCTGACATCAATATTTGTTCTGCCTTGAGGAATTTTCTATTGGCTTCTTCAATGCTTTTGGCAACCAATGCTTCTTCGTATAACTTGTCAAATGCTGGGTTTTTGTACCTTGCAAAGTTTGGATAAGATTTGGTATTAGGACCTGTTGGAACATCTTTGCCATAAAACAAGGCTAAGAAGTTTTCAGGACTAGGGAAATCCGCTCCCCAACCTGTATAATAGAAGCTTGTTTTGCCTCCAATCATGTTTTCAACCAAAGTCGACAAAGGAATAATTTCTAATTTGATATTTACATTCAAATTTTCTTTCAATTGTTTTTGCACTTCAATGGCCACATTAGATTTTCTATCTCCGTCAGAGTTCAACTGAAGCACAATTTCAGGGAAGCCTTTTCCATTTGGATAACCCGCTTTTGTCAAATAGTATTTGGCTGAATCTAAATTTAAAGTGTATCCTCTAATACTGTCAATTGGGTAATTGGCAAAAGATGGTGGCGTGATACCGTGGAAACCTGGCGCATAACCTTCTCCATTCAATACATATTCAAGAATTTTTTCCCTGTCAATGGCAAATGAAAATGCTTTTCTAAGGTTCTTGTTTCTAAATAATTCACCAGTATTTAAGAACGACATGAACAAAGTAGACATCTCTGGTTTTCTTTGTAATTCATATTGGCTGTATTCCCCATTTTCATTTGAACCAGTTTCTTCTAAAATTTCGATGATGTACTCCGTTGGCAAACGGTAAATCATACTGAAGTTGCCTTTTTTGAACTCAAACAATTCAGTTTTTTTATCCCTTAAGAAACGAATATCAACTGCATCTAAGAAAGGTAATTTATTACCAAACTCATCTTTGTTGTGGTAGTTGTCATTTTTCTTTAAGATGATAGAAATGTCATCATCAATATTTTGCAGCATAAATGGACCCGTTCCAATTGCTTTCGTTCTCATTTCTAAGCCATATTTTTCGTAGGCTTCTCTTGGAAAGATAAATGTAAAAGGACGAGCCAGGTTAAATAAAAAGATAGAACTTGGTTTATTCAATAAAATCTGAAACGTAAAATCATCAATTATATTAATGCCTTCTAATTCTTTTGCTGGAGTTTTCCCACCTGCAGAAGCTGCAAAATAGTCATTTGATCCTTTAAGAATGTCTTTGAAAACACTTCCGAATCCTTGGTTGTTTGGGTTTTGCGTACAAAGGAGTGTGAAACAATATTTAACATCACTAGAGGTTAATTGTCTTCCTTTACCACCTTGGAAACATGGGTCATTGTGAAAAAGAACTCCTTTTTTTAATTTGAAAGTATACACTGTTCCAGTAGAATCCACTGTATAGTCATCAATCAAACATTTCTTGATACTTAGGTCAGACGGGTCAAACTTTAATAACCCTTCGTAAATTTGACTTGAAACCCTAGTAGAAACAGCGTCAGTGATGTTGTGAGGGAATAAAGTTTTAATGAATTCAGATTCATTGATCTTAAAAACGCCACCGTAATAACGTCCACCACTTGCTTTTCTTAGGTTGTTGTCACCATCATCTTTTGATCCTTTTTTGCATCCTGAAAGGGCACCAATCAAACCAATTATACCAGCAACAAACAACAATTTTAAAATACTTTTCATCATATATTCTTATTATACCTATGTAACAGCTATTAAAAACCAATGCTTATCAGGAAGAATTTATGTTTTTTCCTATTTCGCACTATAAAGTGTTAAATTTATAAAGTAGCATCCACAAAACAAAAGATTTTTGATTTATTATGCAATTTCAAGTAAAACAGGGCAATGATCTGAGTGAATAGCGTCACTGAGGATTGCAGTTCTGAGTAAACGGCTTTCTAACGGTAAAGTTGCCATTTGGTAATCTATTCTCCAACCTAAATTTTTTTTCCTAGCCCCAGCTCGGTAACTCCACCAGGTATAATGATGTGGTTCAGGATTGTGATGTCTGAAAGTATCAATCAATCCAAGCCCCATAAATTTACTCAGCCATTCCCTTTCCTCAGGCAAAAAACCAGAAGATTTGGCGTTTGATTTTGGATTATGGATATCAATGGGTTGATGGCAAATATTGTAATCTCCGACAACAATTAAATTTGGAATTTGTTTTATCAATGCATCGGTATACGTATAAAAATCGTCCATCCATTCGTACTTAAAAGCTTGACGTTCTTCACCACTTGAGCCTGAAGGCATATACACATTCAATACAGAAACATCTTCAAAATCTATCCTGATGGCTCTTCCTTCAACATCATATTTATCAATGCCACAACCGATTTCTACATGTTTTGGTTTTAATTTTGTGAAAATTGCAACGCCACTGTAGCCTTTTTTTTGTGCCGAATGCCAATAGGAGGTATAACCCAAAGCTTCAAAAACGTTGATGTCTATTTGATCGATATTGGCCTTGATTTCTTGCAAACACAATACATCAGGATTAGAAGCTTTTAACCAATTGATAAAGCCTTTGTCTATCGCTGACCTTATACCATTCACATTGTAGGTAATAATTTTCATTTCAACAGCTTCATGTGTTTTTAGAAATATTTAATAGCAAAGAAATCCCCTATTTTACAAAAACATTTTTAAAACTATTTAAAGTTTCATCAGTACCGAGAATAATCATGATGTCATTTTCCCCAAAAATAGTTTCAGGTTTAAAAGGCAAAAAGCCTTTAACATTGTCTTTAAAACCCACAAGCGTTACACCGGTATTCGTACTAATTTCCAGTTCTTTGATACTCTTGTCTCTGAATTGTTCTTTTATTTGGTTAAAATTATACTCTTCTAACCTGATTGACAAATCGTTGTCTCCACTCAGCAACTCCATAAATTCAATTACTTCCGGTTTGGTAATTAACCTAGCCATAAAAGTACCTCCAATAACATCAGGAAGAATCACATTGGTAGCACCGGCATGGTATAATTTTTTCTCAGAACTAGGTTCAGATGCCCTTGAGATAATTTTAATTTTTGGATTTAATTCTCTGGCAGTAAGGGTAATAAAAACATTGGCAGCATCTGATGAGGTAGCAATAATAAGTACAGATGCGTTTTTAATTCCTGCCCTAATCAATACGTCTTCATTGGTGGCATCACCGCAAACAAAATCGTATTCTACCTGATCAGGAAAACGACGGGGAACTTCAGTATTGGAATCTATGATTACAAATTTCTTTTTGTTGCGATGCAATTCTTCACAGGTGTGAGATCCATTGCTCCCGTAACCACAAACGATGATGTGGTTACTTAAATTACTCAGGTGTTTTTCGAACATATATTTTTGGTAGATGGACATTAATTTACCTTCAAACACAAACTTACTGATCACAGAAACTACGTAGGCAAAAATAATTAAATTTAAAATGATATAAATGGCCGTAAAAACCATGCCTCTGTCTGATAACAAATGAACTTCCGTAAATCCTACCGTGGAAATGGTGATTACAGACATGAACAAAGCTTCTAACAAAGTATAATCTTCAATGATCATAAAGCCAGAAATCCCTATAAAAAGGCTCATGAACAGAAGACCAATGGCGATTAAAAGCCCCCTAAGTTGTTTACGAATTGTCAATTCTATTTACTATTTAATATTGGCAAGGTATAAATTTAAATTTACAATACGTTTAATATAGAATTACGGTTTTGTATAATTCAAACACAAGGCAATCTTTCATTCATCTCAAGAATTTAAAATAGCATATATACAAGAAATTTGTAAAGATTTGGGGAATGATAAAAGCAATTACAACGAGGCCAATTGTTCTTCTTTTTTTCTGGCTATGAGGATCGGAATGTAGCACAAACCACCAATCACCAGTACATAAAGCAATTGTGTTTCATGAATCAAAACAGCCATGACACTGCCTTGTTCAAGGGTTAAGCCATAAATCAACAAGGCTTGAGCCACCAATGAATGGTACGCCCCCATTCCTCCACCAGGCACAGGTACGGAACGACCAATAGTGCCCACCACCATGATCATCAAGGCCGCTTTCCAACCCAAATGGGCAAATTCAGGCAAAGCATAAAACCATAATTGGGACATAAAATAATAACCCACCCAGATTAAAACGGTATACACCAAAAATAAAGGCAGGTCTTTCATTTTTACTAAAGTCTTCAACCCTTCCCACATTTCATTTGAAAAATCATCTATTTTGCTGTTTATTCCCGTGGCTTCAATTTTCTTTTCAAAGATTTTAAAGAGGATAAAAATGACTCCAAAACCAGCCAAAATATAGAGTTTGTATTCTTTCATCACGCCACCTTTGGAAAAAGAATTTCTGATGGGCATCCAAATTTTGTCCATCCAAAAACCGCCTAATTCATCGTATTGGGTAAATAACGTAAATCCTACCAGTAAGGCCAGACAAGTGGTATCAACCAAACGCTCCACCAGTACTGTTCCAAATGAAACATTGAAAGGCACATTATCTGTTTTTTTCAAAGAGAGACATCTTGAAAATTCTCCTCCACGAGGAATGGCATTGTTTACAAAATAGCCAAACATCAAATTGGTAAAGCTACTCACAATGCCGACCGGGAAACCCAAGGCTTTCAACATCAATTGCCACCTCATAGCCCTAATGATATGGTTTAACAAACTCACTGCCAACACAATCAAGAGCCATTTCAGTTCTACCTTTTTCAGGGAATTCCAAATCTCCGTAAGATTTAAGTCTTTAAAAGTATAGTACATCAACCCCACGCCGGCCAACAACCAAATTACCAATTGAAATCTTTTAAAGAATATTTTCATTTTATGAGTTTGGGGTATTTTTGTTTAGTTCAAACATTAACATGAATGAAGATTATGGTAAACTTACAACTTAAAGTCCAATTACAGTTTTACCTTTAGGATATTTTACGGTAAATCTAAAACCGAACTTTTGCGTTTCAGTGGTAGCAAGGTTAAGTTTCCAGGTTATTTTTCCTGTTTCTTTGTTCAATTCAGCACCACCTAATTCTAATATTTCAACTTCAATTTCATTGTTTTTGGAAACAGGAATCTGGTCTTCAATCACCAAAGAAATAGAATCTTTTTTGGCATTGCGCGCCTCAATTTCATACGCGTATTCCACTTTTCTATTGCTTCCAATTAATTTTTTGCTGGTAAAATCTTTGATGGTTTCACGTTTCACAATCACTTTTTTATCCCTTCCCAAAGAAACCATTAAAGTATCATCTGTATTGGACAAATCTAAAAAGGTTTCGCCTACAAAAGTGCCTTCAAAATACACATTCGCATTTCCAGCGACAAGGTTATATTTTTCCCAATTGGTCAATAAGGCTACCAGAAATACATCATGGTCAAGTTTTGGCGTGGTATAATGTTTGTATTCCACAGGGAGTTGAAAAGTTTGCACGTCCATAGACACATAATTTCCATCAGAAGGAACGGAATATGGCACCGCAATATCAAATTCAACGCTCATGGTATTTTCTGTAACTACCACATAATCAGCCATAGAACTGGCCTCCATCAACACCGTTTTTTCCATGCTGTTGGATTCACTTCTCTCCATTCCTTCAAAGGATGGACACAATGCCATTTTCCCCCTGCTCTTGTATTTTTTCTTCATCTCTTCCTGAATATCCAAATTCCAGGTGGACAGTTCAGGTTTGATTCCACCGGCAGTTGGATTTCCGGTCGACAATTTAATGTTTACCCTTTCCCAATCTACGCCCGTATTTTGATACACATTGGCTTTATAAATCAACTGAATTGGAGAAGATGTATTTTTACTGCGCAAATCATAAATGGGAGACCAGCCAGCATTTGCAACCAAATAAGTAATTTCTAAACCAATCGTAGTTCTGATTTTGGCTGATACCGTTACTGTAATTTCTGTACTAGGTTTGTCTTGTTGTGTTCTAAGTGCCTCCAACTGGTTTTTAAAATTGTTATACAGCACTTCTTTTTTAAGTATGTCTCTTTCCGATTTGGATTTAGAAGTTCTTATTTCTGTCAATCTATCCCTGAACAAATCCAGGTATTCCTCAAATTCATCAGCAGTAAGTGCTTTATCTTTCCCACCAACCTGTTGGTTTGCTAGGATCATCTCTTCTTCTTTCGCCAAAATATGGGCTTTGTCTTTTAAATGTTCCAGTGCTAATTTGATTTTTTCAGTGGTGTCTTCTAGGGAAATATATTCCGCTGTTTTTTTTGATTGTTGGATATAATTCACTTTTTGCTTCACGCCCAAAATCACAAAATCACCCTTCCCTGTGACCTGAATACTGTTTTGTTCTACAAATTGCGATAAACCAGGAACCGTAATTTCTGTTACCCCAGCTTCAATTACCGCAGTCGCCGTATTCACCAGCTGGGCTTTACTTTGAAAAACAGTTACCTGTTTGATGTCAGAATTGACTTGTTTTTTGTCTTGTCCAAAACTCAGTTGAACAACAAACAAGGGAATAAATAGCATAAAGAATTGTTTCATTTTATTTTTTTTAAATTTAATTGAATTAACCATTTGTTAGCTTCATTTTAGATACCTTTTGACTCATACTTTGTACATAGTATTTTTTTTCTTGTACAAAAGCAAATAAATTTGTAATTCGTACACTCAATAGAACGCCCTAATAGCATGTATAAGTATTCCTACCTGAAAGATTTATCCGAACAAGTATTTTTGAAAATGGGTGCAAACCCCGAAGATGCCACTTTGGCTGCAAAAGTTTTACTTTCAGCAGACTTAAGAGGCGTTGATTCTCACGGTATTGCTAGACTTTCAGGCTATATCAGGCTTTGGGAAGCATCAAGAGTGAATGCAACTCCAAAGGTAAAAATAGTTCACGAAACTCCAAGCACAGCAACCGTTGACGGAGATGCAGGTTTAGGTTTAGTGGTAGCACCACAAGCCATGCAAATTGCCATTGACAAAGCAAAGATAGCAGGGAGCGGTTGGGTATCGGTAAAAAATTCGAATCATTTTGGGATTGCCGGTTACCATGCCATGATGGCTTTGGAAAATGACATGATAGGAATTGCCATGACCAATGCCAGTCCATTGGTAGCGCCCACTTTTTCTGTAGACAGAATGCTTGGAACAAACCCAATTGCAGTGGCAATTCCTGCGTTACATCAACCACCATTTGTGGCTGATTTTTCTACCACAACAGCAGCCAATGGGAAATTAGAAATATTACAAAGAAAAAACTTGAATGCGCCTTTAGGATGGATTCAAGACAAAGACGGCGTTACGACACCCGATGTGCATGCCCTAAAATCAGGAGGTGCTTTATTGCCTTTGGGTGGAGACAGGGAACACAGTAGCCACAAAGGTTATTGTTTGGGGTCAATCGTGGATATTTTTTCTGCGGTATTTTCAGGTGCCAATTATGGCCCATGGGTGCCGCCATTTGTAAGCTTTTTGCCTTTACCCGAAAATCCAGTTGGAGAAGGAATTGGTCATTTCTTTGGGGCATTTAGAATAGACGCTTTCAGACCAGCCGACGAATTTAAAGCCCACATGGACAATTGGATTGGTGCCTTTAGAAATGCTAAAACAGTCGCTGGACAAGAAAAGGTATTGATACCCGGAGATCCGGAAAGAGAAATTCAGGCGGAAAGATTGGCTCAAGGAATACCCTTGTTAAAACCAGTGGTGGAAGACCTAAAAGCACTTGCCGAGAAATTCGGAATGGTGTTTGAAAAGGTATAAATTCTCTACAACTAAATCATGAATTCATATAGCCCTGAAAATTTTCCATAGGTCAGTTTCAAAAACCTGTAGTGCCCACAAAGCAACTGCTTGATTCCTATATCACTGACATTGAAACTTTTCCTGCAAGGTTAAAAAAGCTATTTTAAATCTTTCTAACCAGCAATTAGATACTCCATACAGACCTGAAAGCTCGTCTATAAGGCAGGTCGTGCTCCATTGTGCGCATAGTCACATGAACAGTTTGGTCCGTTTTAAACTTGCATTTACTGAAAATAACCCTATCATTAATCCGTATTTTGAAGACCGATGGCTGATTTGGCAGACAGTATTTCAATGGATGTAGCACCTTATTCAGCTATTAGAAGGTATTCATACAAGATGGTTAGTTTTACTAAAATCGCTTTCTGCATCCGAATTGGGTAAAACGTTCATTCCTCCTGAACATGGATAAAACAATTTGTTTAGATGAAAATATTGGCATATACGCATTGCCTTGTAACCATCATTTGGCGCATATCAACCTTATTGCAACTAAAAATTAAAATACCTGTGAGGCTTTGAACAAAATAAGCTATTTTTGTAACAGACCTTATCTCATGGAAATAACAAATAAACACAAAGCTGGTTTTGTAAGTATTATAGGCAAACCCAATGTTGGAAAATCTACTTTAATGAACGTGCTTGTTGGTGAGCGCTTATCTATTATCACTTCCAAAGCCCAAACTACCAGACACCGTATTCAGGGTATTATTAATGGTGACGACTATCAAATCATATATTCTGACACTCCAGGTATTATAAAACCTGCTTACGAGCTTCACCAATCAATGATGAACTTTGTAAGTTATTCTTTAGAAGATGCTGATGTAATCCTTTTCGTTACAGACATTTATGAAAAATTTGATGAAGAAGATGTTATCATCAAGTTACAAAAAACTGAAACGCCTGTATTTTTAATTATCAATAAAATTGACATTGCTTCTCAGGAAGACATTGACGAAAAAACGGCTTATTGGAAAGAAAAAATCAATCCAAAAGAAATCATTTGTCTATCGGCTTTAAAGGAAATCAATACCAGTACTGTATTGAGTAAAATCTACCAATACTTACCGGAGCATCCTGCATATTACCCAAAAGAAGACCTTACCGACAAACCAGAACGTTTTTTTGCTGCAGAAATATTGCGTGAAAAAATATTCTTAAACTATAAAAAAGAAATTCCATACAGCTGCGAAGTAGTGGTAGAAGAATTTATTGAACGTGAAGACATTATTAAAATCAGGGCCATCATTTATGTGGAACGCAAAAGCCAAAGAGGCATATTGATTGGTCACATGGGTGAATCCATTAAGAAAACTGGCATTATGGCTCGTGAAGAAATGGAGAAGTTTTTTGAAAGTAAAATATACTTAGAAACACATATTAAAGTGGAACCAGAATGGAGAACCAAACCTCAGGCCTTGTCTAAATTTGGGTATACTCAGAAAGATTAGGCACATTACGCCTTACTTCAAAATTCATGTTTTATTTTTTAATGAATTTTGAAGTAGGGTAAACGCCTGCATTTTTGCCCATAATTTATGCCCTTTGCTAATTATCCATAAAAATCAATTGTTTACGCAATGTTTCGGGTCACACGATAAAGTTGGGGAGAAGTATTGTAATCATAATTTGTTTAAAAGTAGATGTTGGTTTGCATATAACACTTTTTGTGTTTTTTTTAACAGCATTTAGCTTAATCGTCTCAGATGTAATGTTTATGTTTTGGATTGATTTATATATATATCTTCAATTTGACTTTACATGTTTTAATGGGTAAGTATTAAATTGTTAATAATGGCT